>Ga0334892_1001854_pt1 | contig 16562 bp, 11 predicted proteins | sample GraSluR3_MG_4_FD_207213 | JGI IMG/M metagenome (GOLD analysis project Ga0334892, IMG submission 207213) | Sludge microbial communities from methane-producing bioreactor in Wageningen University, Netherlands - Granular Sludge_15_04-R3 | ecosystem: Engineered > Bioreactor > Anaerobic >...
TTTTATTGGCTGTGGAATAGGTCCGGGATCACTAACAGGAGTGAGAGTAGGAATGGCTACCGCGAAGGGACTGTGTTACCCGCATGAGACGCCACTGTTGCCGATATGCTCGCTGGATCTTGTTGCCTCACAAATGGCGAACCAGAAAAGGATCGTCATCAGGAGGGCGCGTGCAGGTTACTATTATTGGAGAGAATATTGTGCAAGTCAAGGCGGTACAGTAATAGCGGGTAATGAGCCTTCATTTTCAAGTGCTGAATCTGTCCGTAACGTCCTCGAAGAGAGCGACTCATTCCTTCTCGTTGATGGCCGTTTCGACCAGGAGTACTTTCCCTCAATTGCGTGGCTTTCTGCCTCTTCACCTTCTGCAGATACGGTACTGCATTTGATCGACGCAGCGCTGGAAAATACTGGATCAAAACCTTTCAGGGAAGTCCAGCCATTATATCTGCAGAGATCCCTGGCTGAGGATAATTGGGAGAAGCGCCATGGAAATAAATCTGCTGAAGATCTATGAAATACTTCTGAAGGAGTACGGACACCAGGAATGGTGGCCTGCCGACTCTTCTTTTGAGGTTGCTGTTGGTGCGATACTTACGCAGAACACCAGCTGGGCCAACGTAGAGGCTGCAATTGACCGTCTAAGAGAATCGGGGATGCTTGATGCCAGAAAGCTTGCGGAGGAATCGACTGAAGTGATTGGTGCTCTTGTCAAACCGGCGGGTTTCTGGAAGGCAAAGGCACGGACGATAAAGAGCATTGCGAGAGTCTTCTCTGAAAACAGTTTTGAAGAAGGCTGCAACAAGCCTACCAGAAGAGCATTACTGGAGATCAAAGGAGTCGGAAGTGAAACGGCGGATGCGATACTGCTGTATGCATTTGCAGAGGCAGCATTTGTTGTGGACAAATATACAAGACGACTTCTGATTCGTCTTGGATTGAATCCTCCTGAAGGATACCAGGCCCTGCAGGCCATTTTCGTAAAGAGTCTCCCCAGAGATGTCGAGCTTTACAGGGAGTACCATGCTCTTATTGTCAGACACTGCAAGACCGTGTGCAAGAGCACTCCGGCATGTTCAGAGTGCTGTTTACAGAGTCATTGTGATCTGACGAAGTAGCTGCTTTTCCTGATTGAGATTAGATTCACTGCAAAGTTACTCTCACCATGTCCTCTCACATTACTGAAGCTCCATTGTATGCTATTTTGAAATACAGGAGCCCTGACCACCGACTCTGTCATATTATCTGTCGATGAAAGAGATATTCTCTGGTAGAATAGTAATGATATGATTAGCATTACGAACAATATTATCTCAAAACTCAAAGGCTTTTTCTCCAATGGTTTTCCAGCACTCAAGAGCCGTGATTACCGGTTTTTCTGGACAGGTCAGATGATATCCGTTACAGGGACCTGGATGCAAACTACTGCTCAGGCCTGGTTGGTACTAACGCTTACAGAATCACCTTTGCTCTTGGGCATCATGGGAGCAGCTCGGTTCGCTCCTCTTCTCGTCTTATCCCTGTTTGCGGGTGTGATAGTTGACAGAGTGCCAAAGAGAACGATACTCTTGATAACTCAATTTGCCTCAATGCTTCTTGCACTCATACTTGCTGCACTTGTGTTCTCTGGTTTTGTACGCTACTGGCATGTGCTGGTTCTTTCAGCACTTCTGGGAACCGTGAAGACATTTGATATTCCTGCAAGACAGGCCTTTATGATCGAGCTTGTCGGAAAAGACACGCTACTGAATGCAATTGCACTGAACTCCTCAGTATTCAACCTGGCACGCATAATCGGTCCCTCAGTGGCCGGGATTCTAACTGCTGTTGCGGGAATGGGCTGGGCGTTTTTGATTAACGGTGTCAGCTTCATAGCTGTCATTGCAGGTCTTTACATGATCCAGACCAGAGGAACGCCGAAGCAGGTTGAAAGAACCAAAACCATTCCCGAGATTAAAGCAGGGCTGAAGTATCTCATGAGTTCAACGAGTCTGAAATCAACAATGGCAATCCTGGCAGTTGTAGCTACCTTTGGCATGAACTATAATGTGTTGATTCCAGTGTTTGCCAGGGAAGTGCTCGGCGCCGATGCGACCGGGTTCGGATACCTGATGTCGAGCCTTGGAGTCGGTTCTCTTATCGGAGCTCTATTTGTTGCTACGAGGAGCAGGGGTGGCCCTCGTAAGATAAGACTTTATATACTCCCCCTCGTCGTCGCAACACTCTTCGTGCTTACCGGGCTGAACACATCGTTTGCTCTATCAGCGTTCCTGGTTGGTCTCATTGGATTTTTCAATATTGGTTTTACAACAACTGCGAATTCCTTTGTGCAGATCAATACGGAAGATATATACAGGGGACGTGTGATGAGTGTCTATTCTCTGGTATTCGCGGGTTCTAGTCCATTTGGGAACCTGTACGTTGGAGGTATTGCAGATGCTCTCGGCGCCGGGGCATCATTCGTGATTGCAGGTTTGACAACAGGCGGCCTCTCGTTACTGATCTGCTGGAGAAGACTGATGATATGGCTTAGGAAAGAGAAGACAGCGGAAGAAACGATTGATTTGATTGACTCCAGAGACAGTCAGCAGCCCGTTGATATTGCTCGGAACAGAAAGAGCGCCTAAGTGATCAGGTAGTTTACATATCCTCAAGCAGCAGATGGTATATTTCTTCTGTTATGTTCCTGCAAATATCTCAGGTCAGAATTCGTAGTAGAGATCTTTCTGCAGATGGCACGAGTTAAGCTTGTAGTTCTTGTCTCGCAACTATGAAAGACACATATAGTAGAATTGAAATAGCTTTGAGCGAACAGTTGAGCTCTCGTTGGAGGAGTAATGTCTTGAGTTTTAATGAACACCTTCTTATCCTTGTTGGGGCATTGAAGCATCCTGCTGCTGTTGTTTTGGAAGATTTGAGCATTCAGTGTTCAAATGAGTCTTTCTGTGGTTATTTTGGAGTGACGCCAGAAGAGGCCACTATGAACAGAATCGATTCGCTAATAGGGCAGCATTTCGGGAACTGTCCGGATGATGTTCTCTTCCTGTCTCGAATCGATGATCAGAAAGAACTCAGTCTGAAAGAAGACTTAGACATGGTTATAACTCCTGTTTCCCTGGAAAATGCAAAGAGAGCCTTTCTGGTAGTCATCTACCATATGCCTGTTGAGATTCAAACAAGAGGTCTTGTTGAAGAAAACACCAGGTATCAGTTATTAAGCTCTGTTATGGAGACGGTACTCAAGTCCACGAATATGGAAGAAGTGCTGCAGAATATCGCAGAGGTGCTTCTTTCTGTTATTCCTGCGGCAACTTCCATAATCTCTTTATGGGATGATGTAGGTAAAAGACCGGTCCGGGTGGCCGTAGCTGGCGAAGACCAGGATGAGCACCGCAAGGTAGTCTTCAACCCTGGAGAAGCTACTCTTGGCAGAAAAGCCCTTCAGGACCAGAAGATTGTTTTTGTGGAATCAACAGAAGATAGCGAAGTCCTCAATGATCGGCTTCGTAGCCTGTTGGGAGTTAAGGCAGCCGTAGCCGTACCACTAACAGCTGGTGAGATTCGACTGGGAGTTATTGTTCTTGCATTCAAAAGAACCTACGTCCTTTCTGACTCTGAACGAGAACTGCTTGAGATAACAGGACGTTATGCATCTTATGCTATAGAGAAGACCAGGTTGCTGGATGAGGCAAAGAAGAGGATCGGGATTTCCGAAACACTCATGGAATCCGCTGCAGCATTGACTTCCACTTTGAGTACTGAGAGAGTTGTCAATACCGTTCTGAAAGAGTTGCGGCATGTTGTTCCTTATGATAGTGCAGGTGTTGAGCTTTTTGAATCAGGGAGACTCAGAATGATTGGGGGAGGAGGATGGCCTGACGGTAAAGATTATACGGGAACAGTGTTTGATGTTGACGAAGAGAGTCCCGCATGGGTTGTTGTTAAAGAAAAGCGTCCTCATCTTGTGTTTGATGCACAGGAACGCTATCCCGTCCTCAGGAGATTTCCTTTTATCAGGTCCTGGCTGGGCATACCACTTGTAGCAGAAGATGAAGTGATCGGCATACTTGTCATCGATAGTCAGAAAGAGAAGGCCTTTTCCGATGAGCAGGTAGAGATCACGAGTGGTTTCGCAAACTTTGTTTCGATAGCACTGCAGAATTCTCTTCTTCATGAACGTGTTAGGGAGATTTCCAGAAGAGACTATCTGACCGGTGTCCTTAACAGGCGTGGCTTATTCGAAGTTGCTGAAAGCGAATTTGAGAGGTGTAAGAGATACGGTTGCGTGTTTTCTCTGGTGATGATCGATGTTGACGGTTTCAAGAAGATCAATGACTCATTCGGGCATGAAGCTGGTGACACGGTTATCAAGAAAGTTACCCAGGTCTGCAGAAGAATTACCAGGCGCGTCGATATGATAGGAAGGTACGGGGGCGACGAGTTCGTCGTACTACTTCCTGAAACTAGCCTGGAAGGAGCCAGGAACCTTGCAGAAAGGATGAGACAGAAGATTGAAGGACTACAGATCGTATTCGAAAAGGTCTCTCCACGAATAACATGTAGTTTCGGTATCTCTCAACGCGAAGCATCTGATATGGATGTAGAGGACACGATAAGAAAAGCAGATAAAGCCCTGTATGTTGCCAAGCGCCGCGGCGGCAACAGATCCGAGTTATGGACGACAGAATGATAATGTCACGATGCTGTCAGTTTGTTGATTTGCCAAAACTACTCTGAAACGAGATGTGAGTGCGCTTCTTTGAGAAGCTCTATAACAGGCAACTCCTGGGGGCAAGCTTCTTCACATTTGCCACACTCGATACAGGCTTGTGCTCCCCTACCTGTTTCGTCAAACCATTTTCTGTAAAACTTGCCCTGACGAGTAAGATCGTTGTATAACGAAGAGTTGTTGTAAAGTTCAAAGATCGAAGGGATCTCTACTCTTGAAGGGCAGGGCATGCAGTAATTACATCCCGTGCAACCCACAACCAGTTTGGTTTCATAAAGCCGCTTCACTTCATCGACTATCCTCAGTTCTTCCTGCGACATGCAGTTGGCTTCTGCCCTGTCAAATATCTCGACATCTTCTTTCAGTTGCTCCATTGTAGTTACACCGCTAAGTATGACGTTGATTTGGGGAAGATTGTAAAGCCAACGAAAGGCCCACTCTACAGGAGTTCTTCTAGCTGCACTTTTGTTCCAGGCTTCGGCGATCTCACCAGAGGGAGGTGATGCTAGTCTGCCGCCACGAAGTGGCTCCATTACCACAACCGGAACACCTTTCTCGGAAGCGAGTCTTAACCCTTTCAAGCCTGCTTGATACTCTTGATCGAGGAAGTTCAGCTGGATTTGTGTGATATCCCAATCATATGCCTGGAGAATTTCCTGGAATACATCGAAATTGTCATGGAAAGAGAAGCCCGCAAATCTTACTCTCTTGTCTCCTCTGACTTTGTCCAGGAATCTCAGCGCATCGTTTTTCCTGGCGGTGTCCCAGTATTTCCGATTGAGAGAGTGGAGAAGGTAGAAATCTATGTAATCGGTATTCAGCCTTTCAAGCTGCTCGTCAATGATGCGTTCAAAATCATCATGCCGTTTGATGTCCCAGACGGGTGATTTCGTTGCAATGAAAGCATCTTCTCGATTAGCGCTTGAGAGAGCTTCTCCCAGTATGGGCTCACTCTCTCCGCGATGATAGGGATATGCAGTATCGAAGTAGTTCACCCCTCGTTCCAAAGCGGCATGAATCAAAGTAATTGCTTCGTCTTTCTTTACCCTCTGGTTTCCGTCAGCATCTTCCTCGGTAGGAAAGCGCATACAACCCAATCCGAACAAGGAGAGTTTAATATCAGTATCTTTAAAGCGCCTGTACTTCATCAGCAACACCTCCATGCCTGCAGTTCGATGATAACATCCAACAGTTCTACGGTGAGAAGAACCTTGTCAGAAAATGAGGTTGTATTTCCTGATCATTACAGGATAGGCCACGCTGAAATGAGCTGGAATGATTGTGAGAAGCGGAGTATAATGCATATATGAAAATAATCCCGCTGTTCTTTCCATTTGCTGGCTGTCGGTATAGATGTGTATTCTGTGATGAGCATCTGCTTACAGGGCAGCGACGAATTCCGACAATGGAGTCTATTGTTGAGAGACTTGGTCGATTTCGTTTTCACATGCGAAACGAGGAGAGCTACCAGGTGGCTTTCTATGGTGGTTCCTTCCTTTCTCTTGGTATGGAAATGATAACTGATTACTTTGAAACGGTTCTGAAAAACATTCCTGATGCGAAATTTGATGGTCTGCGGCTTTCAACTACTCCAAATAGCATCAACGAAGATACGATCAACTTGCTGAAGAGCTATCCAGTGAAGCTTGTAGAAATGGGTGTCCAGTCGTTTGACGACAATGTCTTGAGACTTTCGAAGAGGCCGCATTCAGTTCGACAGGTATATGCTGCAGCGGAACTCCTCAAATCATCTGGAATAGAATTTGCTGTCCATCTAATGACAGGTCTGCCAGGAAGTACAGTTTCTGCCGAGCTCTTTTCAGCGCAGGAAACTTTCAGAATTGGTGCATCAGAGTGCAGGCTTAATCCCACACTGGTTCTCAAGGGAACCGAGCTTGAAGAAAGGATTGAGCAGGGACTCTACAGGGCACAGAGTATTGATGATGCGATTGATTCACTGTGGAGAATGTATGTGCTCTTGGAAGGAGCTGGTGTCAGGGTTATAAGAATGGGTCTTTGTCTTGACAATAAGTGCGATTCTGACAAGGTAGTCGCCGGTCCCTATCATCCTGCTATCGGTGATCTGGTGTTGAGTAGAGTTGCTTTTGAGATGCTTTTTCTGTTATGCTCAAAGGGTAAGAAGGAGTATATTCTGTTGCCTGTTACACGGCAGCAGAGGTCGTTTTTTACGGGTCACAGGAGAATGGTTGAACGTCTTTTGGAGCAATCAGGAATCAGGGTTGAATACAAGATCGTTGATGACGCTGTTCTTGATACCGGCCAGCTTCTTGAGGACCTTCGTTTTTGCGTGTCTGGGGGTGAGGTGAATGAGGCTTTCCTCGATCCACCTGAAAGGGTTCAAGAGCTTTGCGCTTCCGATGAGGCTGAATATATCGGAAGGGATCACGTCAGTTGTAGGACCTAACGGTAGCGGAAAGTCGAATGTTGTTGACGCAATAAGGTGGCTCTTCGGCGAACAGTCAATGAAGAATATCCGTGCTGAAAGCAGAGAAGACGTTATCTTCGGTGGTTCTGACAAGACCCCCCCAGCGAACTCCGCATATGTAAAGCTTACCTTTGAAACTCCTGAGGGCCAGCTCTCTATCGGACGAGAAGTCTCTCGTGATGGTGGGTCTCAGTACCTGATAGATGATAAGCCCGCAAGACTGAAAGATATCAAGGAGCTTTTCAAGGGAACGGGCGTAGGGCTTGACACATATTCAATAGTTGGTCAGGGACAGGTTGATAAGGTTGTAAGCGCTACCCCTGAAGAACTCAGGCTTCTCGTGGAAGAAGCTGCCGGTACAGCCATATACAAACAGCGTAAGAAAGAGGCTCTTAGCAAGCTACAATCAACCGAGTCTAACCTGGAGAGAATCCTTGATAACCTGAACATGATCGATAAACAGAGAAAGTCTCTCTATCTCAAAGCCAAGAGAGCTGAGAAGCACGTCGAATACTCTGAAAAGGTTGGGGAACTCAAGAGAGTCTATTTTGGTAACCTTATCGAAAGGGAAAGAGGCTTGCTCCAGAAGAAACGAGAGGAAAAGAGCACCGCGGATGACGAACTGAAAGATATTCAGAAGAACCTGATTGAAAAGGAATCAAAGTGGTCAGCGCTGAGAAAGGAGTTCTCCGAGGTCGATAAGGAAATAGAAACCTTCACACAACTCCTTGAAGACCACAAACGCAGACAGAATGATCTGCTTGAGCTCAAAGAAATGTACTCATCACGACACAGTGAAAAAGAGAGCAAGATCATAGAAACTAGCACGAAAATCGATTCACTCAAAGCTGAGTTGGAGGATCTTCAGAAGAGAAGAGAAGAGCTGAAGCTTATCAGTGATCAGATGAAGCAGCAGATTCAGGAAGATGAGGTAAAACTCAATGAGCTAGAGAAAATTCGTGATACCGCAATGGCCGACTACAGCGAAAAGGAAAAGGAATGGCTCGGTCTGCAGGAAGAACTTGATTCCGTGAAGAAGCAAGTGAGCAAAATCGACAATGATCTGGACAGGATCATGAACAATACCGAAGACTTCAAGAAGAGATTGCAGATGATCTGTTCTCAACTTGATGGCAAGAATAATCGTCTTCAGGACCTTCAGACGGAAGCAGAGCGCCTCACTGAGCAAAACGAAGAAGTTTCGAAGAAGCAACAGGAAACAGAATCAAGCATTGAATCAGCAAAAGCTTCTCTGACGAAGCTTGAACAGGAGCTGGAACAACTTAGAGAGAAACAGGCAAAGCTCTCTGATGACCTTAGAAACTCTCAACTTGAAAGATCAACGCTGGAGCGTCAACAGAAAGACTACGAGGGATTCTCCAGATCAGTCAAAGAGGTTTTTCAGCGCCGGGACATGTTCAGTGGACTGGTTGACGTCGTCGCAAACGTCATTGAAGCTGCCACTGAGTACGAAACTGCCATTAGTGTCTTGCTGGGGAACAGGATGCAGGACATAATCGTCGATGATTCGCTTACGGCCAAGAGAATTGTCACTTTTCTCAAAGAGTCTAAGATAGGCAGAGCCACATTGCTCCCTCTTGATATGATTTCAGATTACTTCTCCAAGAACAAAAAGGCTGAAAAACATGCAGGTTTTGTTGGTTATGCTGCGGAACTGGTTGAGGTTCCACAGGGTTTTGAGAGCGTGCCGAAGTATCTTTTCGGTAATGCAATTGTAGTCAAAACCCTGGACGATGCTATAGAACTGCGCAGAGAACAGGGTGTTAACGGAAGAATAGTCTCACTCGATGGTCAACTCTTGTCTGCTGGAGGAGCTATTACCGGGGGATTTCTTGAACGTGATGCAAGGACAGACCTGATATCTCGCAAGAGAAGGATACACGAGCTTGCTGAAAGGGAGATCTCTCTTCAGAATGATCTCTCAGTGGTGAGCAAAGATACTGAAAGAAAGAAAGATGATGCATCAGAAACGAAGAGTTACCTGGGAATCCTCCGCGAAGAATTAAACCAGATTATTTCAGAGAATGTTTCACTCAATCGTTCCGTCAGTGACACATTGAACGCTATCAACGAGCTTGAGAAGGAGATTTCAGAACTCGCGCGCATCAAAGATGACTATCAGAAGAGACTCTCGGAAGGCGACAAGAGAAGAGATGAGCTGACGTCCCGGAAAAATCAACTCGAAGGCGATAAAGCAAGACTCGATGAGAAGATCGGGTTGTTCTCAAGGGAGCTTAAAGAGCAGAAGAAAGAGCTGGAAAGCACGCAGAGCGAAATCGTCGACATGAAGATGCAGCTGTCTATGCAGTACGACAAACAGGAGCAGTATGGCAAAGAGTTGAAACACATAACTCAGAAGCAGTTTGATAATGGTGAACAGGTGAATCTTCTGAGTAAGCAACTCACAGATCTTGAAGACGAAGCGAGCAAGCTCAAGGAAAACGTCGAAGAGCAATCGAGGGAGCTCGCGTCACTGAAGAAGGAGACAGAAGCACTCTTCAAGAATATTCGTTACCAGCGCGAAGGAAAGGAAAAGAGACTTGCGACACTGCAGGAAGTTGAAGAAGAGATAGATGAACTCAAGTCACAGAGGGAGGATAAAAGAGAGGTTGCTCACAAGCTGGAGTTAAGCATACAGGAGTCGGAGATGAAGCTGCAACAGATCAGGGAGACACTTGGCGGTGAGCCCGAGAAGGTCGAGCTGCTTTCTGATGAAGAACTGCGTTCAACGAAGGAGGAACTGGAAGACTTTGAGAATAAGCTGAAATTCCTCGGAAGTGTTGACCTTGAAGCAATAGATGAGTATAGGCTTGTTGACGGTGAGTTTCAGGAGCTCTATGCCCAGAAGGAGGACCTTGAAGAGGCCAAGAGAAAACTAGAAGACCTCATAGAGAAGACAGACAAAGAGGCGAGATCAATCTTCCTCAATACTCTAGAGAAGATAAATATCAGCTTCCGTAGATATGTTGCGGAGCTTTTCGAGGGTGCAGAGGGGCAGATGAAGATCCTCCCGGCAGAGGACATCCTGGAATCAGGCATTGAGATAGCAGTGAAGAGGCAGGGAAGGAAATACCAGAAGTTGCAGCTCTTCTCTGGTGGTGAGAAAGCCCTTGTGGGAATTGCTCTTGTCTTTGCCTTGCTGAGCATAAAGCCAAGTCCTTTCTATGTTCTCGACGAAGTTGATGCTCCCCTGGACGATTACAACGCAGAAAGGTTCAAGAGAATGCTGAGGCAGCACGCTTCTGATACACAGTTCGTGGTGATTACCCATAGCAAGATAGTTATGGACTCTGCCAATCTGATGCACGGTGTAACGATGACGGACGGAGTTTCACGTATTATTCCTGTTCAGATGGAGACTTATGAATCGGTGTTAGGATGACGGGTATCGTTATAGCAGAGCCAGGCTCAGCCATGATAACGGTGGCTTCAGATCAACTTGTCAGGGTTGAGCTCATCAGTAAGCACTTACCTCCCGCATCCCTTGAGCCATACACTACGCAGTTTGATGAATATCTTCGTGGCCAAAGAAGAGTATTTGACTTGCCTTATTCCTTTGAGGCAACACGATTCCAGAGGAGAGTATTTTCGATTGTACAGAGCATTCCCTATGGATTGACAATGACATACTCTGAGGTTGCACGTACTCTGGGGAATGTCAGTGCTGCGAGAGCAGTGGGCAATACCCTTAGCAGGAACCCGTTACACATTATTGTTCCCTGTCACAGGGTTACTGCTTCAAGTGGCATAGGAGGATTCTGCCCTACAGCTGGTACTGGTTGGAAGGCATTCCTTATAGATCTCGAAAAACGTGTCGCGAAAACTGTTTAGAAGTGTATCTAGCAATGAGCAGGTGCTTGATGGCTGTTAACACTTATGATCTTGAATACCAAAGTAGTTCTGCGCAGAGAGTATAGCTATAACACTCCGAGCAGTCTATCTTCCGAAGATCTGTCCTGAACTTGTTATGTGTGTCGAAATCGAGCCCATTATCATAAGAGACAGAGAACGGCTAAAGATTCAGTCTCGAGATTTCTTCCTGAACAGCCCACCAATCACTCTTATCAAAGACATCAGCCGCGATCTTGAAAAGAATCGTGGACTCTTTGTACTGATGACTGATGACCATCCTGAGAATCCTTGAGAGCTCGGAATTGTTATTCTTGGCTATTTCTGGTCTTGATAAGTGACTTTTCATATCAGTAATCAGTTTCATTGAATATCGTATCTTTTCATGTTCTCTCATAAGAATTATGGGTCCTGGCGACACGCTATTCTTCTTTATTGGGGCAAACAGTAGCTCTTCTTCAAGTTTCATGTGAACTTCTTTCCTGGCAAAGGCTGCATCCAATTTCTCTGAAAGCTCTTCTGTCTCATTTAAACCAGACAGTTCCTTTAGAGATGCTTTGAGCGTATCTATGATACTCTTGTGATCTTTCAAGAGAATGCCAAATGGGTGATCAGAAGAATAACTCTCTATGGCATCACTTGAAAACTCCTTGAGCAATCCCAGGTGAACATCGCACAAGACATGGATATTCGATGGATCGAGTCCTTCATTCTTGAACTCCTTTTCCAGGTCCAGGATCTCCATAGGGGTAAAACCACGAATCATATCGCCAAGTATTGTCTCTTCCTCAGAAGAAGGCCTCTCGGGGTCATCAATGATACTCCTTATAATTGATATGAGCCGGTTTTTCTTCTCTTCGAAGCTCTCCAAGAACACTACCTCCACTTCTGCCTGAGTTTTCTCCAGTTGAGTATAATTGAGGATGAGAAGCATGTCGGTAACAGTTGTTACGAGGTGAATATGTGAACCCACTAATACTGAATCTTGGCGAATCAACTCTCTTCAAGGGCTACACTATTGGGGAACTGGAGCGCGTGTTCTCATCAATTCACTACAGGATGGAGAAGTACCCTTCGGGCTGCCTGGTGCGTAGCAGAGGATCTGTTCATGACGAACTGCTGATTCTTCTTGACGGTTCAGCCGTGGCAGAGATGCAAGATCAGAGCGGGAAAGTCATTCGGGTTGAGAAGCTCGAAGCTCCAGCGGTTTTGGGATCGGCTTTTCTGTTCTCATCTGATCAGGAGTTCCCTGTCGACCTTGTCGCAGATGTCAACGGATCAACCTTTCTGCTAATGAGCAGAGAATCTGTACTCAGACTGTGCCGCGATGAAGAGAAGTTTCTATCAAATCTTTTGAGGGATATTGGAGACCGTATCAATCTCCTTGCAGACAAGCTCTTTATGCTTACCCTGGGAACAATAAAACAGCGATTGGCGAACTATCTCCTGAAGCTTCACAGGTCAAATGGCAAGTGCTTTGAACTCGACATGACAAGGGAAGCTCTTGCAGGCTTCTTTGGAGTAGCACGCCCCTCTCTTTCAAGAGTGTTCTCAGAATTGGTTGATACTGGTGCAATAACCACCAAAGGCCGGAGGGTCGAGATCATTTCTGTGGAAAAGCTTGTCAGTATACTGAATCTTGGCAGGTAGCACTTGCTGTTGAATGATTACAGAGCAGGAGCAATTAAAACAGAGAAGATTTATCGTATATTGACAATGTCATCAGAATCGTGTATAATTAGATTGTAATAAACCTGATGCTTACCCCCCAATAAAGCAGACGTACTTATGACACCCCCAACAATGAGCCGCAGGACGGACCTGCGGCTTTTGTTGTACAGAAAACAAACCTGCTCCAATCTTTATCCTGAATGAGACAGTGCTGGAGCGTAATACTGCAAGCTAGAACACGCTTGTACTGTTGGTGACACTGTTACAGTTTGTAGAAAAGACTTTGATCTATCTCAAGAAGACAGATGGGAAATGGTGTCCAGGTTTTCACTGCAAAGTATCGCAAACAAAACTCTATGAAAAAAGGGGTATTCAGCTACTATAGAATACCCCATGGATATTTGCTTATCAGTTCTCGGCGTTCCAGGTATGGATCATTTGCTCTTGCGTTGTTTCCAGGCATGTAACGCTAGAGACAATGCGATTACACCGTAAGCGATAAAAGCTCGGAAATACTCGCCGATTTGTGATTGCCCAAATAGGCGCTGACCGGCGACTGGTGAAACAACGAACAGGGTATGGAATAGCACAACACCAAGCAGCGCGTGCCAGATAGTTGCACGCTTTACGTTTGCACCACCTACAAGAAGCGCAGCTATTGCAAACATCCCAACCTGTTCGTGTGAGGCATATGTGTTTAATGTGCCTATGTCCTGCAACCAGATCAGCTGTCCCCATGCCGCCAGGACGGTCGAGAACATAACTGCGATGACCCTGATTCGATTGACCTTAATTCCAGCAATCTCAGCTACGTACATATCCTGACCTGTAGCGCGGATCTGCTGCCCGAGCTTGGTTCGCATGAAGAAGTATATGAAGAGACACAGTGATGCAACTATTATCAGGGGAACAACAGGTATACGAATCAAGCCTATACGAGGGAGGATCAGATTGTTAAGGGCAGCACCAATCGAACGAACTGGGCGACCAACCGGATTGAAAAGGTCAACGGTGATGCGGAGACCGACTCCTCCAGGCAGTACCATTCTCGGGTTTGTCATAGGGATAACTGTTCCTATTCCGATCAAGAAGATCAGCTGATAGATTCCGTTTGCGAAAAACCCCAGCATCAGAGCAGTTATCATCTCTCTTCCTTTGGCGGCATTCAATGTCTTGCCGACCAGCCAGCCAAGGATCAGGGCGATCGGGGTCGAAAGAACTGTAGCGAACAAGAATCCTCCTAATCCCCCTTGCCAGCGGAACAAAGCAAGCATGGTGCTCTCACCAGTCAGTGTAGTCATCCAGTGTGTAATCATGATGACAGCCGCCTGGCCTGACATTGCACCAAGAACGATCGCGAAATTAAGCCCAAGTCCTGCAATGACGGGTATGATCAGCGCTAGCACCAGAAAAGAGTTTCGAGAAAGACGTGTGATGACTTCCTGCAAGAGGAACACTGGATCCATTCGAGATGCGATTACCAGAAAGATCGAAAGACCAGCAAATACTATGGGCACTGCATTGTTCTTCAGCAAATCTCTTATTCGCATCTCATCGCCCTCCTTTCCCTGAGCCCCTGGTGAGGGCATATACAATCATCCCGTTGGCAATAATCAGACGGGCTATCTCAGTAATATCTCCCGTTATGACCTGTGCGGTTACTGGCAATGAAATGGTCAGCAAGGTCTGAAAGAGTAGTGTCCCAACCACAACGTTGGTAACGGATGCCTTGTGCAACGACGCTCCTCCAATCAGGATGGCAGCGACCGCTGGGAATGCCATAAACATTGGACCCGTGTATAACTGAAGAAAACCATAACTCTGTGCATAGGCAACGATTCCTATTCCCCCGAGTACATTTGAGATCACAACAGCAATGGTACGCATGCGCTTTGTATTCACCCCGGATGCGATGGCATAACTCTCATTCTGCCCGGTGGCATCTATTGCCAGTCCCACCTTTGTTCTGAAGAAGAAATACAGTATCACACAGAAGAGAGCAAAGAACAATAGCAATCCGGTAGGGATAGCCATTCCACCAATCTCAAACCTGAGGAAATTGTTCAGCACCTGACCAAAGTGATTCCCGAGAGAGAGCTGACTCCGCAGTCCCGAACCTCCTATAGCCCAAATCATCTCTGGATGAGTGAAAGGCAACACCAGCCACCAGATGCTCATGAAAGCTACCGAGGAGAAACCGATGTATGTTCCTACCATCATCTCCTGTCCGCGCACTTTAGAAAGCAACCAGGCATAACCGATACCCGAAAGAACTGAGAACGGTATGCCAAAGAGCACAGCCATGAAGAAACCAAAAAAGCCGGTGAAATCCAGTTGCATGCTGATCAGTGCTCCAACTAACCCGGAGACAATCCCCAGCGGTAGACCAAAGTTCAGGCCGATTCCTGCACGGACAGTTGGAAGCATTGCAAGCACCATGATACCTGCCATCCCAACCCTTCTCAGGGAGTCGCCAATAAGGGGTGGTATCGCCAGGCCGGTGATAAAAGCAATAACAAAAAGGACAGCCAGGAACCCAACAATAGTTAACCTGGGAATTCCAAGACCGAGAATGTAGTCCTTGATCTTGTTCCACATCTCAAACCACCTCTGACTTCTGCCCTGACATCATCAGGCCATATTCAACATCAGGTGCATCAGGTGGAAGAACACCAGCCAGGTGTCCCTCAGATATGATTGCGATCCGATCGCAGATCTTGCGCAGCTCTCCCAGCTCGCTGGAAGTCATTATGATTGTCACGTCATGGTTGCGGTTCAGCTCGACCAGAATATCCAGGACGATTTGCTTTGCTCCTACATCAATTCCTCTTGTGGGTTCCGAAACAAACAGTATCTTCGGATCCAGACTAAATGCACGTGCAAGGCAGACCTTCTGCTGGTTTCCACCACTGAGACGTCGAACGAGTTGATCAGGCCCGGTACACCGGATATCGATGTCCTTTATGAACTTGAGTGCATGCTCTCGAATACTGACTGTGTCGTATAATCGGAGCCATTCGGATAAGAACTTCTTCTTGAGGAAACGACTATGAACCTGTATCGTCGGGATCACGATGTTCATTTCGATACTGTGATCAAGAAGTAGTCCCGTTCCTCTGCGATCTTCAGAAACAAAGGCTATTCCTTTCGAGAGTGGATCTTTGGGCATGTTAAGCTCAACAGGTAAGCCATCCAGAATCACTTTTCCCGATGCCGGGAACAATCCCATTACTCCGTTGGCAATACCTATCTTGCCACCACCAGCTAACCCACCGATCCCAAGGATTTCATCACGTTGTACCTCTAAAGAGACGTCGTAAACTTCTTCTCCGGGCATCTGGACACTGAGGCTCTGTATATCGAGAACGATATCCTTTTCAGTATAAAGGTCTTCGCGTCTGAGAATTTCGCTGGCTTCCAGCTTTCTTCCCACCATTCTTGCAGCGATTTCTTCGATACTTGTCTCAGTTCTTGGTTTCTGATCTACCATTGCTCCGTCCCTTAAAATGGTGATGTTATCGGCAACTTGCATAATCTCGTCCAGACGGTGAGTTATGAACAGGATGCCTATCCCCTTATCAGTTAGATCTCTCATTGCCTTCAAGAGCTGCTGAGCTTCGCTTTCGGTCAACACCGCTGTGGGCTCATCAAACACAAGAAGCTTCACATCACCTTTGTCGATTTCACGAGCGATTTCGACGAACTGCATATAACCTACTGGAAGACCCCCGACAAGTTTTGTTTCATCCAGACTCATACCCAGCTGTTCTATTGCTTTTCGTGCATCTGCATTCATCCTCGGAAAATCAAGCGATTCCATAGGCTTTCCGAAAACAGCGCTCACAG
>Ga0334892_1001855_pt1 | contig 16557 bp, 18 predicted proteins | sample GraSluR3_MG_4_FD_207213 | JGI IMG/M metagenome (GOLD analysis project Ga0334892, IMG submission 207213) | Sludge microbial communities from methane-producing bioreactor in Wageningen University, Netherlands - Granular Sludge_15_04-R3 | ecosystem: Engineered > Bioreactor > Anaerobic >...
TTGGCGTGGTCGCGGTGCGCTCGACCGCCGCGACGCGTTGCCTCAGCCCGTCGAGTTCGTCGAGCAGGTTGCCGGGGATGTGGTCGCGCTGCGTCAGCCCAGCCACTCGGCCACCTCCAGCACGCACGTGTCGTCCGCTGTCCATTCGCGCGCCAGGATCCGGACCGGGCCCCGGAAGCTCCACTCTTCGTGGTCCTGGAGCGCCTCGAGCGTGACGATGTCGCCCACGTCATAGTCGCCATAGGGCGCCGGCGGGGCGCTGATGACGTCCAGGGTGGCGCGCATCTGCGGCCAGTCGGACCGGACCAGCTCGTCGTCGGCGATCGCCTGCAGCGTGTCCGGATCCGCCACGTCGTTGCGCATGATCACCTTGGTCCGCAGCCCGTGGCGATCACGGCTGTCCCGATTCAGCGCGGTGGCCACGGGCCTGGCCGCCCAATCCGCCTCGTCGTCGGCCCCGATGCCGATCACCAGGACGTGGTTGTAGAAGGGCTCCTGATCGTCGAGGGTCACGGAGGTGACGTTGGCGCCGGTAATCATGGCGACGCGATCACGGAGGTCTCGCCCGGCGCGCGTGTACCAGTCGAGGAGGAAGCGCAGCCGGCCCACGTTGGTCAGATACGGCGTGATCGTGTACTCCTCTCCCCGCGCGAGGTCGTCGAGGATCGTGTCGAGCTGCTGGTAGTTGTAGGCCGCCGAGACGGTCCCGCTCGAGGCATAGCGGGCGCCGGCGTCGATCAGCGTGTCGTGGATGCCGTTGGCCAGTCGCAGCAGGGAGCGGGCCACGGCGTTGCGTGTGTCGCTGTAGATCAGTCCGCCGTCGCTGTAGCGCCAGCTGAGCAGCTTCCGCGGCTGGGCAGCCAGCACGGTCACCTCGTCGTCGCCGCGGCTGCGCCGGCCCATCACGCCGGCAAACGGGGGGAGGTCTTCGAACTCCAGGTACAGCAGATTGCCCGCCTTGAGGTTGGTGCGTGTGCACCGCGGGCTCGAGTATGGCACGCTCAGCTCGGACTGGCCTGTCTCGATGCGCCAGACCACGGAGTTGACCTGAAACGCATCGAACTCCGTCAGGAACGTGCCGCCCGGGGAGAAGGCCCGTGCGCTGACGAGCGTCATTCGTAGAACCTCCTATCCCACACGACGTCGACGCTGAGCTGCACCGTGCCGGCGTCGGTGAGGCTGATGGGATTCGCGCCGGGCTGCAGCGGCAGCCAGTCGCGGCGCGGCGTGTCCTTGACGATCGCGTTGGGGAGCTGGCTGCCGTCCGCTCGAGCGATGAGCTTGGCGTCAGTGTCCAGGACCAGGACCTCACCGATGGCCATGCCCAGCGTCAGCCGTACGCTCTGGCCCGTAGCCTGGTTCTCGATGGTCAGGTCCAGCGGATAGTTGGCCTGCTCGTCGCCGGCGACCTCGACCGGATACGCATCCAGGGTGACGACGGCGTCCGCCACCTCGACGTGGACCTCATAGTCCTCACTGCCGCCGTAGGCGTCGCGCACGTAGACAAACAGGCTTGCGTAGGTCGTGCCAGCCGGCGGGGTCTCGTCCATGCTCCAGTTCTGCCAGCTGTCGAAAGCCGCCGGATCCGCGAGCGTATCCTCGACGGCCCACGACTCGCCGTCCGGGCTACTGCGCAGGGCCACCTGCCAGTCCCAGAGATAGGGGGGGTCCCCTATCCGATCGGTGGTGACGTTCCACTCGCCGTTCTGCAGCTGCACCCGCGCGATACCGCACGGGTTGCGGAGATACCAGTGGTTGCTTAGGAAGCCGATCGCGATCCCGCCGTGGTAGACGCCCATCTCGGCCCATGGATCGGCCGATGCGCCGCGGTTGCCGGTGTAGGAGGACAGCCCCCCCGAGTAGCCGTAGGCGTTGCGGGCGCCCTCAAAGACCCACGCCCCGGTGCGCAGCCCGTCGTCGTCACCGAACTCAGCGTAGACCCAGCTCTCGTTCGTCGACGTGGACAGATTGAGCGTCGGCTTGTAGCGGTCATCCACCGTCGGCGCCGTCATCGCGCTGTCGCCATAGTAGACCCAGACGTCGTGCTGGACCCAGTGCACGGTGGCGCTTGCGCTGTGCGCTGCGGCGGAGGTGCCCTTGGCGCCGCGCGTCAGCCCGGAGATCTCGCCCGTGCGCACGTTGCGCGCGGTGTAGGTGATCGCCTCGGTGCCGACGTAGAGGCACCCCTCGACCGGGAGCGTGCTGATGTCGCCGTTGACCACCAGGGACGTCACGGCATCGTCAATGCCGGAGGCGAGGCTCATGGTCAGGGCCGGCTCGAAGGTCGTGTTGTACCAGACGCGCACGGAGCTCACCAGCGTCCCGCCTAGCCAGCGATCGACCTCCACCCCGTCCACAAAGACGCGGATGTCGTCGCCGTCGGCCTGCGCCTTGCCCGTCAGGCTCAGCGGACCGATCATCACGGGGTACAGTCCACCGCTCCCCTCACTCGACGTCCACAGGTGTGGGCGCCAACGGGCGTAGATCTGTCCGGCGCTCTTGGCGTCATCGGGGCGAAGATAGAAGACGGGGTGCGCATCGTCGTCGCCGAGGTTGTCGACGTCGAACTCGCCGGCGTCGTCGTCGAGCTCATAGTGCACGTAATCGCCGTCTCGCCGGCGCCAACGCGTGTCTCCGTCCGAGTCCAGACGCGAGCTCAGACCGACGCCCGACTCGTACAGCGCGCGCACCGGCTGCGGCACAACCGCCATCCACCGCGGGTTGAGAGCCGCGCCGTAGAGCCTCGCCACGTGAACATCCTCCAGCTGCGACTCGACGACAACGAGCCCCTCGATGTCACCGGCGAACTCGTCGGCGGCCACCGACGGATCAGCCTCGCATATGTCCAGGTACGGCTGATAGAACATCGCCGTGCCGGCGAGGTCTCCATCGATATAAAGCGCCAAGCCGTCGCCCCACGTACACACGATGTGGATCCAGTCTCCGGCGGCGAAGCCGAGCTGCTGGCTCTCCGCCACATTCGTTCGGTCTCCAAACCGGATCTTGCGTATCTCGGGGTCATACATCAACAGGAGCCCACATGAGCTCACAAAGTGCGATTCCGGATGGTCTGGGGCGTCATGAGTGGGTCTCCACCACAGAGCCAGAGATCCGCTCTCTGCAGGCAGCATCTCGGCAACGAAAATACGCCCGCTCTCCGTTGCGTTAATCGCCACAGAACCTGCTTCCCTACCGGCAGAAAAGACCGGTGGGGAAGACAATTGCCCGCCGAGGCTTGGGTCGACGACATCGCGTACGTGCCATGCGGCAGAGTAGATGTCATAATAGACATCCCACGGTCCATATATCGAAACTCTGCCGGTTCCGCCGGCAACCCAGTCATCACCGGCGACGAGACGCATCGTTCCGCGCTCATAGTCGAGAGCGCGATAGAGCGCCCGCCTCTGGGCCCCAACGTCGGCCCCCTTGAGCGCGATCTCCAGGCCCAGCGAGCGCCCGCCCCGCTGCGGGCTACCGATTCGCGGGTGGGCGCCATAGCGCGCGATCTGCGGCAGTTCCGCGCGCGGCAGGCCCAGCCACTCCCGCAGGCTGCCCAGGAGCGTCTCCCCATCGTTGACGATGGTTCCGTTCACGGCGATCGGCACAGTCGGCATCAGGGCACCATCCTCTGGACCTGGCTCAGGATATCGCCAACGTTGGACCCCTGTACGACCAGGTCACCGTACAGGTTGAGCGTGCTGCCCGTCGGGGCAGGCGCCGGCGTCATCTGCGGTCCGCCGGCTGATGGCAGGAACGGCGCGCGCTGGAATCCGCGGCCGAGGAGCTGGTCGGCCTGCCTGATCAGCGACATCGTTGCCGGATCGAGCATCCCGTAGCGCTCCGCCATCGCGCGGTAGACCTCGACCTCGCCGGGAGTGACCCCGCCCTCGAGGATCCGCGCCTCCAGGATCTTGAGCGCCGCCTGCCGCTCAGCGGTGACCCGCTCCTCGATGGCCTGCAGCCGGCGCTCGTGCAACTCGCGCTCACGCTGCTCCATGGTCGAGATCTCTTCCGTGTAGTCGTAGCGCTGTGGGTTGTTGAGCTCGTCGAGGAGGGCCTCGCGCTGCTTCTGCAGGCCGTAGAGCTGCTCCTCGAGGCGCAACTGCTGTTCCTGTGCGCGGATCTCGGCCTCGCGTGCCTGAGCCGCGGCGTAGGTCTCCTCAGCCGGCGCAAGGGCGGCCTCGGCTTCGGCCTGGCGCTCCAGGGCCTCGGCCTGCTGATCGAGCAGCTGTTCGTAGCGGAACACGTCCTGCAGGTAGCGCAGATAGTCGTCCGGGCCGTAGAACGTGCCGGCCTGCATCGATTTGAGCTGAGACTCGATCGAGCGCAGCTCGGACGACGCCTCACGGGCCGACGCGCGCAGGGCGTCCAGATTGAGCTCCGGCGCGTCGGAGGCCGCCAGGTTGAGCCGCTCCTGAGCGATGCGCGCGCGCTCCTCGACGAAGGTGAGCTCGCGGAGGATCTCCGCCCGGTCGCGCTCAGTGTCCATCACCTGCCCGTGGAGCGCCTGGTACTCTGCGAGCTGGGCCTGCGTCTCGGCGAGATCCGCGTCGATCGCACGAATGCTCTGCCGGTAGCGCTCCTGGGCCCGGGTCCAGTCGTCGCGCATCAGCATGTTGACGCGGTTGAGCTCGTCGCGATAGTTGACGGTCGCGCGGGTGAGGCTCTCGGTCTCGGTCGTCGTCTGCGTGATCTGCGGCACGACCATGCTCATAGACACGCCGACGTCGCTGTAGCCCTGGCCGATGGCATCGAGCCCCATCGTGACAAGGCGATTGCGCTCGATGATCTCGTCCAGTTGTGTGGGGATGATGTCAAACACGTCGACGGCCTCGACGATGATGTCGGCGACGACGCCCCACAGCCCGAACTCCTCGACCGCCTGGCGCGATATCCGCAGCCACTCGGCGGTGTTGCCGGCCAGCGTGGCGACGGTGGGGAGGACCGTCTGCCCCATCTCGGTCGCGAAGTCCTTCGCCGCTGCGCGCAGCTGGTCGAACACCAGGGCGTCATCCACCACGGCGCCGCCCAGGGCCTCGAACTTCTCCTGCATCGCGTCGAGGACCGCGAGCCGGAACGCCTCCTCGGCGTCCTTGCCGGCTCGCGTATAGGCCTCATAGCGGCGGGTGACCTCTTCGATCGACAGGCCGAACTCGTCGATGCGCTGGAGGCTCTGGTTGCTCATCATCAGCTGGAACGACTGCAGCGTGCCGCCGAAGCGGCTGCCCAGCGTCGTGACCAGCTGCGTAACGCGCTCGAGCTCGCGGGCGTCGCGCGCCAGGCCCAGGGCCAGGAGCGTCGTGGCGTGGTCCATCATCTCGGCCTGGGTCGCGGCGCCGAGGGTGGCGCGCTCCATAGCTGCGAGGTTGGCGGCTGCGGCCACAGAGCTCCCGCTGATCTCATCGAGGGTCCGGCTCGCGCGGTTCTCGAGAGCGGACATCTCGGACAGCCCCCAGAGTGCCCGCGAGATCCCGCCGGCGAGCAGCATCTGGAGGCCCGCCTTGAGGGCCTGCCCGCTGCGGTCGAGCTGATCGAGTCCGCCCGACGCACGACGAGAGCGCGTCTCGACCTCGCCGAGATCGCGCTTGAGCTGGTTGAGCTCGCGCTCAGAGTTGTTGAGCGCGTCGATCAGGAGTCGGATTCGTTCGTCGGTTGACATCTCGCTATCAGTCTCTCCATCTCCTGACCCCATTCGTGCAGGGCCTGGTTTTCTTTGATCCAGCGAGCGGTCTGCTCTCGGTCACGGTACGCGCGCCACCCCGTGGCGATCCTGTGCAGACGCTCCCCACGATCAAACCAGCCCAACGGCTGGTCGCGTTGCCCGCCGGCCAGGGGAGGCAGGCCGTAACGCAGGTACACCTCAAACTCACGTAGCTCGTCGGGCGGCTCCCCGTCTCCCTGAGCATAGAGCGCCGCCCCTACGATTCCCCCGTGGTCGGACCTCGCTTCGCCTCATCGAGGTGCTCCCGTATCTCCATAGCTGTGGAGACCATCAGCTCATAGAGAGACTGGCTATAGGGCTGGTCGAGCGGGTTGCCGTCAGCCAGCTCATCGGGGAGCTCTGCAACGATGCCGGACTCCCGCGCCGCGCGGATCATCGCCGCGATGCGCACCAGCGGCGAGTGCCCGCGCTCCGGCTCGCCGCCCTCGGCATCCGGAGGACGCCGGACCTCATCGTATGCGTCGAACAGGCTCTGGTAACGTGCGAACATGCGCATCGTGATGTCGTTGCGTATCATCGCCTCTCCTATGCGTAGGCCGTGGCGGTGTTGTTGGTCAGCGCCGATGCGAAGTAACCGTCGACCTCGCCGTCGCCGTCGTAGCTCAGATCCCCCTCCTCGATGGCCTCGAACGTCAGGTCGCTGGTCACCATGTCGTCGGAGTCGGTCACCAGCTCCTCGATCCTGAGCATCGCCGGGATATCCATCACATAGCTGCGCAGCGCGGTGGTCAGGCCCTCGTTGCTGATCGAGATCCGGAGCAGCCGCTTGGTGACCTCGCCGATGGCCGCGTTGACAGCCGCCGCCGACGTCGCGTCCTGCACCAGGGTGATGCGCCCGGAAACGCTCCAGGCATCGCGATCGAAGACGCCGGACGGATAGAGGCTGCCCACATAGGGCAGGAACGCACGATTGAGCTGCACGCGCACCTCGCCCGAGAGGCACTTCGCGGCCGGCGTTGCGCCGATGGTGCCGGCGAAGGCGTCAACGGCGACGGTCACGTGAGCGCCGAGCGCCTCGGTGGTCGACGCGTCGGAGGGCTCCGTGAGCTCGCCGAATGCGTCGGGGGCGATCGATGCACCCATCAGATCCCAGGCCACGTTGACCGGCTGGCCCCACTGCCAGCTGAGCGTGAATCCTGACAGGGCCATCGACGACAGCGACCACACGCCATCGCCGGCGCCGAACACCAGCGTCTGCTTGCGCGGCGTCGCGGGCGTCCCGGTCCAGCCGTTGTACGGATAGACATACGGGCCCAATCCTCCGGGCGTGGCGACGTCGGCCCCATCGAGCCAGTACATGGCCTGCTCGAAGATGAAGCGCCCGGCCATGCGGACGTTCTCGGCCCGGTGGGCGACGATGATCGCGTCGCGGCCCGGGCTCACCACACCCCGGTAGTGGCGCTGCATCTCGATCTGGACCGACGGCGGGACACTGATCTCCGTGATGCCGGCAAGCTGCACGGTCGGCGTCACGGGCGTGTTCCAGAGCGATTCGTTGCCGATCTGAACCATACGTTGCTGCGGAACGGTCATGCTATCCTCCCTCCACGTGCACGCGCACGCGGATGATCTCGTGCCTGAAGTTCACGCCGTCGACCTCGAAGTCGACGTCGGCGGCATTCGTGGGCCCATCGTACTGGAGATGGCTCCAGTACCCGCTCAGCGTCCGGTTGGCGCGACAGTAGGCGCGCACAATCTGCTCGATGTCGTCGAGGGCGTCCTCGGCATTGGTCTCGTGCCAGGCCACTTCGTCGGAGTACAGACAGATGGTGTGGATGTCGTAGTCGAAGTAGACGTTCTCGACGGCGTGGTTGGGGCTGTTGTCCTCCGTCGCGGCGCTGGTCACGAAGACAAGCGGCGTCTTCGTGATCTGGAACGGTCGATGGTTGAGCACGGCCTGAGCCGGCTTGCCCGAGCCCACCAGGACGCCGGCGAGATCGGTCGCGAGCTTCTTACGCGCGGTCTTGCGGTTGGTCGTCATCGCACTCCCTGCAGATCGCGGGCGATCAGGCGCACGCCATGCCGGGCGATGTCACGCCCGCGCCGCCAAACGGTGTAGGGGAAGCTCGCCTGGATCCCGCCACGCAGGCCGGGAATGAACCCGCGCTGGTGGAGATAGTAGTCATACTCGGCGGGGCGCGTATCGGACCGCGGGTTGTAGGCGTTGCGGCTGGTGAAGATCTGCGCTCTCGGCACAGCCAGGTTGAGCGAGATCCGGCGCGATGCGCGCAGTGCGCCCGTCTGCCACGGCGTGTAGTACGTCAGCCAGCGATGCGCCTCGCCGGCGGCCCACTTGACCGCTCGGCCCGGCGCGTTGCGTGGCTGCAGCATCGCGATGCGGCGCAGGTTGCGCTCCTGGGCCTCCTGCAGTCCCTGGATGGTGATCCCCGATCGGCGAGCCATCAGCGCCTCACCTGCCGCACGATCAGGCGCGCGATGTCAGCGCCCGACTGCACATAGGTCTCCAGCAGCCGGCCCGGCGCGTTGGTGATCGGCGCCCGGTTGATCTCCGGCTGATAGGGGTCCAGCGGGGTGCACGACAGCGACGAGAGCTTCGTCGCGGGCTCGCCCTGGAGCCCACCCGTTGTCGCCGGCCGGCGCTTGGTGCTGCAGGAGATAGTGGCCAGCCGTCCGTAGCTGCCGCCGGTCAGGAAGCCGGTCACGTCGAAGACGTGCGCCTCGATGATCGGATACTCGTCACTGCCCACCACGAGCAGATCCCCCTCACGGATGTCGAACGCCATCAGGTGTACTCCGATCCGCTCCGGGCGTCGCCCTCGTCGCCGCTGTACCCGTCACTGCGCACGGGGATCACGGCCAGGGCGCGAACCGCGCTGTGGCCGTGGTCGCGGCGCCACTTGTCGGCCAGACGGCCATAGCGGGCCGCGATTTGCGAGTAAGCCTCGCGGCGCTGGCCCACCTGGATGTCGGCGTGGGTTGACCACGCAGCCTCGAGCGCCTCGAACGCCGCGGCGACCGCCCGCGGCCAGTCGCCCTCGCGCGTGATCAGGCCCGCCAGCTCCTCGTCGCTGAAGTTGCCCTGGTCGGGCAGCGGTCCGGCCTGCAGGACCTTGTCCTGAATGGCGAAGCGGACCTGGTCGAGGTCCGTGGCCAGCGATCCGATGTACGTGAAGGTCATGCGACCATCTCCTCAGCTGCCGCACGCAGCTTGCGAGCCGTCGCGCGACCGACGCCGGTGATCGCTGTGAGCGTGGCGTCCGGCGCGTCACGAACGTCGCGAAAGGTCGCCAGTCCCAGGCCCGCGGCCTCGGCGAGCTGCGACTCGCTCAGGCCCAGGGCCCCCAGGTCGTCGGTGTCACTGGATACGTATCCAGTGACCACCTCAGCATGGGGGAGCTGGGCCCAGCAGTGCGTGCAGCGCAGGCCCCTGCTGTTGTGATCGCGTCCCTCGGTGTCGGCGCCGCAGTGCGTACAGATCATGGTTGCCTCCAGTCGGGGAGCGGGCGGCCAGCTATAGGATCACCTCCCACCGCCCGCCCCGCAGATCACTCGCCGATGACGCAGAAGTCGACCGTCGCGGGATCCGTGGCCGCCGTGGCGTCGTCCTGTATCACGGTCAGCGTGATCGTTGTCCCGCTGTAGATCGAGTGCGCCAGGAATGGGTTGCCTGCCGACACGCCGGGCTCGCTGGCCAGCGCAACGACGACGGCAGCGACGTCGGTCATGCCGTGCGTCGACGTGGTGATCACGTGCGTCCCGGTCACAGTCTCAGATGCGCAGTAGAGCGCCAGTCCGTCACTCCCTGCCCCGACGGCATAGCGACCGCTGCCGATCTCGTAGCTGTCCGCCGTCACGGCGTCGCCCACCGAGAGCGCGCCGGCGACGCTGACGTTGCTCAACGCGGTCAGCTGCCCGCCGACCATCGCGGTGTGCGCGACGTAGATCTCGCGGAACTGCGTGGGTTTGATCGCCTGACTGGAGATCTCCTCGAGCGGATCCAGCGCAACCGGCTGGAGCACAGCGGGTATCATGATCGTCGCCAGCATCACGGTGCTCAGCAGCACCGCAACGCCCGCGGTGAAGATCGCCAGCAGACTGACCTTACTGGTCTTCGTCTCCATAGTCCCTCCTCGGGTAGGGATGGGGGGACGAACCCCCCATCCTCAGCTCACGACTAGGTCGGCGTACCGTCCGACCAGGTCGAGTTGTTGACGTAGCGGGCCGTGCCGTTGGTGCGATCGCGGATGCCCACGCCGTACTCCGCGAAGAGCATCAGGTTCTGGATCGGGGCCATGGGGCTGCCGGCGTTGGGGTCGGGGAAGGCGCGCACGGTCAGCACGCTGTTGCCCTTCTCGACGCGCACGACGAGCGGGTTGCGCTGCGACAGGCGTCCGTACGACTTGTAGCCGAAGCCGTAGTACTGGGGCACACCGCGCACGACACGGACGGCGAAGTCCTCGATGGTGCCGATGTAGTATGTGCCGTATCCGATGTCGGTGCCGTCGAGGCGCGCCAGGTCCTGCGTCGCGCCGTATGCCACCAGGCTCTCAGCGATCGGCGTGAAGCCCGTGAGCCCCTTGACGGTATCCTCATCGCTCGGGCCGATGACGAAGTCGTAGGGCGGCTCGTGGCCGTGCTCGCGGAGCTCGTCGCGTGCATCCTGGAAGACTGCCGCCGTGAAGACGCCGCCGGCGATCCCCACGTAGTGCTCGTGATCGGAGTCGAACGAGGTCCCGCCGTAGGAGGGGGGCGTGAAGTCGACGCTGGTCGAGGCCGCGGCGGTCGCGAATCCGGGGGAGTAGCCCGAGCTGCCGAGCCCGTGGTAGGTCCCGCTGTCGTCGCCGCGCTTGAGCAGCCGGCGCAGCAGCTGTTGTCGCAGGTTGTCGCGGACGTCCTTGATGCCGTCCGCGATGTCGGCCTCGATCTGGGTCATCCGCGCCTTGCGCAGATAGTCCCAGGTCCAACCGAGATAGCGGTCCCACGCCAGGAGCGGCAGCATGTGCCCCTCGGTTTCGGCGCGCCGGGGATCCGGCCGGCCATACTCGGTGTGCCGCTGCATCCCGTTGGAGACCCCGACGCGGTACTCGACGTCGGGCTGATCGGTGACACTCATCAGTCCGCCCCACCAGGATCCGCTGATCTCTGCGTTGAGGGCTGACAGCGCTGCATTGAGCCGCGCGTAGACCTCGGCGTAGGTCGTGCCATCCTGCAGGGAGAACTTCTGGAGTTCCGCTGCGTCCCAGCCGGTGAGCGTCACCAGAGTGCTGAGGTCGCGTTGTCCTAGAGCCATATCTCACCTCCCAGTGAGTCGTATGTATGGGTCGCTAGACGCTCGCGCCTAGCTGAAGTCGATGATCTGTGGGTCGACGAAGAGCACCGTGGCGCTCTCGCTGTGACCGACGATCGTGTCTTTGGTGCCGGCTGTCTCGCTCGGCTCGCCGGCGGTGTCGGACACGTACACCGGACTGCCGGGCGAAGCGCCGGTCAGGCACTGCACCGGCCCGTGCATCACAAAGTCGACCACCTCACCGTCGCCGCCGGCCTGCAGGGCAATGCCCAACAGGTTCAGCACGACTGCGGTAGCGATCGCGGGGTCCATCTTGCCGTCGGACTGCATCTCGCAGATCTCGCCGGCGGCGACGGTGTCCCCACAGGTGAAGCGCCGGATCTTGGCGCCGGTCAGCGGCTTGATGTTCTTCGCCGTGGTATCGCGTGCGATAGCCATATCTCACTCTCCTATCCTGCCGGCTTTTGCGCCGACCTGAGCAGTTTCTTGTCAACAAATCGCGGATCCACTCCCATCCGCGCGGCGAACTCCTTGACCTCATCCTCAGTCACCTCCGGAGGAGGCGGCTCGTCGCTGCGCCGGTCTGCGTTGATGTCGCCGGGCGCCTGGCGCCCCAGCTTGTCGGCGTTCTCAGCGATCCACTGCAGCTGCTCGACCGGGTCGAGCTTGTCCAGCAGCGTGATGATGTGATCCGGCAGTCCCGCTCGGCGCTGCTCGAGGAGCGAGGTGACGGCGCCCTTGTACCGATCGACGTCCTCACTGAGCGGCTCGAGCTCCTGGATCCGCGCCTGGCGTTTCTCCGCGAGCTGCTGCCACTCCTTCTCCTGAGCGAGTCGGGCCTCCTCGGCCGCCTGGGCCGCGAGCTCCGCCTCCTTCTTCGCCTTACGGTGCGTTGCGTTCTCGCCGCGCAGGCTCGAGATCAGATCCTGGGCCCAGGGCGGCAGGCTGTCCACCGTCTGCCCTGCCTGGGTCGTGTCCCCGGGGCTCCCGGCCCCGGTTGCCGTCTCCGTGTTGGGCTCCTGGCCCGTGCCGTCGTGTCCCGCCTGGGGGTCCTCTGGCATGTCAACCTCCTAGAATGCGTGTTCTATGTCCAGTCTAGTGCAGCGCAGCGCCCAGGTCTATGGCTCTTTTGGCGCTATTTTGCCTCGGCGCTGCGTCGTGCTCGCTCCCGCTGCACGTCGTCCCGCAGGAGCGACGTCAGCTCGTCATCGTAGGTCGGCAGATAGAGCGCTACCGACGTACGGCAATAGTGATGGAACGGTGTCCACTGAAGGTGATCGGCGAAGCGCGGGGTCGCTGTGAGGTGGAATGGCTCGTCGATCGGCCGGGTCTGGCCCGCGGCGGCAAGACAGCAGTCCGTCGTGAACTCGTCGACGCTGGGGATCGTCTGCTTCCGCCAACCGAACTCTGCCGCCTGACCCCTCGCCCCAAGGCCGGCCAGGAAGCCAGCGCCCAGCGCCGTGGCCAGGGCCCGGGCCGCAGTTGTGGCCACCGGGGCCGGCTGCAGGATCCCCATGCGGCTATCGTCGCCGGCGACCTCCGCCGCGACGTCGCCGCCGCGCTCGATGACGCTGAGCACCATCGCCGACTGGCGATCGAGCTCGAGCGTGGTCGCCGCGATGTGGGGTCGGACGTCAACCGCCACCGGATAGGGCGCGTAGCGCACGCCGTCGTCGCGATAGGCTTGTAGCTGCCGCTCGGCGCTCTGCCGTCCCTGGCCCGCGGCCGCGTTGCCGGCGGCGATGATCGCGGCCTCCAGCTGCTCCCGCAGCGTCTGCAGGATCTCGAGCACCTCGACGTGCATCGTCGGCCTCTGGGCCCGGAGGACCTCCCGCATCTCCCGGCGGGCCTGCCGGTAGATGCGCAGCAGCGTTCCCCGGGGATGGCGAGTCGACCCCAGGTAGTGACCGAAGGCCCAGCGGAGCCACAGCGCGCGACGCAGAGCGTCGGCGTGCGCGATGCGGAGCGGGTTAGCTGCCACGGTTGCCCTCGTCGAGCCACAGGGCTGCTTGCGCCATGGCCAGCTGTCCCGCGATCATCGAGGCATACGGCTCCATCGTCTTCATCCGTTCGATCTCCTCGTCCGAGAACCCGACGTACTTCCACGCGACCTCGTAGGGGATCTTCAGCCGCTCAACCATCTTCGACGCGCGCTCGATCATCGCGTCCTCGTCGCGCATCTCGGCGGAGTCCCACTGCGTCTCGATCACGTCATCAGGGCGAGCCCGTTCGCGCCGGCTGCCGTAGGACTGATCCAGCCGTGCGCCCAGGCGCATGACGTTCTCCCAGCCGTCGCCGTAGAGGACGTGCCTGTCCTTGACCTTGGCCACGAGTCCGGCCTCCTGCTGCTTGAGCGTCCCCTCCGCCGCCACCTGGCGCGAGACCTGCAGCCGGGTCACTGGGATCCCGCTGACCTGCGCCATCTCGTACTCGAGCGAGTCCTTGACGTTCAGGAGCTGCGACAGGTCGCTGGCGTTGAGCATCTCGACCGTCGACGCGGGGTCCTTCACGCCGATCCAGACGCCCGGTGCGATCCGGACCACGTTGCTGTTCTCGGCGTTCGGGGGGCTGCCGTCGGTCGTGGGCCAGACTCCGCGGCCGATGTAGATGCCGTAGCCGGCGCGATCCGCAGCCGCCAGGATGTCGAGCCAGACCTTGTTGAGCGCGTCGTTGAGCGCCAGGATCTCGGTGGTGAGCTCGCTTTGCCCATCGACGTTCTGGAACGGCGTCGCGGCAATCCCCAGCGGCTCGCCGTTGCGGTCGACCCAGGGCAGGGGCCAGCTCGCGTCTCCCTTGTCGCGATAGGGCTTCCACGTCGCCTCGCTCGACCCGGCGAGGGCGTACTTCTCGACGCTGTCGGGGGCGTAGATCGTGAGCCGGCGACGGGTGTGGCGCATACCGCCCTCATAGTAGGTCTCGGTCCAACGCTTGGACACGTACTCCAGCTCCGAGTAGACGTCATCGTTGACGTAGTGCGCCTTGCACCCCTCGCCGGTGCCGCCGAGCTCGGCGTCGGTGTAGGCTCGCTGCACGGTGTACCGCGGGGCTCCGTTGTGCAGGTCGGTGATCACGTAACCGCAGCCGTCGGTGAGGATGTAGCGGTGGAGCCGGTTGGCGTGAGCCTGCAGTCTGGCGCGCACCCACTCGGCCTCCGCGAACTCGGTCAGGGCGTTGTCGCCATCGAAGCCGAGCACGTGCAGCCGCTCGGCGATCGTCGCAACGATCATGCGGCAGTAGTTCACGGCAAACTTCTGGTCGGCCGCGAAGCCCAGATACTGCCGCTGCCTCACCGTGAGCGGCACGTGATGGTCGCCCTCGTAGTAATCGCGGGACAGCACGATGTTGCGCTGTCGCGTCTCCTCAGCCGAGGTCAGGTGCAGCATATAGGCCAGTTGTGCAGGGTTGATCATAGTCACCTCACGCCTCGATGATCACGGCACGGGGACCGGTGTCGGCGGCCTCCATGAGCCCGTAGCGGAGCGCGTCGTAGGGATCGTCTCCGCCCTCGCCCTCCGCGCTCGCGTCCCACTTCTTCACGTCCTCCGGCCGGTGCTCGTCGTGCTGGAGCATCGGCAGGCACTCGATCAGGCGCGCACAGCGCGGGTGGATCACCAGCGATGGCGCGATCCCCTGCTCCTCGTCGCCCAAGCGCTTCAGGACCTCGGCGGCCCCGTTCACCCGGTCCATCTGCGCCGCCTCGAGGTTGATGCCGTGGCGCGCATACTGCTCGGCGATCGTGGCCTCGTCGGAGCGCTTCGCAAAGACGTCGCTGCCGGCGACGGTCACCCGGACGTCGGGGACCGCGTGGCGCCTGATCATGGCGGTCATGGCCTCCGCGTGGCTCTGCACCAGCCAACGCCGCTCGGCGTGCTCGTCCACCACGTAGACCGTGCCGTCGCCGTCCTGGGCCAGCAGATAGACCACGGTGTAGTGCGCGTACCCATAGTCCATCGCCATCCAGTAGCGCCAGTGCCAGTCGTTGCGGAACTCCCGCACGTGCAGCTCCTCGCGGAAGGTGGTGAAATACTGTCCCGTGGCGACGTCCCAGTCGCCGTCCCGCCACATGCGCCCCAGGTTGCCACCCAGGCTGTGCAGATAGTCGATGTAGCCCGGCTGCAAGTACGCGTTGTCGGCGTAGGTCGCGAAGATGAAGCGCGTCGCGCTCTCGTCCCCGCGTCGCCAGGGCTCGATGAAGCGCCGCTTGTACCAGGCGTGGCCCACGGATCCGGGGTTGGTGGAGTTGTAGGCCCGGGCTCGCCACCCGGGCCGGCTCGTGCGCACGCTGCCCAGGAGCTTGGTGTAGTACTCCTCGGGGAGCAGCGTGGCCTCCTCGATCGCCGCCACGTCGTACTCGAGGCCCAGATAGTTGGCGATGTCGCCGGCGGTCCGGTAGCCCCCCAGAATGATCACGCTGCCGTTGGGCAGGTCCAACACGCCCGCCTGGCTCTTGTAATAGCGCAGGTACTGCGGGGCTACCTTGACGATCAGGTGCTGGAACGACTCGCGAGCGGCCTTGCCCACGCTGCGCAGGAACAGGCCCCTCATCCCCGGCCAGCGCCGCGCGTCGTCGAGCACCAGCTGGCCCATGATCCCGTGCGATTTCCCGGGCCCACGAGCGCCACCAAAGCCGATCTCGGGCGTGGGCCCCTCCTGGTGATCGGCGGCCCTTGCCGCAGCGTGGAACTGCAGCTGCCGCGGTTGCGGCAGGTAGCCGCCCGAGAGGAAGTTCTCGACCTGGTCCCTCGGGCAGCCGGCGCGGTGCGCGGCTCTGGCAAACCTCACGGCGCCGCTCATTCATCGTCGCCCTCGTCGTCATCCGGATCGGACCCGTAGATCTGGTCGAGGGCGTCCGCGAGCCGGCTGGGGATGAGGTCCCGTCCGTCACGCCCGGTGACCTCCAACCCATCCTTGAAGAGCATGTGGGCCCGCCCGATCATCTCCAGCGCGCGTTGAGGGTCGTGGAACTCGACGCGCCGGTAGCCCTGGGCGGTGAGCCAGTAGCGGCTGATCAGGTGCAGTTTCCCGGCCTCCTCGGCCTTCTTGAGGTTCAGGAACGGGATGCCCTCCGAGCCGATGTCGTAGAAGTCGCCCCAGTTGAGACGCGCCTGATCCGCTAGGCGCATCAGCACCTCGTCGGCGGACATCGCGCGCTCGCGCAGGCGGGCGTCGATTTTCTCTCTGATCTTGGGTTTTCGAAGGTTCTCTGAACCGACGCTGGCAAGCGTGCTGTCACTCCCGCGGTAGCCTGCACGCTCGGCCGCACGGGTGGCGTTGAAGTCGATGAGGTATTCCTCAACGAACGCTGCCTGTTTGTCTGTCAGATCACTCATTTCTTTCCACTCCGCCGGATCCGCCGCATGTGATCGCGGCGGATTCGAGCCTCGTCGCCGCTAGGGCGCGGCTTCGTCGACGGCTGCCCCTGCTGCTTCCTCGGCACCTATGAGCTCCCCCGCGCGACCTCCCCGCATCCGAAACCCGCCGAACATCCGCTGCCTGAGACTATACGTGTCCGCATGGCGCGCATGGCCCAGCCAGCTCTGGATCGACGCGTCGGCCCGCTGTAGATCCAATGTGCCGGCGGCGCTCT
>Ga0334892_1001856_pt1 | contig 16555 bp, 18 predicted proteins | sample GraSluR3_MG_4_FD_207213 | JGI IMG/M metagenome (GOLD analysis project Ga0334892, IMG submission 207213) | Sludge microbial communities from methane-producing bioreactor in Wageningen University, Netherlands - Granular Sludge_15_04-R3 | ecosystem: Engineered > Bioreactor > Anaerobic >...
ATGATGGGCCGCCCCCGGGATGAGGGGGCGGCCACCCGGGTCCTCCACCCGATCAGCGAGCTTCACACCATGGTCAGGACCTCGATCCTCCCGAGCCTCCTCGAGATCTTCGCGATAAACCAGCACCATCCCCTCCCCCAGAGGATCTTCGCCCTGGGGGACGTTCTTATTGGAGGAAGGACGAGACAGGAGCTGGCAGCAGCCTCGATCCACAGCTCCGTCGACCTCGCGGAGGTGCGGTCGGTGGTGGGCGCCCTCTTCCGGGAGCTGGACCTGAGGCCAGAGATAGTCCCCTCCGAGGATGGGGCGTTCCTCGCGGGGAGGAGGGGGGACCTCCTGGTCGAGGGGACGAAGGTCGGGTCCTTCGGCATCTTCAACCCCCAGGTCCTGCAGAGCTTCGGCCTCGACCAGCCCGCCGTGGGGCTGGAGTTGAGGTGGGACCGGCTCTGGCCTCTCGGGGGTTCGTAGAGGGCGGCTCGGGCAGGGGCGGGGCCGCCGTCCGGCCCCCAAAAATCGGCCTTGCCACCTCATTTCCGGTACCCTTACCCTGATAAGTTTAATATAAGCCCCAAAACAACTTTTACTTCAATGGCAGGGGGGGAGCCCTCATAAAGGTCCGGGATCTGATGACTTACCCCATCCTAGCGGTGGGGGTGGAGACCACCGTCTTCGAGGCGGTCCAGATGATGGTTCGCGAGGGGAAGGGGAGCGTCCTCGTCGTCGAGGGGGGTCTCCTCAAGGAGGTGGTGGGGATAGTCACCACCTCCGGATTGTTCAGGCAGGTCTTCGCCAAGGGGATAGATCCCAGGAACGTCGTCGTCTGGGAGGTGATGACCCCGGCGCCGCTGGTGACCATCGGCCCCAACGAGACGACCAGAAGGGCGGCGGAGATGATGCTGGAGCATAAGGTAAGGAGGTTGCCGGTGGTTGAATGTGGCGCCCTCGTGGGGATCATCACAAGCAAAGATCTCCTCCGGTGCGTCGGCGACGGGGAGGCTGGGGAGACGTCTAGCTCCGAGAAGACCTCAGATCACCGCAGGCGGTGATCATCGGTGGTTCCGGGTACGCCTCCCGACGCAGAATTTAAATATCGAGAGGATCAAGTTGGGGTCGGGTCGAGGTAGCCAAGCCTGGTATGGCGCAGGTTTGCTAAACCTGTGTCCCTTCGGGACTCGAGGGTTCGAATCCCTCCCTCGGCGCTCATTTACTTGTAAGGCTTAAATAGTAGGACGCCTATTTTATATCCTGGTGGGTATCGTGGTTAAGCCTGACAAGTCTCGTTATGTGTATCTCTACTTACCTTCCGCTGACGATAAAAAGCGTTGGGAGAAATTGGCCATCGAGGCGGGCGTCCCTCTCACGAAGTTTGTCATCGAGATAGTGGAAAACGCTCTCCTGGAAGAGTCAGAGTTCAAGCCTCGGGCTGAGATGGTAAAGGAGCTGGGGAGCCTCAGAGACGAGGTGAGAAAGCTTCAGGACGAACTGAGACTCAAGAACATTGTCATCGATAAGTATGAGTCCGAGCTGAAGAGGTACCGAAGCGCAACCTTCCTTGAGGGAGGTTTTGAGGGTGCTCGCGAGTACAACCATGAACTCGTCGAGCTACTGAAGAGGAAGGGCGTCGCCGATAGCTACAAGATACTCGAAGAGCTGGGGATAGATCCCCGCGAAGCCGATCTCGTAAAGGCGGTCTCCTCCCAGTTGGATAACTTGGAGGCCTACGGGCTGGTGGAGTCCACGCCGAGAGGTTGGAGGTGGAAGGGATGATTGAAGCTCCCAGCAAGTCATCTGAGACGGTTTCAGATGCAAGGAAGAGGCCCCCAGCAGACAAGATAATTGACAGGTTCGAAAGAGACTGCTCAATTCGAGGTATGTCCCCTCTCTCGGTAAAGAGCTACGTCTACAACGTCCAAAAGTTCCACGCATTTCTCGGTGAAAGGGGGTTGCATCTGCTGGATGTGGATAAGGACATACTAAGAGACTACCTGGAATATATGAGATATGAGCGGGGCTTGCATCAGAAGACGGTCGAGAACAACTTCACCACGCTCTCAAGCTTTTATGAGTATCTCGCCTACGAGGGGCTTCTGGAGATGAATCCCGTCCTTCAGGTACGGAAGAGATACCTTCGGCGCTACAAGGACAACGACGACGGCCAGACCCGCCAGCTCATCTCTGTGGAGGAGATGACCCGCCTCATCAACTCAACTCTCGATGCCAGAGATAAGGCGATCATCACCCTATTCGCGAAGACCGGGATAAGGCGAAAAGAACTCATCGCCCTAGACATCGACGACATAGAATGGGTGGAGCAAAGCATACGACTCAAGCCGACGGCGAAGAGGACCAACAGAACGGTATTTTTCGACGACGAGACCTCCTTCATATTGAGACGGTGGCTAAGGGTGAGAGAGTCGCGAAATAGGGATGGTTCAAAGGCCCTCTTCATAAACAACCGTAGCGAAAGGATACAGCGTAGCGGAGTAAGCCGGATGGTTGAAAAGGTGGCCACTCAAGTTGGTCTGCATGATCCCAACTCGGACCGGATGGAGGATCATTTCTCGCCTCACTGTTGCCGTCACTGGTTCACCACCCACCTCCGACGGGCCGGTATGCCCCGCGAGTTCATCCAGGAGCTGAGGGGCGATACCCGGAAAGAGGCGATAGATATCTACGACCATATTGACCGCAAAGAGCTTCGCGAGAGCTACCTCGCTCACATACCACAGATGGGGATATAGGCGTTATTATACGCCCTTCCCGCTCCCTGGACTATGGAAGCGCGTATAAGTGCACTATATAACAACTTGTTGAGACTGTTTTCATAAGCGGCAAGACATCTCCACAGCACATTTTGCATCGAATGAGAGCTATTGGGGGGCCAAGATAGGGTCTGGGTTTCAATTAGGTAGGTTAATTTTTTTTAAATTCACGGTTTATTTTAATTTTCATATTCAGCGCGGATTTGAACAATACGGCATTGAGAAGCAAAAGAACAATTATTGTAAATGTGCAAAAATTTAATATATTTTCATGTTTGAAATTGTATGTCAAAGTGAATGTCGTAGTAAATAGAACGATGAGTATTAATGGAAATGATATAAATGTAGGGAACATTTTTAAAAATTTATTAATTGTGCTTGGATGATCTCCGAATTGTATTGATATATCTCTCAATTCATCATCTATGAAATTACATATTTTTTCTTCACGTTTATCAAAATAGAAATATCCCAGAATGTTTAAACTGCTCGCTTGAGCGGTGTTGTTATTTCCGTCTATTACGCTTTTGATTTCAGTCCGGAGGGTGGACATATATTGAGCTGATTTAAGAATTCTATATATATTCCTTAAATATTCCCTAGACAAATAATAAAATGGCAACGGGGATATCAACAAAAAATAATATATGCATAAAATAAAACTATTATCATAGTCACTATTTATTAAATCGTTGTAGTTAGTATTAACGGTGGTGTTATTTATGTTGTTGCTATAATTATTATCTTGATGTCTGTCGAGTTGCATGATCGTCATTCCTGCAGTAATTACAATACCAATTAAAAGTATCTTGTAAACCAATAATCTCTGTTTTGATTCGATTCGTTTTAAAACTTCTTCAGTAATAAATTCATATTCAGTTAAATATACCCTTAATAAATCATCCCCGTGCTTTCTGCTAACCTTTGGATTCATATTTCCCACTCAATATTAACTTCAGTTTAGCTCCTGGCATTTTCCCTATAATTTGTTGATTTAGGCCAACAATGTGTCGTGACTTAATTTTCTGAACGCTGTTGTTGTACACTGGTATAAAAACTCTTCCTCAAATGGCTCAAATGGTGGTCTGTGATAATCGCATTAAGAATTAATAAAAATCCCCAATGAAATTCTTCAGGTCGGTATGGTTGAGCTGCTCCTGGAGTTTGTTTTACTGAATGACTATATAGAGAGGCAGAACCGCATGAAACGTGCCTCAGGGGACGAAATTTGAGGTTGTAGCCTGTTCAGGTTTAGCTAATCTCTCTTTTTGTTGTATTAGTCTAATTTATCTGACACCGATATATAGTCACAAATCAAACCAAAACGTTTTTCGTCCACCGAGACAGTCTCAAATGCCAGAGGAGGGAGATTAAGACGAGACCAAAACCGGTTTTGGCTTTGCTGTTGCTGGCCTATCTTTTGCCGATCCTCGCATTAGCGGCTCCAGACGAGGCAGGCGGGACCGTAACCAACGTTGTAGACGGCGACACCTTCGATATCAGGATCGAGAAGACCGATCCCCGGATTATCTACGAGATCGAGCGGGTGAGGCTGGCGGATGTGGACTCCCCGGAGATGAGCACGCCAAAGGGACCGCCGGCGAAGGTCTACACCACCGAGACCCTGTTGGGGAAAAAGGTCTGGCTGGATATCGACGACAGATCGAAGGACGGACGGGACCCCTATAACCGGCTCCTCGCCGTGGTCTACCTGGAGGACCTCAACGGGACGATTAACACCACCCACCCCTTCAATCGGCTTCTGGTAGATGCAGGCTTCGCCGTAGTTAAGAACTTCACCAACAACGAATTCGACCCGGCGGTGTGGTGGGGGAACGCGACGACAGAGCCCGAACCAGACGAGGGCAACGAGACCGCGACGACGACCACTGAGGGGCAGTTTGTGGGCTCTACGAAGTCCGATAAGTACCATTATCCTTCATGCAGATGGGCGGAGAAGATCCTCCCCGAAAATGAGATCTGGTTTGCCAGCTCCGAGGAGGCGAGGGCGGCGGGATATGTTCCCTGTGGCGTGTGCAATCCACCATGAAGATCCGAGTCATCAACTCCAGGGAGGAGATATCCGGGCTTAATCCGAAAGAGAGGGTGGTCCATGTGTCTTTCCCCCTCACCACCTCCGCTCTCCTGGAGCTGGCAAAAAAATGTCCCAAATTAGAGGGTATCCAGGTTCCACCATCACGGCTTGCGAATATGGGGGGTCGATCCTTGATCCTTCTTGAGGTCCTGGGGGTTCGGATTTTCGAGGGCTCTATTCAGGGTTATAGAACGGATCGGGCCGAACACATCACCATCGACGACGGCCTGATCCTCCAGAGGGTGGGGAAGCTCCAGGCGGAGGGGCTGGACACCGGAGAGGTTGTGGCGGAAGTGTCAAAGGAGACAGAGGTATCCACCGAAAGATTTTCTTAGCTATTGGTCTTGTTAATTGGCAGGTGAATTGATCATGAAAGTCGTATGCCCTGAATGTGGGTATGAAGATGAAGGCAATTTTTGTAGCAATTGCGGCGCATCTTTATCACAACTAGCAGCTACCCCGGAACAAGAACAGATTCAGGTTCCAGTGGAAGTTTCATGGCTTGATAAATGTCCTGTATGCAAGTCGGGCAAGTTATTATCCGCAACTAAGAAAAAGCTTTTTGGTTTAGTTAATGAGCAAAACGTCGAATGTGATAGCTGTGGTGCGGCATTTACTCAAAACGATGAGAAATATAAACTTAGTAAAGTCTCAGATACGTCAAATCCGACCTGGCAGGAATACGGAAATCAGGCATTAATGGCAGAGGAATGGAAAACTATTGCTTATGGGGGCCTGCCGGCATCGAGGCAACGGGAAGTAGATATGGAAAGTTGGTTGACCAGGCTTAGAAATGGCGAAGTTAATTTTCGCATGGATGTTGAGTCTCCAATTATTCTGAAAAAAAACGAAGAAATGATTCTCTCTTTTCCTAACATATCTCTGTGGGAGCCTCGATCAGTTAGGCGAGGTGGTGGCGCGGGTACAAGTTTTAGAGTGGCGAAGGGCGTGAGTTTCAGAGTAGGTGGCTTTCAGGCGGAGTCTCATGAAGAGCTGAGAAACATAGATAATGGCCCCCTTACTCTGACCAGCAAAAGAATAGTTTTTTCAGGTGTGAAACGTACGGTAAGTATTCCACTTGATAAAGTCATATCTATAGAACCGTTCCGCGATGCTATTCGTATAAGACGAGAAGGCAAAGAGAAAGCTCAAAATTTTGTAGGCATCAATCAGGGCATAGTTACGTTTACTGAGAGTGATAGAGAGTACCAGGAAGCGTTTTCAGGTCCAATGATGATGTATATCATTGAGGGATTGGTGAAATAATTGGCGAGAAAATGAGAGGCGTGATTTAAATGGGATCGAAAAAGGCGTTTATAAGCGTTCTAGCGGCCGTCTTTGCCGCGGCGTTAGTGTGTGGTTGTACTGGCGGCGACTCTTCGGCTGAGGTTTACACTTTAACCGATGAGGAAAAACAGTTAGCAATTTATCCGATAGAACAATATACTGGAGTCCAAGACGCAGCGGTGAATCAGGACGGCAAAGACCTGACGTTAAACCTTATCGTCGATTATGGAACTAGTAAAGAATACGCCGAAGAGCTCGGGGATAATTTCGTTAGACTTGTTAAGTCGTTCGGGCCGGAGGAGTCCCCAGGTAAAGAGATCGGGCCCGGGATATATGATTATACCGTCTACGTGCATAATCCGAGCGGAGAACTTGTCGCCGTTGGCGCTAAAGTGTCCGGGGCTCGGAGTCTGACCTGGTAACATTGCAACGGAATGAAGGGCGGGAGACAGATTAAGCCCTCCCTGCTATTTTTATTCGACCTCGAATTAAAAAGCTCTCATTGAATCCTCGAAGCTCTCTAAATCGTCGGCCCCGAACTATGGCCGGGTCTCCGATTCTCCAGCGGCGGGGCTGTGGCGGGACTGGTCTGGCGGTGGTGTTGATAATCTCGGCGGGGAGTCCTTATCTCTACTATTCTTATGTAACCTGGAGGGCTTCGCGAGGGGTGGATGGGTTACATAAGAAATCTGGAGAGGGGCCGGTGCGATGTGAAGATCTGAGCTTTTTCTGTGACGATGTGCATTTTAGTGAAGGCGGCCAGATTCGGCTTTTGGGGCTGGATTACACTTAACGAACATTATAAAAATGGGATACTGGAAAGGCTTGTAAGATTACTGTTACGGTGTCACGGGGGCCGCCAGTGTAGATGAGATTAGACACGGCGTAGATAAAACGTAGACGATTAGACGCGGCGGGGCTTTGTCCTATTTCGTCCATACCTTGTCCATTTTTGTCGCGTCGTCGTCTCCGAGAAGGTGGCTGGGATCACTCCTCCGAGTTGCGCCAGACCATAGCCATAAGTTCCTGATGGGACCGGGGCCGGGGGGCAATAGTGGCGTCATAGTTCTTTCGCATTCCGGGATTTTCATCTCGCACTACTGCGAGCCAGTTCAAGAAAACTTTTAATCTGTTAATGAGTATCTGGCGTGGGCGGTTTATGTCGTCTTTCGTAAAACGACCGAGACTTCTATCATCGCTTACGATTTTATTATGGTGGTATTCAATCCGGTGCATAGCGCTAGTCTGCATAAAGCGAATATTTCCATAAGTTTTTAATATAAAATATCGATGTTCTGACATATTCCGGCTTCTTGTGTGCCAGCGGGAGCTTTTCCCTTCATCGTGATATACCAGGCCCTTACTTTCGAGTCCCTTCATCGTTCTCGATAAATTCCCTTTATCACATTCTAGGTGTTCGGCGATCTCCCATAAGGGGTGGCCCTCCTCGTCGATCAAGTGTTGTAGGACTTCAAACTCTCTGTCGGTCAACTTATTGTTTATTTGTCGGCTTAATTTCATCGTCGGCTTATATGATATTAATCGTATTTCAATATTACCGTAGCTATCAAGTGTTGTACTGAATTTCGACGCCGCTAATCAATTTATCGATAGCTATCAAGTGTTGTAAATTGAATTTCTATAGTACAACACTTTATTATACTTTGGGAATATTTAAATAAGATAAGCTCCTAGTCGGCCATATGCGGCCAAGATTAGATCGATATTCGGAAAACCTCTGCATGAAACTGAAAAAGGATGAGCGAGCGACATTGACCCGCCTCTCTGAGGAAAGGAAGCAACCAATATCGGAAATTATGAGGGAGTACATGTACCGGGGATGGAAAGAGGACGGTGTACAGTTGGAGAAATCAGGATGAAAATAAGAAACAGAGGTCGTGAAGGGGCCAACCAGCGCGGAGACGACGACCGAACCACAGAGCCGCGGGGAGGCGTTATGGAAGATGTCATAATGCCTAGCTCTCACTTAACTGCAAGCCAAATCCTCCACCCATGGGAAGAAGCGGTAGGAAAATTTCGTAATCTGGTTGCCGATGGAGGGAGCCTCCTTGCCACAATCGGGCCGGTTGAGGTCTATTTGCCCCTGGAGCTGGAAGCCGAACTTCGCCCAAACATCGGCAAAAATGTTGGAATTATTCGCACCGATGATCCGGTCAAGCCGTACCGATTCCGACTGATCGGTGGGTGATGCCAGAGGGCGACGAGATGACTTCCGCCTCCGACCTCACTGCAGAGCACTACCAGCGGCCCGACGTCCGAGAGAGTATTATCGATCTCTGCAAGTTCGGCGGGGGCCTCCGAGGGCTCAATGGCGGCGATGGGTGGTATGTCCATCAAGACGGCCGGATGAGGCTGAGGGGTCCGGGCGACTTCGACGACACGATCTCAAAAGAGCGGTCCCTGTATATGACGGCGGACGTATTCGACCCGGCGGTATTCGAGCGATGGGAACCCAAAATAGAGGGGCCGGGGGGCGAGATCAAACCAGAAAATCCCATCGGAACGCGGGGCGATCTTATAGCCTATTCTCTCTTCGCCGACATTGACGCGGTGAAAGATCCCGACGACGAGGGCGACGAGGACGGTAAGCCGAGATCGAAGCTCTACCAAAAGGGCCGTATCGAGGCCTTGGAAGCGGCGGCGTCTTTCATGGTCCGATATCTCCGGGACCGGGGCATATTCGAGTCGGTGGGCATTCTCTTCTCAGGACAGGGGGTTTATGTCTGGCTTCACCCAGCCCTCTGCGACGTGTCGGAGAATCGGGCCCTCCCCGACTTCGACCGTGAAAAGCAAGACCGGGACTTTAAAATCTGGCTGATGGCGTTTAACGACCTCCTGGCGGATATCGAGGCAGCTTTCTTCGAGGAGTTCCCGGAGCACGTCGGCCGGGTAAAATTCGATAAGCTCAACAACCAGAAGAGGAAAATCAAGTGCCTACTATCGATCCATCGGAATCTACCTTTTGCGGTCGTGCCTCTCGATAAGGATGATATCAGGATCAATCTGGAGGCGGCGCGGGTCCCTCTCTCCTCCGAGACGGTGGGCCGGGCGCGGTCCTGGTTGAGCACCTGGAAAAGCTCCGAAGACGAGAGACATGCTCTCGCCGTTCTCCTCGCTGACTACCGAAAGAAGGCGACCGAGGACGTGACGGCGAGAGCGAAGAGCACCGGCGATATCCGACGGGCCACCGAGCCTATCCCCGTTGAAAGGTGGTGTCCATTCTATCGGGCTCTTCTGGAGTTTCAGCGCGGGGCCGGATCGCATAGGGTTTGTGGCGCCCTGGCGACGTGGCTATTTCAGGCCGGCTGGACCGAAGAGGAAGGCTTTGAGCTCTGGTATCCGGTGGCGGTCCGATGTGGGGTGGAGACGAGGATCTTCTTTACGTCTTACGGGGTCATCAATTCCCCGAACTGCGAGACCATCAAAAAACTGGGGGCAGGGTATCCGGTCCTGAGGTTCGGGGAGCTCTCCCTCTGCGAGCCAGACGAAGGCTGTGAAGGGTGCACGTGGCCCGGCGACTATGAGACCCCCGCCGACGGCGTAAGATCGATCTCCGAGGAGGAGCTTAACGGGCTGAATCTGGCGACGCGGCCAAAACTACATAACGGGCTGGAGGACGACCATTTCATCTCTCAGTTCATGGATTATGGAGCGGCCACCAGTGACGCATACCCTGAATATTATTACAGCGGGGCGTTAACCCTTCTATCGGTGGCGACGAGCCGGAGGCTGGTTATCAGGATCAAGCAGGGGCGGATATACCCGAACATTTGGTGCTTCAATCTTGGACCGTCCACCATTAGCCGCAAGACAACGGTCATGTCCCAGATGGAGGACATTTTAAAGGCGGTCTGTCCTGATATCGCTATCCCCAAAAGCTTCTCTCCAGAGGCGCTAATAGAGTTTCTTTCGGAGTGTCCGGTGAGCTACCTTGTGAAAGACGAGGTGGGGCAACTGCTGGCGAATATGCGAAAGCCGTATATGGAGGAAGTCAGGGATTTTTTCAGTGAGATCTATGATAACCGGGACTTTAGGCGAAAGCTCCGAACCGGAAAGCGTAAGGACAAAACCGACTTCCAAATAACGGACCCTTATATAGTCCAGTCTTACGCCACTACTAACACTTTGTTTAGGGAATATACGACGACCCTAGACCTAACCTCCGGCTGGCTTATGAGGTTCCTCTACTTCGCTCCGAACTATCGAAAGCCATCAATGGCCTTCGACCTGGAGACGGGGGTAGAAGCCGAACTTTACGGGCGATCTCTCGGCCGGTTCTCGGCGCTATGTCGGCTATTCAGTGAGTTGGGCGAGGCTCCGATGGATATCGAGCCGGAGGCGATGGAGTTCTTCCAAGCTTGGCAACTATCCACCGAAGGGGCCCTGATGGAAGATAACGACGAAGTAGCTCTCGCCCTCTTCGGGCGGCTTCAGGTCTATGCCCTGAAACTGGCGGTGCTATTCACTGTCGGGCGGCGTGGCTACAAAGTCGGGGATAAGATCCCACTTCACTACATGCAAGAGGCGGTTAGGCAGGTGGACGAGTACTTCCTACCTGTCGGTCGGGCGGTGGTCCTGGAGGTGGGGCGGTCCGAACTGACAAACCTCCAGAACAGGATCATAGGGACACTGGAGAGGCGAGGCGGGAAGGTGACACGTCGGGATCTCCTCCGGGACCTCCACGTAAGGCTAAAGGACGTAACAGAGGCCCTGGAGGCCCTCACAGAGTCGGGGGAGATAGAGTCCCGGAAAGAAGAGCGGACCGGTAAAAAACCGGTGATATGGTACATCCTCCTAGATAGTCGTAATCGTCATAATAGTCCCAATAGTCCCAATCGTCGCAATAGTCACAGGGATTTAGGCCCTAAAGGCAGTATTAGAAGGACTACTGCGCCTAACGTGACTACTGCGACTATTGAGACAGAAGAGACTAAAGGCGAGGATGTGGCCGGGGACGTTGGGGACTCTGACCCCACCGAGCCCGAAGACTACCAAACCATAGCCGAAGGACTGGAAGAGGCCGAACGGCGAGAGGCAGCGAAGGCGGCGAAATTCAAGACTCCAGAACCGAAGCCGTCCGATCAGAAGCCGAAGGACGATGAGCGGATTTTTGGGCTGACACCCTCTTACTACCTGGACTTAGGCGGCGGCCACCTCCCCACCGTCCGAGCTCTGATGAATGACCTGGGATGGGATGCTACAAAGGCAGACCTGGCTTTAGGGATGCTGAAGGCTGCGGGGGTGGTCTGATGCAGTCCGATCTTTTCTCTTTCGAGGGCCCGGTCCGATCTCCTCCACGTGGCGGTGCTGATGCTGAGGACCTGGAGGCCGTCTCGTCTCCCCCACCGACGAGAGGGCGGCGTTGCGCACGTTGCGGCCATCCTCTCGGGCGCGGTGGATTGTATGCCAGTGGGTGGGTGCTTCTCTGTTGGTCCTGTTGGACCGATAAGGGATTGGGCAGACGAGACGGGCGGCGGGATCTCTCCAGCGATGCGAGCGGGGAGCGAAACACGGGCTACAACTGGAGGCGGTAACGGTGGCGGAAAAACCGATGGCTGAAGACTTAGGGCGCGAGCTTGAAGACCTCTTCCATCGAGCCGACTGCATCCATGAAGAGCTATGTAGCGTCCTGGAGCGGGCGCGGGCGATCTGCGATAAACTGGCGGAGGTGGAGCGGTGACAATCCGACGACCCCTAGGGGGGGCGGGGACTATTTCGATAAGAGGGGGCTTATAAACGACTGAGAATAATAAGCCTAAACAGACACGTGGCGTAACTCTGAGAGAACCAAAAGACGTTCGTAGGGTTTGCCAGCGGATCACATCGAAGGCATTCCAGGAGGGAGCCGAGCTTGAGTACTCAGGCCGTATCGCTCAACTAATGGGCGTCTGGCTGAAAGCTTTCGAGCTGGAGAAGCTCGCAGATATCGAGCGGCGGCTTTCGGCGCTGGAAGAGGCGAAGAATCAGAGATGAGATTCGAGGACATGGAAAGGCGCGTCGGAAAGCTGGAGGCGGTGGCCATCGCGGGGAAAATCGCCACCACCGACGATGAGGGGCGGCCGGCGTGGGTGGAAGGTTCCGGGCTTCGGGTGGCGTTCAACATTATGTGGTTACAGGATGACCTAGGGCGAGATGAGCTAAAGCCCGATGATCTCCCCGACGACCTGAGGCGAGAGGTCTCTCTATGGTCAAGGGCCGCGGCGGAATCACAAGCGGAACGGATGACCAAGCAACTTTGCGAAGGAATCATGAGGAGGTCCGAACCGTGCGGTACGGCCCGTTGATGAAGAGGTTGGACCGGCTGACACCTAAACCCGTACGCCCTGATAACGACGATGACGGATTTTTAACGGCGGTCGGGGCTTTGCCGGGTGAGAGCGCTATGGAGGCGCTGGAAAGGCAGGCTGCGATGGTTTGGGCTGACTATGAAGCGGAACTTTGAGGGGCGGGTTGCCCGGCTGGAAGAGATACTGAATCCACCACCGCGACAGATAGCAACGTTGCGAGACTTTGTGGTTTGGGCTGCTGAGAAGCCGTTGGATGAAAATGTCGAGTTTGCTCCTTGGATAAATGAGATGATCAACGGGCGGCTGGGAATTGGTGAGGATGAAGAGCGACTTTAAGAGGCGGTTGGAAGCCCTGGAGTCAGAGCATCCGCCGCTATGCCCTCACTGTGATTATCTTGCGGAGCGCATGGAGACGTTCTCCAGCGGGCAATTATACGTATTGCAAGCCATCCTGATGGGTACGCGCGACGCATCCTTACCAGCGACCAAATACGAGATATCGCCAGAGGAGGAGGCTGAGCTTGTGGATTTTTTCGAGAATTTGCCGGAACTAAACCCCGCGTGTCCTAAATGCCAGCGGGCAATGGAGGGGGAGGATGAAAGCGAAGCTTGAGCGGCGTCTTGAAGCTTTGGAGAGGGCGAGGGCTCCAGTGAAGTACGTTCTGCTTTGGGCTGATGAAGAGGGGGGCGAGGAGTCCAGCGGAGATCGAATCCAACTACGTTGGGCGGATGATCTACTTTAACCAACATCTGATTTTTATATAAATCGATTATTTTAAGTTTTACGGCCATTTTCCGCAAGAAAAGGGATATCTAACACCTTCGCAAGTGAAGGATAACGTCTCTATATCCTGGAGACGAAGGTGAAGCCAAAAAGAATCGAGACCGTTTTTCCTCACCCCACCCCCACGCCCGCCCATCCGGTTCTGTGATATTATCGAAAGATATAAGTACCAATATCACAGAACTATATACCATGCACAAGACGGAGACTGGCGAGAAAATCAAGGCGATGAAGGCGGAAGCGGCGAGAACAGAGATGGAGGCGGCAACCCTGGCGAAGGTCCGAGGCTTGGAGGATGGGGCGATGGAGAAAGAAGAGGAAGCCCGACAGCTGAGGGGCGAAGCCGAGGACCTGAAGCCGAAGGCGAGGCTGGAGGACCTGAGCGTCTACACTGTGGAGAAGGTGAAGCCCACGGCGAAGGGCGAGGAGAGGACCTACAAGTACTGGTATGCGAGCTGGTGGGAGGGCGACCGAGCCCGGAACGTGTACCTGGGGAGCGTCGCGAAGCTCTCGGAGGAGGCGGCCCTGGCGAAAGCAAATAAGATGAAAGCCGCCGCTTTAGGGCTTGATCTGTGATATTCTTTTATTTTTGAATTAGGAACATCACAGAACCAATGCGATTCACAGAACCGATGCGATACGACCAGGGGGGGAACATTCAGATCCCAAAAACTGGCGCTTGATTTTTATATGAATCTCTTATTTTAAGTTTTAAGGCCATTTAACTGAAGAAAAGGTACTTTAACCCTTTCGAAACTAAAGGATAATATGGCTTTTCTTGAAATGGATTATAAAACATAACTTGAATTTGATGCAGTCAAATTTAAGGCTCTTTTCGCGAAATAAAAGCGCCTAGATTTAGAAAACCACTTAAAGTCTGTCGAACTACGTCAGCGAGGGCAAATTTACTAGTAAAAAAGCGACAATGTCCCTCCCTCGGCGCTAATTTTATAAAATAAATAAAAGAGCGGCTCATCCTCCGCTCGAGATGGTTTTGAACCTCTCGGCGAAGTTGAAGCATGAGCCGTCAAAGCAGCCGAAGCTCGGGGCCGGGTTGTCCTTGAAGATCAGCCTTCTCTGGATCTCGAAGGACCCCAGGAACTCCTCCCGTTCTCTGGTGCTCCTCTGACCGGGGATCGTCTGCTTGGCGTCGATGGCCAGATACCCGGTGAAGTTGTCCGCCGTCTGGAACTCCGCCCTCCGGTGGGGGCCGGTGTGGTGGAGGTCTATCTGCTGGACCTCGTACTCCATCTCCTGGAAGTTGTAGCTCTCGTGGACCCTGGCCCCCACCCCCCCGAAGACCATGGAGCTTCTGACCGACTCGGTCCCCATCAGGGTGTCTCCGGGGTTATCGGCTACGTAGTTCTCCACGGCATCGCACTCCTGGAAGGTGGGGTTGCCTCCCTTCGCCTTCTCCACCAGGTACTCATTCTTCATCAGAGTGTCGACGCTGCCGCTGAAGTAGATGTCCTTGTTGGACTTGACCCCGGTGTTCATGCTCCGAACGTCTTTGTTCATCGTGAACTGACCGCTACCGCTGACGGAGGTCTCGGAGACGTAGTCGTAGTTCTGAAGCTTGAACCCCGCGATGGCTGACCCCGACTTGAAGCTCGGGGCTGAGGCGGTCACCTGGAAGTCGTAGTCTCCCGGCGGCGCCTTCATATCGGGGGTCACAGGAAGGACTTCGGTCCCCACGCTACCCGCCGCTACCGTCATGACCAGCTCGGTCCACCCGAACCAGCCGGGTCTGCAGTTCTTGGGGACGGTCACGAGCGTTACATCCGCGTCGGTGCACCCCAGGTTCTCTACGGTGACGATGTACTCCAGGGTCTTTCCCGGCGTGGCGTAGTTCTGGTCATGGCCGGACTTCGGCCCGGAGAGATCGACGGATACGCGAAGATCTCCCAGGATCCGGGGTGCGGAGGGCCATACGGGCCCCGATACCGGACCCGATACGGGCCCTGTGGAAGCCGCCTCCAAATTCCACTCCGATTCCGGCCCCTGCCTCGTCTCTTCGACGGTGGCAAAGGCCGTCTGGGCCGCCAGAAATAGAAGGATCATCAGGCATTTCTTCACTCTTTAACCCCCATGACGAGTTGCTTTGCGACAAAGGCGGTTGGTTTCAAGCCACGACGGAAAGGGCCTTCCCCCTGGGGACGATCGGATACGGACCGGCTCCGTCGCAAAAAAAAGAAAAGAGGGCGGGCTGCTGACCTCAGCAGTCCACTCCCGCGCACGGGCACGGTCTCGGTTCACACACGGGGTTCTCGTGGAACTTGATCTCCTTCTGGACCTCGAAGTCACCGCTGAAGAGTTCGTGGCTCTTTATGTCCTTGTAGAAGATCTTGTGCATGCTGGCGTCGGTTCCCCAGGTACCGTTGAAGCTGTTGAGGGTCTGGAGGCCGACGGTGTGGACTATCGTCGAGTTCTTCGTCGAGCCGAAGAAGACCGTCTGGTCCTTCTCCATCTCGTTGACGCTGAACATCTCCTGGATGTTCGCACCGATGCCGCCGTAGAACGCCTTGGAGTTGATGAACTTCCCGCCCTGGAGAGGCGCGTTCTTCACCGCGAAGGTGAGCTTGGTGTTCTCATAGAAGTTCAGGTTCGCGTAGGTCGAGTCGTTCTTTTGACAGTCCGTCTCGTTGTAGTTCGGGATCGGCCTCTTCAGCTTGTTCGGCTCCTGCGAGTAGACGTGGGTGGAGTCCATCTCCAGAGTGCCGTCGCCCGACATCATGTCGTAGTACTCGAGGGCTATCTTCTTATCGACGATGGAGGTTGCCACGTCGATGTAACCGGTCCCGCTGACCAGGGCGTTCTCACAAAACTGCTCGTACTGAATCGGCTCCTTCAATGGCGGGTTGGCTACAGCTAAGCTACACGCCAATGCAAGTGCCACCAGTATTGCTATTACTCCCTTCATTTACTTGCACCCCCTTCATGTTCTGAATTCGAATCGTTCGTCTCCCTTTTCCGGTGAGACTGACTACTTGTCTATTTAATGTAGGGCTGATATTTCAGTGTTTTGGTCCAAAGATGCTCCTAAGGAGATGGAAAATAAAAAAGTAGGGTCGATTCGGACGCATAGCATCCGAATCCCGCGTCACCGCTCAGATGCAGGGGAGCCAGTCGACCTGGACTTCGCCGCAGGTACCGTTGCCCCAGAGCTGGATGAACTTCTCGATGGAGAAGACACCCGTCAGGTCCTCAACGGAGCGGCCCCACTCGTAGTGCCTGCCCTTGCAGTTGACCATGACGTCCTTGGAGAGCCAGCCGATGTGGGCTACACCGATGACGTTGGAGTTGAAGTTCGCCTCGAGGG
>Ga0334892_1001857_pt1 | contig 16531 bp, 10 predicted proteins | sample GraSluR3_MG_4_FD_207213 | JGI IMG/M metagenome (GOLD analysis project Ga0334892, IMG submission 207213) | Sludge microbial communities from methane-producing bioreactor in Wageningen University, Netherlands - Granular Sludge_15_04-R3 | ecosystem: Engineered > Bioreactor > Anaerobic >...
CCCGGGGGGAGGTCGGTGACCATCATGTGAAGAGCGTAGTCGATGACCGAGCCCGCAGCTTCCGCGAGGCGTGTCGCCAACGCCTCCGCGAAGGTTTGGCCCTGCATCTGGGTCGCGAAATCGACCACCGTCGTGATGCCGCCGAAGGCCGCTGCGCGACTTCCCTGAAGCCAGGTATCGCTGGTCTGGAAGATGCCCGTGTCCAACTGAAGGTGCGTATGAGCGTCCACAATCCCCGGGAGCACCAAGAGACCTTCAGCCTCTATGACCTCGCTACCGGGCGGCGTGGGCAGATCCGTGCCCAGCGCGCGGATGACACCGTCACCGATCAGCACATCCGCCACGAACATCGCCTCAGGCGTCACAACCGTGCCGCCGCGGATCAACACCTCAGTCCCGTACGATGATGGTCCCATCACTTGCCTCCCCCCCATCCGACGCTGCGCCTCTCACTGACGGCTATGATTATAGGGGAAAGCCCCGCTTTGAGTAGGTTGCGGCACGGGTATAATAGTGCTGTGGACAATCGAGCTGACCTTGGGCGATCGCCCCCCCCGTCGAGCCCTCCCCTGCTCACGCGGTGTAGCCTATGACGGGCGTCCCCGCAGCACCCACGGCCCGTCGATCCTATCGTGTGCGGCTGCTCGTCGGTGGGCTGATCGTACTGCTCACCCTGGCCCTTAGGCTGTGGGGTCTCAACGCGACGTCGCTCTGGTACGATGAGACGTTCATGCTCTATCATGCCCAGCAGGGCCCGAGAGCGGCGGTCCTGGGATTGCTCCAGGAGGATAATGCGCTGCCCCTTCACGGCTTGTTGTTATCGTGTTGGATTGAGGTCGCCGGCAACTCGGAGTTCTCCGTGCGGTACCTCTCCGTCCTACTGACAACCCTAGGCGCACCGCTCGTGATCCAGCTGGGCCGATCTCTCACGCACAGACGGACCACGGGGCTGGGTGGTGCGTTGGCCTATGCCACGCTGCCCATCTTCGTCTATTACAGCCAGGAAGTCCGCATGTATGCCCTCGCCATCCCTCTCACGGCGGGATTTCTCTGGTCCGGCTGGCGTCTGGTCTCCAGATGTGGAGAACCGGATTCGGTGCAGAGCACCTCACGGAGGCGGAGAGACGCCGTAGCTTACGTGCTCCTGGGCCTCCTGATGCTCAGCTCGCACCTCTATACCGGGCTCGCCTGGCTGACCACGGCGATGTGGGGCGCGCTCAGTCCCCTGCTGACGGGCGGACCCGCGACAGCGCGCCCGGGCGGCAAGCCGCGCTTGCGTCGGGGCATCGCCGGCACGTGGTGGCACACCAACATTGCGCTTGCCCTTCTCGCCCTGCCCATCGCCGGGTGGGCGCTATGGCGTCTGCGCGTCGACGCTACCGCTGTGAGCGCCATTCCTGCCGAGGCGTTGCGCTTTCTGCCGATCATCTACGGTGTCGGGCAGTATCTGGCGCAGCCCTGGAATGCCCTCTTCGTCGTCGTAGCCATCGCGTCGCTGTGCGTGACCCTGATGGGCTGCTTCAGTGCACGCACGCCCCACCGCACATCGCGCCGGCTCGCCGGGATATGGTTCCTGCTGACCCTAACGCTGCCCATCGTCACCCTCTTTCTTATGACCGCGATCAAGGCCAAGTGGAGCGAGCGCTATCTCCTGCCCTCCTGGGGTGTGGCCCTCGTCGTCGCCGTAGGCACAGGATGGGAGCTGCTGCTACGGCGGGGGACGCCGATCTCCCGACCCCGGCTCGCTACGGCACTGCGCGGGAGTGGCCTCCTGCTCATCAGCGTCTGGGTCGCATTGGTAACGCCCGCTCTAGTCAGGCAGTCGGAGGGGACGTGGGCCCTCGCTATTCAGGACGAATGGCATCCCAAGCCTGACTTCCGCGGCGTCGCACGACATATCGAGGCGCATGGAGGAGCGGACGATGCCATCGTCGTCGTGGGCGGGTACGCGACCTCAGCGGTGGATTACTACTACCAAGGAGAGGCCCACCTGTTCGGCGTCCCCTACGACAAACGAGTCCTGGATACGCTCGACGTGGTCGATCTCCACGATCTGGAGGTGCTGGAGCGTGAAGCAGGGAGCCACCGTCGCCTCTGGCTGGTCCTGTGGCAGCACCACCTCGCAGACCCGACCAACCTGATTCAGAGCGTGCTCATCGAGCGTTGCCGGCGTCTCCCCGTCGACGAAGGGTTCGTCAACGTCTACCTATTGCTCTTCGACCTGGAGACGTGCCGCCCGCTGGACCGCCTAGCAGAGCCGGCAACCGTGCTGGAGACAGCGTTCGAGGCGCCGATCGTGCTTGAGGGTTACCATCTGATCAAGACCGAGACACTATGGGAGGTGGATCTCTGGTGGCGGACGACCGGCCCCCTCGACGTCGACTACACCGTCTTTGTCCACCTGGTAGGACCCGATGAGACCATTATCGCCCAGCATGACCACATTGCGGGAGCCGACGCCTACGCGACCAGTCGCTGGCGTGTAGGGACACGTCTGCGGGATCGCTTCTTCCTCTATGTCTCGGAGAGCAATCCTAGGATGACCGATGACCTGATGGCACCCGGTTTCTGCGAGGACTGCACCCTGCGCATCGGCCTCTACACGCCGGAGGGACGCCTGCCCCTCCAGGATGGGCGCGAAGTCCTGACGATCCCCATCTTCTGATCGTCAATGCTCCTCCAGCCCGACGAGCCGGCGGAAGCGTGGCTCGTCGCGAATGGCATGGAAGTCGGCATCCTTCAGGGCCATGGTCCGATATCCTTCGCGGAGTGCGATAGCCCGCGACAGCCAGATGACGGCGTGTTCCACATCCTCCATCAGAGCAGCAGCACACGCAGCGTTGTAGTAGGGGGTTGCCCAATCGGGCTCGATCGCCATCGCTCGTTGGTAACTATCCACCGCCTCCGGGTAGGCCTCGATGCGCACGTAGAGCAGACCACGGTTGTTGTGCACTGCGGCATCGCGTGGGTTCAGCTCCAGCGCCCGGGCATAGTCCGCCAGCGCTTCCGTGTGGCGGTCCAATCGCGCATAGGCACGACCCCGATGATGATAGGTGATCGCCCGCTGCGGATCCAAAGCAATCGCGCGATTGTAGTCCCGCAGCGCCTCAACATACTCACCCCGCGCGGCCTGAGCCAGGCCCCGGTTAAGGTATGCCTCGAGATGATCCGGCGCGTGACTCAGCGTCAGCGTATAGTCATCCACGGCGCGCTCATAGGACTGCAGTCGAAAGTAGGCATTGGCCCGATCATAGGCGATCATCACGGCGTCGGGATCGTGTTGCAATGCAGCATCATAGTCGGCGATGGCCTGATCAAATGCGCCCTTTCGGGCGTGAACCAGACCTCGTTGGCGGTAGGCCTCCGCCAATCGTCGGCGCTGCACGTCCTTGTCTTCCTGTACCCTTCTCAGGTCCAGCTCGATCGCTCGAGTGAAGTCTGCAATCGCACTGTCCAGCGCACCAATGCCGGCATGCGCCAAACCGCGATTGTAGTAAGCGGCTATGTACTGCGGATTGAGGGTCAACGCCTGATCGTAAGCCTCGATCGCCGCATCATAGGCCCCCTCCACCATCCGCCCATTGGCATAGCCGCAGTGCTCGATCGCCGCCGCTTCAGCATCCGACACACCGTCGTCAGGCACATCGCCACCAGGCGCACCACCATCGGGCGTCACAGACTCAGATCCAACAGGTCGGGCATCCTGCTGCTGCGCAACATCCTCCGGCGGCAGCTCGCATGCAACAGCCCCATCGTCCTCCACTGTGTCCTCACCATCTCGTAGCACCGCATCCGCCCCGGCAGGCACCTCAGCGTCGGTGGATGAGCGTTCTTGCTCCTGTCGCGCCGAGTCATGGACCGGCTTCCCATCCATCGCCAACTCATCCTCCACCTCGACGGGGAGGGCCAGGCGTCCCGCAGCCAGCTGATTGATCCCGCGCAGCAGTTGGCGGATCTCGGCGGACAAGGCGACAGGTGGTCGTACAACATCCTGATGGACATCTGGTGCCCATGCCTCATCGGTTGCCTCTTGAGTCTCAGGTGTCAACAGCGTTTCGGAGAAAGTGTGGATCGCTTCCCAGTCCCGTGCCACGAACGCCTCCCAGAGATCCTTGATCCTAGGGGCCCAGGCTACCACCGCCTGCCTAGCGTCGGTTGTCCCGTGCCGGCGCGCCGAGATAACATCGGCTGCGTCTGACCAGGCCTTGGCAACCGCTCCTGCCCACGGGTAGAAACGGCGGATACTGCGGAGGAAACTCTCCATCGCAGCACTGAGCGCTTCAGGCACATCACCGATGATCAGCAGGTGATAGAGCGCCTCGACGTGGTCGCGGTGCCACTCGGCATCTAGATAGTCAGACTCGGCGCCGTGGAGCTCCGACCGCTGTCGGTAGTAAGCCCGGAGTGTCTGGTGAGCCGCCTCCCACGAAGCCGCATCGGCGTTCATAGCAGTCTTCTCAAGAGATGCGTGCACGGCGGGCAAGAAGCACCAACCGACCGCTGCGCGGGTCACCAACGGCGTGCGACTCAGCCAGGCCAACAGCCGTGCGGCTGCTTCCTGTCCCAGGAGCGCCGAGATCACGCCCTCATCGAGCCATCGCGCAACCGAACACTTGAGCACCGCCGTGCGCAGCACCGGCTCCAACGCAGCGACATAGGCCTCAAGCGGTGAGTCCGCCTCGACAACGCCATCCGACACGAGCGTCAGATGCAGCGGATTGCCCTCGGCCAATGCCAACTTCAGCTCAGCGACCTCCTCATCCAGAGAGTCATCCACATAAAGCAAGGTGCGTGCGTCACGGCGCGAGAGAGGACGAAGATCGGATATGGACGTGATCGGCGCAAGAGCATCCCACACGCCGGGTAGGGGGTCACGATCCGCTATCGCAAACCAGATGTTCGTGCTTAACTCGCCGCCGGAGAGGAGGTCAAACAACCAATCCTGGAAGCAGCATCGGCGATCCACCGTCCCTTCAATGGCACGTCTGCGTTCGCCGCCAAGCTGCTGCCAGTCATCGAAGCATAGTAGGATACGGCGGACCGTGGCCCAAGCATTCAGGTCCTTGACAAAGCGCTCCGTCAGCGCACCTACCGGATCACGCAGCAGAGAGGAACGACGCATCGGGAAGGTCTTGATCAGGTACTCGTCCCAGGCACGCACAGCCCAGGCATCCTCGTCGGTCACGCCTCCGAAGAGATCCCAGGCATGAGCCGGCGCGTCGGGGTCCTGCGCGATCTTCCGGAGCGCAGCCGTATACTCCCGATGGACCTCGCTGAAGGTCGTCAGCGGCACACCCGCGGCAGATAGTCGCCTGGCAACCGCCAATATCGCCTGCACGACGCCGAACTCCTGGGGCAGATGGATGTCGCCACGATCCACCGTAGCAGTGACAAAGCCGTGCTCCCCCGCGATCAAACGATACTGCGCCAGCAGAGCGCTCTTACCGATACCGGGCGGACCCTGCACCACGAAGACCAGTGTCGGCGGCACGGCATAGAGGAAGTTGAGTCGAAACGGCTCGATCTCGCGCCGGCGCCCAACGAAGCGTTGCCCACTCCGGCGCGCCAGAAGATCTCCCCACGTTGTGACCCGTTCATTCATCGCGGCCCACCAACTCCCCCGTTGATAGAAGGGAGAGGATCAGGAAGCCTCGAGCCCCCTGGTCCTCCTCCCTTCGCAGGTGTTAACCGATCTACGTGCCTTCCTGCCAGGACGCTAGATACGCCCGCTGCTCTTCGGTCAGCGTATCGATCTCGACACCCATCGCGGCGAGCTTCAGGCGAGCGATCGCCTGATCAATCGCCTCAGGCACCGCGTAGACGGTGTGCTCAAGTTCATCTGCGTGGGCGAGCATATACTCAGCGCTCAGCGCCTGGTTGGCGAAAGACATATCCATGACGGCGCTCGGATGCCCCTCGGCTGCACCGAGGTTGACCAGGCGCCCATCCGCCAACACATTGATCACGCGACCATCGGGCAGGCGGTATTGCTTCACAAACGGTCGGATCACCCGCGGTTCCTCGACCGCCATCTCTGCCAGGGCATCGAGGTTGAGCTCGACGTTGAAGTGCCCGGAATTGCAGACGATGGCCCCATCCTTCATCACCTCGAAGTGATGGCGATCGATGACGTTGATGTCGCCCGTCGACGTGACGAAGATATCGCCGATCGTCGCGGCCTCGACCATCGGCATCACGCGGAAGCCGTCCATCACCGCCTCAAGTGCCTTTAGCGGATCGATCTCGGTGACGATGACGTTGCCGCCCATCCCATTAGCCCGCATCGCGATGCCGCGGCTGCACCATCCATAGCCCCCGACCACCACCGTCTTGCCCGCGATCAGGACGTTCGTAGCGCGGATGATGCCATCCAGGGTGGACTGGCCCGTGCCGTAGCGATTGTCGAAGAGATGCTTGGTCATCGCGTCGTTCACGGCGATGATAGGATACTCCAACGCACCTTCATGCGCCATCGCTCGCAGGCGGATCACACCCGTGGTCGTCTCTTCGGTGCCCCCCACGATGTCTCCCAAAATCTCACGACGATGCCGGTGCATCGTGCTGACCAGATCAGCACCATCATCCATCGTCAGGTGCGGCTTGTGGTCGAGCGCTGCATAGATGTGCTCGTAGTAGGTGTCGTTATCCTCGCCCTTGATGGCGTAGACGGGAATCTCGTCATAAGAGACGAGAGCTGCGGCAACGTCATCCTGCGTGCTCAGGGGATTGCTGGCAACCAGAACAAGGTCAGCACCGCCGGCAGCCAACGTACGTGCCAGATTGCCGGTCTCCGTGGTCACATGCAGACAGGCGGACATACGCACGCCCTTGAACGGCTTCTCAACCGCGAGGCGCTCACGAATCTGCCGCAGGACGGGCATCTCGCGCTCAGCCCATTCCATACGCAATCGACCCGATGGGGCCAGATCAAGATCTTTGACGTGATGCTTCATGCGAACAACTCCTTATTATGTTAGTGAACCCACCTCGATAGTGGCCTTCCACAGTCACGAACAACCACCCCAAGGTGTGGAAAACGCTAGCTAGTGCAGCTGCAACGCCGCCGTCGTCTCACCCTCACCAAATGCGGCCTTATAACGCTCGACGAACGATCCCAAGGTGTAACTATGGGCCTGCGGACCCTTGGTCTCCAGCACGTAGGTCGCGGCAAGGCTGCCGATGCGCCCGCAAGCGGCCCATGGCAACCCCAGCGCCAGACCCTTGATGAGCCCAGAGCGGAAGGCATCTCCCACACCGGTAGGATCGAGGATCTCCCGCGGTGGCACCGCAGGGATGTGAAGGGGCGCGACCTCCGGCTTCCGAAGGGCCTCCTCGGCCCAGATAAGCGCGCCCTCGGCGCCTTGGGTGACGATCACCGCGCGCTCGACCGCGCCGCGAATCTCGACGTCATCCATCCCCGTGCGGTCTTTGAGGAGCTCATACTCGTAGTCGTTGACGATCAAGATATCGGCGCCCACAACGCCATTACGCAGCGACTCAGGGCTCGAGCGCACGACCTGCTGACTCGGGTCGTAGATGTACGGGATGCCCAACTCACGACACTCCCGGGGGTATTTGTCCATCGCCTCGGGATCGTTGGGCGAGATGATCGTCAGGTCGACCGGCGCGGTGAAATCGTGGAACGAGAGCGTTCGCGCATCCGCCATCGCCCCGGTGTAGAAGCTGGCGATCTGGTTGAGGTCCTCGTCGGTCGTCGCGAAGAACGACGCAGTGAAGAGCTCAGGCACGACCTTGATCGCCGAGGTGTCGACTCCCTGGGCTTCCAACCACTGCCGGTACTCCTCGAAATCCTGACCTGCCGTGCCCATCACAATGGGGTGCTCGCCCAGCAACGCGAGGCTGTAGGCGATATTAGGTGCACAGCCCCCGCGACGCTTGACCATCTCGTCAACCAGGAAGCTCAGGCTGAGCTTCTGAATGCGATCGGGTTTGACATGATCCAGGAAGTTGCCCGGAAACCGCATCAGGTAGTCAAAGGCGATCGAGCCGGTAACAACGATATTCACACTACCTCCTTACCCTGTCCATGCGAAATGACTTGATCCATCGACAGAAACCTGTCCCGCAGAATCACCCTGAGGGCCCAAATGCCATCCCACGGACGGATCTTCTTGCCCTCCTCAACGGTGCGCGGTGCATAGCTGATGGGGACCTCGACAATCTCGTAGCCGGCGCGCAGTAGCTTGTTCGGGAGCTCGAAGTCCAGATCAAAGCCCGATCCGGTCAGATGAAGTCGCTTGAGCACGTCGGACCGCACCATCTTTGAGGCGGTGGCGACATCGGTCAGGCGTGCACCGTAGAGCACGTTGGTCAGTCCCGTCAACACGCGAACGCCCCAGTAATTGGCCATGTACTTGTAGATCGCGCGTCCGCCGAGGGTGCGCGATCCGAAAATGGCAGCGGGACGATCCTGCTCGGCGCGCGCGAGAAAGAGCGGGTAGTCGCCGGGATCATACTCGAGGTCAGCATCTTGGATAAAGACGTAGTCACCCGTGCACACCGGAATCGCCGTGCGTATCGAGGTGCCCTTACCCATATTGCGGGGTTGATAGATAACGCGGAGACTGCCGGCTCCATTCTGTCCATCGGAGCGATCCGCCTCAACCGAGCGCAACAACTCCCGCGTGCCGTCCGTGGAGGCATTGTCGACGACGATGACCTCGCGCTCCCAACCGGGAAGGAGCGGTGCACGGTGGACGCGCTCCAGCACGGGCAGTATGGTCTCCCGCTCGTTATAGGCACAGATGATCAACGACAGCTTCATGCCAGTCCCCGGGAAGTGAAGAAGTCCTCAAAGACCTGGAGCATATAGCCCAATCGTGCGGCATCCATGCCGGGATAGACCCCGACAAAGAGCGCCGACTGCAATACACGATCGGTCTCAGTCAACGGCGTGGCGACGCGGTGCGGAATCGATCGGTAGCCCGGCTGGTGCAGGATGTTGCCGGCGAAGAGATAACGCGTCTCCACCTTGTGCTCCAACAGATAGCTGTTCAGGTCACGCCGCGTGAAAGGCGCGTCCTCCCGTACCGCGAGGGTGAAGGCAAACCACGCCGGGTCGGCCTGGGGGCTCCACAGCGGCAGCACCAGATAGTCCTGATAGCGGGTGAGTCCCTCATACAGGATCCGGAAATTGCGCTTGCGCGCCGCGACGAACGCATCCAACTTCGCCATCTGTGGAATGCCGATCGCCGCCTGGATATCGGTCATCTTGAGATTGTAACCGATCTCGGTGAAGTAATAGCGATGGTCGTAGGGCTCGTTCAAACCGGGTATCTCCCAGTCGAACCGGTGCCCACATTCACCGTCGCGTGCGCTCTTGTGATCGCACCAACAATCGCGCCCCCAATCCCGGATGGCATGGGCGATGTGATGCAGCTTCCCATCACGGGTGCCGACGGCCCCACCCTCGCCCGTCGTGATATGATGCGCCGGATAGAAGCTGAACGTTGCAAGATCGCCGAAAGCACCGCATGGCGTCCCATCAAAGGTACTCCCCAGTGCATCACAGGTATCCTCGATCACGTAGAGTCGGTGAGCCTCTGCAAAGGCCATTACCTTATCCATCTCCACAGGATTACCGAGGATGTGGGGCACGAAGATCGCCCGGCTCCGCTCGGAGAGCGCTGCCTCCAGTAAATCGACGTCGATGTTATAGGTGCCGACCTTGCAGTCAACGAAGACCGGGATCAACTGGTTCTGCACAATCGGCGCGACGGTCGTCGGGAAGGTCGCAGCAGGTGTGATGACCTCGTCTCCCTGCACCAGAGGACCACGGTCCCCAGCGGCGCCGGTAAGCTGCTCAGAACGCAGCGTACTCATGGCCACCAAGTTCGCCGATGATCCCGAGTTGACGGTGAGGATATGCTTGACGCCGAGGTAGGCGCCCAAAGTCTCGGAGAAAGCCTCAACCCGTGGGCCGTCGGTAAGCCAGAAGTCGAGCACCGCATCGACGGCACTCTGCAACTCACGCGCATCGTAGACGCGCCCACCGTAGTTGACAAAGGACTCGCCGGGAACAAAGGGCTCCTGACGATGGGCGAGGTCGTAGTATTCGGCTACCTTCTCCATGATCTCGCGCCGCAGGCGCGTGGCGTCAGGCTGCTGACGCTCGTCAGGCTGCTGACGCTCGTCAGGCTGCTGGACCCCGTCAGTCCGCTGACGCATCTTGTTCCCTCACCCTCGGCGTCATCTCGATAGACTTCATGCCACCCTCGTCTGACTGATTGCCGCACGCCCACCGACCGGATGGGTCGGGGTCGCGGCTCATCTGATATGACCGGAGGGTCATCCTCAACCCTTCGTCCAAGGAGACGCGCGCCCGCCACCCTGTCAGATCATAGGTGCGTTCCACATCTGCAGGGATGGCGAAGACTTCGCCGGGGCGATAGGGTAAGGCACCGGCAACAATACGTCCGGCAGAGGCTGCCCGCCGAGTCGTCGGAGCAAGCTCCCAAATGCGTTCCACGACGTCGATGATCCGATGCAGCAGCCCCGACCCTAGATCCACCACACGCCCTTCCATATCCGGCGCCTGCACGGCAGCCAGCAGTCCGCGAACGACGTCATCAACATAGACGAAGTCCCGCTGCTGTTCGCCCTGAGTCATCTGGAAGTCCTGACCCTGCAGGGCCGCTGCAATCGCCGCGGGTACCAGTGCTGCGCGACGTTGACCCGGGCCGTAGACCTGAAAGGGCCGTACGGACACCACAGGCAACCCCCAGGCGTTATAGGCAGCACGCGCGAAGGCCCATGCCGCGACCTTGGAAGCGCTGTAGGGATTGAACGGGTCCAGCCCGTCGTCCGCGCGACGGGCACCATACTCATAGGAGGTGCCAATGACCACCACACGCTGCACCGTCTCGCTTCGGCGAATCCCCTCGAGCAGCGCAATCATGCCGCCGACATTGACGCGACACGCCTCGGCCATGGGCAACCCCGTGTCGGCAGTGCCGACCGCCGCCAGGTGAAAGACAACTCTCGGCTGCGCCGCCTCCAGCGCGCGCAAGATCCCCGAGTTCACTCTGGGCTCACCATCGGTCGACGGGCTGCCGTTCGTCACGTCGCCGACCACAGCGCGAACCCCTTGTGGCAAGCAGCGACAAACACCTCTCGCATCGACCTCGTCCGGCAGAACGAGTGCGACCACGTCGCACCCCATCTCCAGCAGAGCTTGCGTGAGCCGCCGCCCAATGAAGCCGGTGGCGCCGGTCAGCAGGACCCGGGTACCGTCCGTCAGTTCGTACGCACTCATAGGGTTCCGACCTGATCGGCGAGATAGCGCGTATACCAGTCCATCGTCTCCCTTAACCCGTCCTCCCGAGCATGGACCGGCGTCCAGCCGATCATCTCACGGATCTTGGCGCTGTCCAGATACTGATCCTTGATCTCGTGTTCCACTTCATCGAGGACCAGCGGTTCCAGATCAGAATGAGGGGAGATCGAGATGATCAGGCGCGTCATCTCCAACACACTCATCGGCTCATCGGTCCCGCAGTTGAAGGCCTCACCACGGATCTCAGGCTCATCGAGGGCCTCAGCCAGCATCATATAAGCCCGAACAGCGTCGCGCACGTAGAGATAGTCGCGCATAAAGGTCCCGTCAGAGCGGATCAAGGGGGCCTGGTCCTGAAGCGCGCTGCGAATCGTCCCAGGAATCAAGCGGTTCCAGTTGAGATCCCCCCCACCATAGAGGTTGGCACAGCGCGTCACGGCGACCGGCAAATCATAGGTCGCCGCATAGGCCTGGGCCAGTAGGTCCGCAGCGCTCTTCGACACATCGTAAGGGTGCTGTCCCTGGAGCGGCATATCCTCGGTGTAGGGTAACACCGTCTGGGTGCCGTAGGCCTTATCACTCGAGGCGACCACAACACGCCGGACCGTGGAGCAATGACGGGCAGCCTCAAGTGCGACCCACGTGCCGCGGATGTTCGACTCAAAGGTAGAGAGGGGAGACCGGTTGGCGATGCCCACAATCGTCTGGGCTGCCAGATGGAAGAGGGTCTCGACCTCGTATTCGTTGAGCGCTCGCTCCACAGTGGCATAGTCGGTCACGTCACCGTGAACGATGCGGATCTTTCCCAGTGCACCCGATCTGGCGAGGTGCGACTGAGGCACCTCATCACGGATCAGACCTACCACCAGCGCACCGGCGGAGATCAAGGCCTCCACCAGCCACGATCCCAACAATCCTGTGCACCCGGTCACCAGCACAGGGCGCTCGTGCCAGAACGCACGCGCCATCACCAGATCCTCCAAGGTGCCTCCTGCTCCCACAGCGCGTTCAGCTCCTGCGCTTCCTTGAACGTGTCCATGGCCCGCCAAAATCCCCGGTGATGATAGACGCTGAGTTGCTCGGCGTGGGCCAACTCCCGGAGTGGCTCCTGCTCCAGCACGAGGTCATCGTCACCGGCGAGGTAGGGAAGGACGCCGCGTTCGAAGACCATGAAACCACCGTTGATCATCTCGTCGACGAGCGGCTTCTCCTGAAACCCGGTGACGCGGCCCCGATGATCGGTCTCCATCAACCCGTAGCGGGAAAAGGCCTTCACCCCGGTGACCGTGGCCAAGACACCCTGCCGGCGGTGATAAGCCATGAGGGCATGGACGTCGATGTCGGCAACACCATCGGCATAGGTGACGAAGAAGCGCTCTCCGGTCACATGCTCAGCCGCCTTGCGTACTCGAGCCCCCGTCATCGTCTCGAGGCCCGTCTCGACGAACGTCACGCGCCATCCCTCAATGTCATTGGGCATAAGAAACTTCATCCCCCCATTGCCCAACTCCAGCACGAAGTCACGACTTCGCCAGTCATACTCAAGGAAGTAACGCTTGATCGCGTCGCCCCCATAACCCAGCGCGAGGACGAAATCGCGGAACCCCTGAGCGGCATAGATCTTCATCACATGCCACAGCACGGGACGATCCCCGATCTCCACCAACGGCTTGGGCAGCGTCAACTCCCCCATCCGTGTCCCCTTACCACCACAGAGGATCACGACGGGGACACCGTCCTCAGCGTTGACTTGACGCCCCGTTAGGCCGGAAACGCTCACAATCACCACCCTCACGCAGAATGTCGGGTCGGTCACCTTACCCGATAAAGCCCACCGCTCTCTGCGGTGGGCGCAGCCCAATGGTAGCATGGCGAGGGCGTTTGTCAAACCGTTGCGGGGTGTATACTTGCCTTATGATCCACAAGCCGAGGAGATCAACGATGACCCAATTCGCCTATCCCGAAACGCGTAAAGGCAATCACGTCGACGTCCACCACGGGACGCCTGTAGCGGACCCCTACCGCTGGCTCGAGGACCTCAACACACCCGAGACGAAGGCATGGATTGAGGCTCAGAATGCCCTGACGTTCGACTACCTGGACCGGCTCCCCCGTCAGAAGGAGATCCGGCAGCGCCTGACCACGCTCTGGAACTTCCCAAAGAGCGAGGCACCCTTCCGCCGGGGTTCGCGTTACTTCCAATTTCGCAACACCGGACTTCAGAACCAGGATGTCCTCTACACGATGGCAACACCCACCGACGAGGGCCACATCGTCATCGATCCCAACACGCTCTCAGAGGACGGCACCACAGCCCTGACCGGTTTTTCGGTCAGCTGGAACGCCGAGTGGATCGCCTATGCCACCAGCGGCAGCGGATCGGACTGGAAATCCTGGCACGTCAGAAACATCGAGACGGGCGACGATCTCGACGAGACGCTCGAATGGAGCAAGTTCTCCGGCGCCGCTTGGCTCCCCGATGACAGCGGCTTCTACTATGCGCGTTACAGCGCCCCGGAGGAGGGCACCAAATACGCCGGAGCGAACTACAACCAGCGCCTCTACCTGCACCGGCTGGGAACGCCTCAGGCAGAGGACACGCTGGTCTACGAGAGACCGGACCATCCACGATGGGGCTTCCACCCTGTGATCAGTGACGATGGATGCTACCTGATCCTGCATGTCTCGGAGGGCAGCAACCGACGCAACCGTGTCTTCTACCGCGAGGTGCAGGACGAGGTCTTCGTAGAGCTCATCAGCAAGCCGGAGGCAGGCTTCGAGTTCATAGGCAACGATGGCGCGACCTTCTACTTCCACTCCGATCTCGATGCTCCCAAGGGTCGCGTCATCGCGATCGATATTGCGTCGCCGGAGCGCGAGACCTGGCGCACCCTCATTCCAGAGGGTGCAGATGTGATCGAGCACGTGACGATGATCCACGACGAGTTCGTCGTCACAGTCCTGCACGACGCCCATCACCGGCTCCTCCGCTACGCGCTTGACGGCGCCCCCCTGGGAGATATCCCGCTCCCTACGATGGGATCGATCGGCACGCTCAACGGGCGCCGCGAGGATGACGAGGGCTTCTTCTCCTACAGCACCTTCACAACGCCCCCCGCCGTCTATCGCTACGACTTCAGCGAGAGCCGCTCTGAGATCATCACACAACCCAGCCTGCCGTGTGATACCGAGCGCTACGTGACGGAGCAGGTCTTCGTCACCAGCAAGGACGGCACCCAGGTGCCCCTCTACGTGATCCACGACAAGGATTGGACCCTAGACGGGCAGAATCCGACGCTGCTCTATGGCTATGGTGGCTTCAACATCCCCACCCTCCCCGCCTTCCAGGTCTGGCGCCTGGTCTGGCTCGAGATGGGAGGCGTGTTGGCCATCGCAAATCTGCGCGGCGGCGGTGAGTACGGCGAGGCCTGGCATGCTGCGGGCACTGTGCACCGTAAGCAGAACGTCTTTGATGATTTTATCGCCTGTGCAGAGTACGTGATCGAGAAGGACATCACGTCCACATCCAAGCTGGCCATTGAGGGTCGCTCCAACGGCGGGCTACTTGTCGGCGCCTGCATGACCCAGCGTCCCGACCTCTTCGGCGCAGCGCTCCCAACTGTGGGCGTGATGGACATGTTGCGTTTTCACAAGTTCACCATCGGCTGGGGATGGGTCAGCGACTATGGCTCGGCGGACGATCCCGAGCAGTTCAAGACCCTCTACGCCTACTCACCCTACCATAACACACGCCCTGCCGACTATCCGCCGACCCTGATCCTCACCGGGGATCACGATGATCGGGTGATGCCGGCCCACTCCTACAAGTTCGCCGCGGCCCTACAGGCTGCCCAGCATGGCGAGGCGCCTATCCTAATCCGCATCCAGACCAACACCGGTCACGGCGTCGGCAAGCCGACCCAGCTGCTGATCGAGGAGCGCGCCGATATGTGGGCCTTCTTGGCTGCCGCACTGGAGATGAGCCCTATCTCTCAGTGAAGCTTGTAGACCGATCCGCCGATGAACTCGCGCACGTGGGAGGTCGCCGGGATCAAGGACTCATCCTCGACCGGGATCAGGGCCTGTAGCAGATTGTGGACCCGCTGAGCCCGTAGATAAGCGTCGATACGGTTCGCATCATCTTGATACTCGCGAGCCCACTGCGCGAAGTGTGAGAAGAGGCGCGCCCGCATCACGGGCAACTCATAGGGCGTCGCGCTGTTGACCACGTAATCGGCAGTGTTGACGTAGGGGATAATGTGCCGTAGCTCACTGCTGCGCACGTAATGCCAGTGCTCGAGCGTCTGGCGGGGATCGTAAGCGCGCTCGCGGGCGTCTCGTACCATGCGTCGCATCAGTCGGATGTCGGTGAAGCGGATGTACTGGTTGTCAGGCCCTTTCATCTGGAGCAACGTCTCGATGTAGAGCCTGAACTTCTGCTCGTCGGGAATCGCCCGCGTCATCCCGTCGTAGAGCCCGTGCAAACTATCGATCAGGATCATCTGGTCATCGCGGACCCGCAGTGGCGTGACCTCTAGCCTTCTCCGACCGGTCTTGAAGTCATAATAGGGCAGCAGCACCTCCTCTCCGGCGACCAGCCGCAGCAGGTGCTCGTTGATCAGGTCCAGGTCGAGCGCCTGAGGGGTCTCAAAGTCATAGTCACCAAACTCGTCGCGAGGATGCATCTCCAGATCGTAGAAGTAATGGTCGACGTTGAGCGCGACCAAGCTCAACCCCTCTCTCTCGAGGCGTTCCTGCAGCTTGACGGTTGTGGTTGTCTTTGACGAGGACGACGGCCCCGCGATGATGACGACACGCACGCCATCACGCCGCTGCACGATCCTGGCCAAGGCATCGTCGAGATCCTTCTCGTAAGCCTCATCCGCCTCGTGCACAATCTCCGCGAACTCCCCACGTGCTATACGCTCGTTCAGCCGGTAGATATTGTGGACGCTGTGGTCGACAGACCAGTTCAGCACCTCCCACAGCTTCCAATAAGGGATGTTCTCCGAATCCCGCTGCGATCGGCCCTCCTTGCGCCGCTCGCGACGGCGGGCACGCTCCTGACGGTACAGGATATAGGCCTTGGCGGTTCTGGCGTGCCCGTTTTCGATCAGCACCTTCTCCACCACATCCTGGATGTCCTCGACCGTGGGCAGGGTGTCGCCGGTGCAGTTTTGGGCCAGGATATCGATGACCTCATCCGCCAGGCCCTCCGCCACCTCGCGGTTGCGC
>Ga0334892_1001858_pt1 | contig 16517 bp, 16 predicted proteins | sample GraSluR3_MG_4_FD_207213 | JGI IMG/M metagenome (GOLD analysis project Ga0334892, IMG submission 207213) | Sludge microbial communities from methane-producing bioreactor in Wageningen University, Netherlands - Granular Sludge_15_04-R3 | ecosystem: Engineered > Bioreactor > Anaerobic >...
CGCTTCGATATTCAGACGAATCATGTTCTCGATTTTACCGAGGTCGACGTCTTTGATGAGATTCGCATCCCCGAATCCGGCGTTGTTGATCCACGTTTCGATATCGAGGTCCGCGAGCGATTCATAGAGACCGTACACGTTCTCGCTATATGACAGATCGGTCGATTTGATGATGACATCACAATCAGGCGAGATGGATTTGATCTCATCACGTAACGACTCAAGCTCTTCTTTTCGTCTTGCGACGAGCACAAGCGACTTTCCTTTTTCGGCGAGTAGCTTCGCTGTCTCATAGCCGATTCCTGAACTAGCTCCTGTAATGACCGTATACTTCATATGATCCACTCCTTTTTGTCGTTTACCTTGTTGTTCATTCCCTACTTCCTAGATGACGAATCGTTTCGATGTGAACGAAAAGTCCTGGCTCCGAAGAGACAGGACTTTAGCGGAACGCCTTATTTCTTGATACAGTATCTTTCGATTTGAACTGCGAGCTGTGAAATTTCAATTGATTCTGTCGCCGTTCGAACACAAAACAGAATGGCTTCTGTTTCATCTAATCGCAGTTTATATCCGTTTCGGGTCAAAAATAACTGTAAAGTAGCATATGCCGTTCGTTTATTCGCATTCAAAAAACAGTGGTTTTTTGATAGTGAATGAAAAAGTGCCGCAGCTTTTTCAAACAATGAGGGATAGGCATCCACCCCGAACGCAGAATGATTCATCCTTTGAACTGAAGAATTGAGCAAGCCCAAATCTTTTATTCCAATTGGTTCTGCTGGTGAATATCGTTGAATCATGAGTTGATTGATTGCTATAACCTCATCCTCTGTCACCATTCTCATCACTGATCAACAAGTCCTTTAAATGTACCATCGTGCTCTTTGATGATTTCATCCATCTCCTTAAAGAAATCTGGAGAAATGTTTAAATGAGAGGGCACTTCAATTTTTCGGATGGGTTGGATCAACAACCCTTCATCCGTTGTAATGATCGAAACTTGATCCCCAACCTTTAGATTAAACTCTCGTAATTCACTCATCGGAAGTGAAACGTGTACCGAATTTCCATGTTTTACGAGTTTTCGTTCAATACTTCGAATGACACGCATAGCATAACCTCCTCATCATATCGTCGTACGTACAGTATATATAGTACGTATGTTAGCATATTTGAGTGATTACGTCCATTTCGCAACCATTCAAGTCGTGAACTTTCCAATCAGCGTCTGCAGGTCACTCGTCATATTGCCGAGCGACTCGGCGACCCCGTTCAACTCTTGAATCATCGCGAGTTGGGCGTCAGCTGTCTCACCGACCGTACGCATCGTGTCGGCCATCCCTTCACTGTCTTGTGACATTTGTTGAGAGGACGTCGCGACTTGTTTCGTCGTCTCCGCAATCTCGTGCGAGGCGATGCGGATATGTGACGTATTGTCGACTGATGTCTCGAGCTGACTGACGATCTGTTCGAACGCGCGCGTCGCTCGTTCGAGCAACAACGTGTTGGTCGAGAACGGCGTTCGACTGTGCCTGAATCGACTCGATCAACCCAGCGATTTGTGTCGCCGACTGTTTCGACTGCTCGGCAAGTTTACGGACTTCTTCTGCGACGACGGCGAACCCTTTCCCTTGTTCACCGGCACGTGCCGCCTCGATGGCCGCGTTCAATGCCAACAAGTTCGTCTGGTCCGTGATGGATTGGATGACCTCGGTGATGAGGGCGATCTCGTCAGACTGTTGCTTCAGTGCCGAAATCGACTCTCCCGTCCGACGTGTCTCTCGCTCGAGTGCGAGCACCTCATCTTTCGCTTGAGTCATCGTCGCACCACCTTCTTCAGCGAGCTTCAAACTCTGTGACACGTCATCGTCAATCGAGCCGATGGACCCGGCAATCCGACCGATGCCTTCATCGGCGGCAGCCACCGCTTGCGACGTCCCTGTCGCTTCTTTCGCCTGCGCGACCGTCTCTTCTACGATTCGGTCGATGAGACGGGTCGTTTCCTCCGTCTGCGATGCCATCTCTTCCGTGCTCGCATATAGTTCTTCCGATTGTGCCGTGATTTCCTGCGCGTTTTGGGTGACACGGTCAATCAGTTCACGCAAGTTGCCTTTCATGCGGTTGAAGCCGGTCATCAATTGTCCGATTTCATCTTGTGTGAGCGCCTGAAGGTCCTCACGTGTCAAATCTCCTTCCGCCACCACGTCCACTTCTTTCCCTAAGAAACGGAGCGGTGCCGTCACCATATGGCTGATGGCATATCCAGCGCCCATGGTCAGGACGAAACTGACGACGGCGATGAAGACCGAGTACCAGAAGGCACGCTGACTCGCTTCTTGGAGCTCCGTTTGCATCGCCAACATCTTCTCTTCCGTCTCGGCCTGCAATGCGTCTCCGGTCGATGCGATCGATTTCGTCACGTCCGGCATGAGACGTAGTGTCAAACGATCAATCGCTTCTTGATCTTTTGAGTCGATTGCCGTGATGGCTTGAGTCGCCAACTCGTCATATCCAGTCGCATATTCGAGTAACGATTCAAATTCTTTTCGTTCGGACTCGTTGTCCGCAAGTTCAATCAACGATTCGATGGCGGCTTTCTTTTCTTCCCCACCCCGGGTGATTTGCTGTTTCCGTTCATCGTCTTGTATGAGGAGATACCCACGAACCCCATACGCCTGGCGTACCATACCGAGCGCCAAGTCGTCCGCCGCTTTCATCTTCATGACATCGTTTGAGATCATCTGTTCATACTGACTCGTCATCCGATCGAGCGTCCACTGATTATAGGCCATCCCGACCAATGTCAGAATCAGGATCAAGCCGACACTTGCCATGATTTTTTTTAATAACGTCCATTTGTTCCACATCTTTTTCACGTACTACGAGGAGACCTCTCCTCTTCCACCTCTTTTTCTTTCTTTTTTATCAAAATTAAGCGAGAATACGCCCACTTCTAAACGTTAAGGACAGGGCTTACGTGAAAGTGGGAGATGAATCGCCTGCCTCTCTTTCAGGTATGATTCCTTCAAGGAGGTGAACATCATGGTGGAGCACAAGGGCTATAGATTCCGGATCTATCCGACGAAGGAACAGGAAATCCTGATCGCCAAGACGATCGGCTGTTCGCGGTTCGTGTTCAATCATTTCCTGTCGAAATGGGACGCGGCCCATGAAGCGACCGGCAAGGGACTGTCGTATGATACCTGCTCGAAAGAACTTCCCATGCTCAAGCAGGAATTCGGTTGGTTGACGGAAGTGGACAGCACCGCCGTCCAGAACAGTGTCAAACACCTGGCCGACGCGTATAAGAAGTTCTTCAAGAAAAAGGGGAATCATCCCCGTTTCAAGTCGAAGCGAAACCCCGTCCAATCCTATACGGCGAACATCCAGGGCAAGTCCCAGCTCCCCGAGGTCTCGATCGTCGGGAATCGACTCAAACTCCCGAAGCTGAAGTGGGTACGTTTCGCCAACTCGAGACAGGTCGAGGGTCGCATCCTGAGCGCCACGATCCGATGCACGGCTTCGGGCAAATATTTCGTCTCCCTTCTCGTAGAGCAGGAGATCAGTGAGCTGCCGAAGACCGGTTCATCGGTCGGCGTCGACGTCGGACTGAAGAACTTCGCCGTTCTATCGGACGGCACATTGTACAAGAACGACCGTTACTTCCGTACGCTCGAGAAGAAACTGGCACGGGAGCAACGTAAGTTGTCCCGTCGTCAGCGCATCGCCCTGAACAAGAGGGTGAGACTCTCCGAGGCGAAAAACTACCAGAAGCAGAAGCGGAAGGTCGCCCGCATCCACGAGAAGATTGCCAACAAGCGCACCGACTTCCTGCACAAGGTGTCGACCGAAATCGTCAAAAACCACGACGTCATCGGCATCGAGACCCTGCAGGTGAAGCACATGCAGAAGGACCGCAAGTTGAGCAAGTCGATCTCCGAGGTCAGCTGGTCAGAGTTCTTTCGCATGCTCGAGTATAAGGCCGACTGGTACGGGAAGACCTTCGCCTCGAGCCAACTGTGTTCGGGTTGCGGCCATCGACACCAAGACGTGAAACATCTCGCATTGCGTGAATGGACATGCCCGGCTTGCGGGGTCCACCACGACCGTGATGTGAACGCAGGACTGAACCTCAGACAAGAAGCCGAGCGCATGTTGGCTTCTTCAACCGTCGGGACGACGGGGCTAGCCTGATCAGGTTCCGACTGCCAGGTCGGATAACTCAGGAATCCCCCACCTCTAAGCGAAGCGTAGGTGGGGGTAGTTCAAGTATTGACCTATCTTTTTATTTTTCGTGGGAGAAACAAAAAAGAACCAGACAGCTGCCTGGTTCTGAGACTTGCTTATAGTTTGAATTGCGCCACGCGATTCGAGAGTTCGGTCGCCCGTTTTTCCGTTTCGCCCATCTTCGCCTGAACGTCGTTGAAGCGTTCGACCGAGAGCTGAACTTTCTCTGAGATCGACTGTGTACCGTCCGCGCCCTCTGTCACGGTCGTCGCCACTTCCTGGATGACCCCAAGAATGTTGTCCGTCATATGGCGAAGCTGAAGCGCATTGCCTTCGAACGTCTTCGCCGTCTCACCGAACACCGTCGCATCCTGTTCGTATTGCGTTGCGGCATCTTCGAGACGATCGTAGTCGGCCATGACTTTCGTGTTGAGGAACGTCAACATGTCTTCCGAACTCGTATTGAGTCGTTCGACAGAATCGATGACCGTGTTCGACACGTCACGAATCTCGTTGACCGTCTGACGTGAGTTTTCCGCCAATTTGCGAATCTCGGATGCGACGACCGCGAAGCCGCGCCCAGCTTCCCCTGCCCGAGCCGCTTCAATCGATGCGTTCAAGGCGAGTAAGTTCGTCTGGTCAGCAATCGCTAGAATGGCCGTCGTCAAGACACGAATCTCTTCGACCGACTGAGCCCCTTTGATGGCTTCCGCGAGCTCGACTTGTTTCTTCTCGATAATCGCCACTGCTTCTGTTTTCGAAACGACAGCTTGCTCACGCATTTGGTGAGCCCGTGTCTCGACACGATTTGCTGTTTCGGCACTCTCATTGGATAAGTCGACGATTGAATCGATTGAACTTCCCATCTCGGTCGTTGAAGCGCTCATTTCTTGTGAAGAGGCTGCCGTTTCTTCCATCCCGGCCGTCAATTCTTCGACCGTACCCGACGTCTCTTCCATATAGTGACTGAGTCGCGTCACTTCAGCGGATACGTCTTTTGAAGACGAGAGGACGACTTTCGCCGTCTCATCGACATCGATCATAATCTCACGAAGTGTGGCGAGGAACGTGTTGAACGAACGACTGACTTGTGCGATCTCGTCGTTCGACGTGACGGGAATCGTCATCGTCAAATCCCCACCCTGTGTCGCGAGTTCATCAAAGCGTGTCTGGAGCGTTTGCATCGGTCGAATAATCGAGCGTAACAGGCTGAGTCCGAGGAATAAGAGAATCACCACGGCCCCAACCGTCACGGCGATCAACGCCATGAGAGACTGCATGAATTCACGCTCCATGTCCTGACCGACACGTTGCGACCCTTCTGAGTTGTAGGCGACCAGGTCCGCTAGTTTTTGTGTGAAGTTGTCATATGTAGACTTGGACTGTGCATCATAGTATGAGCGAGCCATGCCCGTGTTACCGGTCGAGCTGAACGTCAACATGTTGTCTGAGACGCGTTGATACATCTCCCATTGACGCGAGAAATTCGTAAAGAGTTCCTTGTCTTCTGCGTTCACGGCTCGTCCTTCATACTTCGGTGCAATCGTGTTGATTTCGTCACGAATCTCTTTCATTCGTGTCATCAGTTCTTCTTTTTGAGCCGCATCCTCCGTCACGATGTGATCGAGTTCGAGCGTGCGGTAGTTCGCAGCGAGCGTATTGAGTTCGTGGGCGTAATCGAGCCCTTTGTTCCAGTTGTTGACGATGTCGTCCGCTTGACGGTTCGCGTCACTCATTGAAAACAGTGCGTAGCCGCCGACGCCAATGACGAGGACGAGTGAGATGAGGACGAGTCCCCATAACTTTTGACGAATCGTCAAATTCTTCCCAACGTTCGCTCCGAAAGATGTCGTGCGTTCACGCTTCTCTCCGCGTTTCCACTTGAGTGTCGGTTTCCACGTCCATGTCGGTTTTCGTTTGATCCGGCTCAGTGCCTTCGACCATGTTGATTTCCATGCCATCTATGTATTCCCCTCTCAATCATGCAGTGTTTCCTATACTATCGACAATTTTCAGAAAATAATGAAGAGGATTGACCAAACTTAAAAAAGGTGACTCAAACTGCAAGAGTCACCTTCAAATTATTCAATACACAGATTTGGTTGTTTGATTCGTTCGATTCGCAGGTGTCACGACTTTGAATGTCAGTTTCGTGCCACGTCGCTGCGTTCCGATATAGAGGTTGGTCGTCGTCGAGCCGATGGACTTTTTGGCGACCAACTTACTGCCGTTGTAGACGTACAGCGTGCCATACGGGACGTTCGTACGCACCGCTACCGATTTTGTCGTCGAACGGATGGTCCCCGTGCTGATTGTTGGACGTATACCTGATTTGACGACAACCGATTTCGCGTCACGATGAATTCCCGACTTCGCCTCGAAATAGAGCTTCGTCCCGGCACGTTGACGGCTGAACGTGAGCGTATACGACCCACTCGCATTCGATTTCGTCGTCGCGATGACTTTTGAACCGTTCTTTAGCGTCACGGTCGCATTCGGTAACGTCTTCCCAACCCGTTTCGTCTGTTCGTCCGTCAACGTCACCGATGGAATCGTCGCACTTGGTAGCTTATATGTGAGCGTCTTTTTCTTTGACCCATATGAGGATTCGATCATAACCGTCGTTCCAGGTTTTGCCGAAATATGATACCGGTTCGTCCCGACAACGCGAGTATAGAGCACGACTCCGTTCGAGATGAAATTGATGTCGGTATTTGGGTCGTGTGCCAACGTGTACGTCGCGGATGTCGACGTGAGGAGCACATCCTTCACCGTCAATACTTTCGGTGTGTCACTTGTCACTTTTTTCTCTAACGTTTGAGTAAGTTCAGGACGAAAACTCGCAACGAGTTTGATCGTCTGGCCTTCGCGAAGCGGTTCTTTCAAAGTGATGACGTTGAGACCTTTTGTCAGGCGTTTCGCTGACTCAGCTCTTCCGTTGCGTGAAACAGCGAGCATCGGGTCTAACTTGTCATTATAGACAGTGATTGTCGTGTCACCTGTTTTCGGTAGTTTTGTCCACGTGAAAGATGGCATTGGATAGTCTTTCGTGACGTAGACCATCTCGTAAGGACGTTCTTGTCCAAGGACACGGAAAAAGATTCGGTATGACCAAGGTTGATCAGAACGGTATGTCGTCAATTGCGCCACACCATGTTCATCCGCTTGAACTTCTCTCACTTCAAATGCTGTTTTCGAATTTAATTGTCTTACTTCCACTTTTGCGTGAGGTTCTGTCTGGATAGAGACCCCTTCTATTCGAGTGTCTGTCAGAACTTTTGTCGGATTATTGATTACCGGTTGTCCAAGTATAAATTTCTTTTTGACAGACGCTTCCGTTGCTTGACGGTAATCCCACGCATCAGAAACATATAGCTCGATTGTTTGATTTCCTTCAATGATTCCACTCGAGAGCGTGAAGCGCCCTGTCTCGTCTGCTTGAACGGGACTCGAACACGTAGCAAACGACGCTTTTTCACAAGAAAGATATACGGTCGCATTCGGTGCTGTCATTCCGGTAATCTCACCGACTGCTCCGTATTCGAACGAGGTGTCGATTTGAAGTGGAAGTTGTTTGACCGGTTTGTAAGATTTCCAATGGTCCAACATGGCGAAGCTGACCTTAGCGGAGAACAATTGATCAAATGATGGAATCGTATAGCCTTCTGCGAACGGTTGTGCCGACTCGACTTGTGTCACATCCGTCGGCAATTCGGCAACAGGCACCTTATGTTCGGTCCCATTAACGGTTGTGATGGTCGCCATGAGTTGATACGCATGATTCAGCCACGTATGCCCTTCTTCCGAGTTGCCAGTAGCTTTTAACCACGTATACATTTCTTTCGGCTTTTGCCCGAAACGTTCAATTGGCAACAACCACTGGTCGTCTTGTACGAAGTATCCATTCTCGATTAAATCGAACTCGCTATTCGTGTTGCGCGTGCGCAAGCTCGTCTCCGTGATGCGATTTTCCGTTAAATCAATCGTGACCATCGAATCATCAAACGTCACACCATAGTAGAGCCCATCATGATAGACCAGTGACGTGATATCATAATGAATCTGCCTGTTCAAATTGAGTGTTTGAATCGTTCGGGTTGCGAAATCGTAGACGTATAAATGATTAGTGCCTTTCATGAAGAGTCGATCGGTCTTCGACTCAAAATCGATGGATAACGATTCATTTGGAAACGTCGTTTTTCCTAGTTCCTCTCCCGTCTCGAGTGAGAGGTGTGTGATTGACTTGTCGGACGTATTGAATGCAATCAATTCATCAAGGTTCGTTCCTAATATGAGACGTTGTCCTGAAATGAGCGGGTACGTCCTTTTGACCGTTCCTTTCAGATCCGTCAACGCCCACTCGTTTTTGTACGAATCACGCCAAAGCATCACGTCTCGGCTAGCATCATATGATACGAGATCCGCCCGATGTGGTGATTCCAAGGAGTCGATTCGAGACGTCGTCCCGTCTCGCTGGACACGGATGAGGGGTTGATCATATTGGGGAACGGCAATCCATTCCTGTCTGTCTAGACTCGCAATCCACGAACGGACGCCTCCGTAGCTCCCCTCGTCACCAGATGAATGCGTCGTTAAGTTTCCGGGAAAATCGATGACGACGGTGGACTGATTGCTCGGGTCATGGAGTCGCGTCTTCCCGTCCTGATAATCTAAATAAAATGGTGATTGCGGGATCACTTTAATCGTTTCTTCAAGTTTCGTCCCGACCTCGATGACAGAAGCAGCCCACGCCTCCTGCCTTGGCACCATAAGCAACAACATCATCAGCGTGATGGTATATAAATATCGTTTCAACTTTTTACAAACCCTTCCTTAATTTATTTATTTTTTGCTCCTTTTAATATAATTGTTAATTATGATTTTTGAAAGATAATTATGTAAATAAAAAGAAGCATCGCGATGGCGATGCTTCTCGACCTTACTTCTCACTCAATACCGTCTGCGTACCTTCAATCATCTTGATTTCGGTCCACTCCATCACGTTCTTCGCGAGCGGATCGTTGGCGACCATGAAGTCAGCAAGCGCTTCTACTTTTTGGGCGTCGACCGGTTGTTTCACGTTGTTCAAGCGGAAGCGTACGACCTTATGGAATGCATCTAAAAATGAGATTTCAAGTTTTGTGTCAGTCATGGGTGATTCTCCTCCTTAGGGTATGGGTTAGACTAAATCGTATTCACGGACGATGCCGAGGTCTGCTTCCTCTTGAATGACGAGGTCGATCAAGAGACGACCGAACGCGTCGATCGTATCTGCCGTCAGATTCGCACGAATCGGGCCGAACCGTTGTGCTTTTTTCGTCGGTTTTGCTGTTTGTACGTCATGATGCGTCGTCAAAACGAACGTTGCTTTCTTCTCTGTTAAGACAGCCATGGGGGATGGCTCCTTTCAATAGGGGATTAGGTTTCTGATACGGTCGAGGTATCCATTCGTTCGAGCAGCTGGATCATACGATCGAGCTTCGTCTCAATCCGATGAAGCAAATAGAGCGAAACGACGATGGGGAACCCCAAATTGGAGATGAGTTCGGGCCAACTCATGTGACCACCTGCTCATCGTGCCGAGGATCGGCGGCGGGACGAGTGCGGTTCTTCATAAGTCCTCCCTGTTAATACACTAGAAATTCTTGGGCCACGACGTAGTTGGCGGATTCCACATCAATCAGTGCCTTGATCAAGTCACCAAACTGTTTCATCCGCGCCTCATCCATCCGACTTCCAAGCGGTCCATAGCGAACGAGTTGCTTTTTCTCTTTGCCGTCGAGTTGTCGCCGGGTGTCCAAATAAAGCATCGTTGCTGTTTCTCGATATGCTGCCATCTGTCTCACCTCCTTCGCCCTTATTAACCGCTTTCACGAAGAAAGTGCTCATTCTATTTTTCTATAACAATGAGTGACGATAGTCCCAAACTTTCTGAATTTTTATTCATTTTTCAAATATTTACTGCTTTTCTTGAGTTTTCATACCAATTAGGGTATCTTAATCTTCGGCAGACAACGTTCAAAAATACGTCAAAAGTCCCATGAATCATTTCCCCTCTTTGAAAAAACTGTAAGTTAAAATCTTGTAAATGGGGTACGATACGTAGGAGGACATTTTTGAAATGACCCGTCCGTCTTGAAGAAGGAGATCTATCATATGAACAGCCTAGACATCGCAAGTATCACTTCAATTCCTTCCGCTCAACACGACTTCGACCAAGCCGACCTGACGTTTTCAGCGACCGAGTGGGATACATACCGACCGGAACAAGGAAAACCAATTTCGTATAAAGAGCAACATTTGATTGTCTATCCGCTCAAAGAATTGAGCCGCGCCTTTAGTGTGGCCGGCATCCCACGCAGCCAACAACAATTGATCAAGTGGGAGACCGATGGCGTCTTGCCACCGACCCCGTTCACGTTCGGTCGGAAGCGATTCTATACGGAAAATCAGATTCGTACCATTGTCGACATCGCATTGGAATGCGGATTGCGCCCACGAACACACGTCAAAAAGACGAATTTCTCCGAATTGGCGCATCATGAACTATCGTACATATTAAAACTCGAACTAAACGCCTACGAGGCGCCTGTCGTCTGAACAGGCAAAAGCCATCCGCCATGAAGGTCATGACGAATGGCTTTTTTACTCACTTTTTCGTAATCGACTGCGGTACGTCCGCACGGGACACTTCCTCATATGAGGTGACCGTGTCTCCGTCCTTCACGTAGAGACGTAAATACGCCCCTTCCCGAAGTTTGTTTGCGGCCGTGAAGGTGACTTCCTTCGACTTCCCGTCTGACGTGAAAGCTGGCTGCGTGTATACGTATCGCTTCATCACTTCACCGTTCTCGAGTGTCGTCTCTTCTACATCGGACACCGCTTCTACTTTGACGAACAGGGTATCCTTCCCAATTCGATTCCAATCCACCTGAGTGAATCCGACCACTACTAAAATCGAAACAATTGCAATTCCAATCCATTTTTTCATATTTTTCTCTCCTTACCGAACCGCCGTCATAAAGCGGCGAACTGTGATGCCATAATAGACCGCATAGATGGTCGTATAGACGCCCATCCATACGAGAACCGGTATCATGAAATTCATGCTCAACAAGTTTGAAAACGCGATGAGCGCCACAGTCGCATGCAGAATCCCGAGCGCGAATGGGGCGAGAAACACGACGAGGATTTGTTGGCGCACCGTCCGGCGCACGTCCCGATCGGATATGCCAATTTTCTGTAATATCGTATACTTCGCCCGGTCATCTTCTGCCTCCGTCATCGTCTTGAAGTAGATGACGCTACCTGTCGCGACGAGGAAGACGAGCCCAAGGAATGTCCCGACAAAGAGAAGCGCCCCGTTCATCGCCATCGTCTCGGCATACACGTCCGGTGCACTTGAGAACGCTTCGAGCCCGAGTTCCGCTAGACGTTCGGATTGGTCGCGCTGATTTTTGAACGATTCCGTGAGGGCGACATGATACGTCTCGCTCGGTTCCGTCATCGTCTTGAACATGTCGTCGACCACAACGAGGAACGACCCGCCGAACGTCATCACGTTGAGCGGCGACTCTTCAAGACGCGTCGACACGTCAACCGTCTGTCCTGACAGTTCGACCGATTCGAGATTTTCCGAGTAACGTTCGTCATAGAACGGGTCGACCCATACGACCTCACCCTGTTTGAACGGAGCCGGCTCTGCCACGCCGAGACCTTGCAGAAGATGGCGGTATGTCGACTCATCGATGACCCCGAGCTCACGCTCTCCGTACTGTGCTTCCGTCCGAATCGTCTTTTGCTCGACGTTTGATTCGAATGTCGCTCCGTTCACCTCAACCGCATCCCCTTTCCAGGCATACGTGTAAGGTGTATATGAGGCGACATTCTCTTCCGCGTAATAGTAGACGCTGAAGATGGCACCCCCTGCCGTGATCGCCGTCGCGCTGATGATGCTGATCAACGTGAGCGTCTTCGCGTTCCCACGAATGCGATAGAGAAGCTGTGACGTCGTCAACAAGTTGAGCCGTTTCCACGACCAATGCTCCTTCCCTTTCAACCATGTCAAAGCGAAAATCAAGACACTATGGAAGAGAAGCGCCGACCCGATGACACTCAATCCGATGATGAGTAGCGGCATCGCGAGTCCGAGTGTTTTCCAAAGTGAGGACGTCATCAAATCCTGAAGGGCGAGCCAGTACGCCACTCCAATGGTGAGAATCCCCGTGAGCGCGACCCAGCCTTTCGCCGTCGGAACCCCTTCCCCACTCTTGTCCGCATGGAACAGGTCAATCAACTTGAAGCGATAGATGACCCGGTACCCTTGGAACGAAGTGAACAGGAAAATCGCAAGAAAGACGAGGAACGTCTCGATGAATGCCGACGCCGAGAAAGCGAATCCGATGTTCAAGTCACTGTCCATGAGACGCATCAATAGTTGAAGGAGCGCGTTCGCCCCGAAAATTCCGAGAATGATCCCGATGACCAAGGACACCGCTCCGATGACGATGTTCTCGAACAAGAGCAAGAGCCCAATCTGTTTCTTCCGGACCCCGAGTAATGAGTAGAGCCCGACCTCACGCTTACGCCCTCTCAAAAAGAAGGCGTTCGAATAGGCGATGAACAGGGCGACGAACAACATCAAGATGAACGTCGACGTGCTCATCAATCCGCTGATCTTCTTCGACGTCTCCGCAAGCGCACTGATTTCATGACTGTGCTTCAGTGTCGCGAACGTGAAGTAGATGACGATGGAAAAGATGGTCGTCCCGACATAGAGTGCATATCGCGACAGATTCCGCACGACGTTTTTCTTGGCGAGCTCAAATAGCGTCATCGACCGCACCGCCTTTCGCGAGCTCCTCGAGAATCGATTGATAGAATGCGTCCCGTGAGGCGTTTCCGCGAATGAGTTCTTTCTTCAACTGTCCGTCTTGAATATAGAGGACACGACGACAAAAACTTGCGGCGAAAGCGTCATGCGTCACCATCATGATGGTCGTCTCTGCTTCGTTCAACCGAGCGAGGGTGTCTAAGAGATCGGTCGCCGACTTCGAGTCGAGCGCACCCGTCGGTTCATCGGCAAAGATGAGTTTCGGGTCCGAGATGAGCGCCCGACAAACAGCCGTCCGCTGTTTCTGCCCGCCTGAGATTTGGTACGGGTATTGCTCAAGAATCCCTTCGAGCCCGAATCGTTTCGCCAACCGCTCGACCTTTGCGCGTGTCTCGTGAACCGGTGTCTTCGAGACGGCGAGCGGGAGCAACATGTTTTCCCGGACCGTCAATGAATCGAGCAAGTTATAGTCCTGAAAGATGAATCCGAGATGGTCACGCCGGAAATCGGCGAGCGCCTCCTCGTTCATCGATGCAATATCGTCACCCTCGACTAAAATCTCACCCGACGTCGGCGTATCGATTGTCGCGAGGACGTTGAGTAACGTCGACTTCCCAGCCCCGGAAGGTCCCATGATTCCGACGAACTCCCCATGCTCAATGGTGAAGGAGACGTCATCGAGCGCTCGGAACGTCGCGTCCCCTTTCCCATATGTCTTTTGAATCGCTTTTACTTGTAATAATGTTTCCATGTTCAGCCCCTCTTTCTGTCCCTTACATTACGCCCCCTGTCTTAACTCCAACTCACGCGTACCTTACAAAATCCTTACATGATATGCTTAGAACGAGGTGATGACGATGGAACAGCCACGGATTCTCATCGTGGATGATGAACAAGACTTATGTACGTTGATTCAACGCGCGCTTGAAAAGGAAGGATTTCATGAGATTCGGACCGCTCATACGTTGAAGGACGGATTTGATGTCTTCGAAACGTTCCGCCCACACTTGGCGATCTTAGACGTCATGTTACCGGACGGTGAAGGCTATCAGCTCTGCCAACAGATGCGGGCGCAGTCCAACATCCCGATCCTCTTCCTATCTGCCAAATCGGAAGAAGTCGACAAACTGCTCGGCCTTGCCATCGGTGGAGATGACTACATCACGAAGCCATTCAGTCCAAAAGAAGTGGCATTCCGCGTAAAGGCACAGCTTCGACGGGTGTCGATGATGGAGGCGCCGGTGGCGGAGACGACGACCGTCGGCCCCTTTCAAATGAATGAAGACGAGACGGAAGTATATGTGAACGGGAAACGATTGGAGTTGACGGCGAAGGAGGTCGGTCTCCTCGCCTGCTTTTTGCGCAACCCGAACCGGATTCTCAGCAAGGAGACGCTCTTCACGCAAGTATGGGGCGAATCGTTCTTCGGATCGGACAACACCGTCATGGTCCACATCCGACGTCTCCGTGAAAAAGTCGAACCGAATCCATCCGAGCCGACTTATATCAAGACGGTCAAGGGACTTGGCTATCGGTTGACGGTGTAAGGAGCGATCATGATGAAATGGAAACTGACCGGTCGCTATTTGTTATCGATCCTCCTCATTGTGGCGCTCGTCGTCTTCTTGAACATTACGATCTTGTTCGGTCTCCTCGTCAATGACCGGACGGGACTTGACGATGTAGAAAGCAACTCGGGGGAGACCTTTACCCGAAACTTCAGTACGTATCTTTCACTCGAGGATGGTGAACCGGTCGTGTCAGAAGCGGGGCGCGAGGCCCTTCGCCAATCGGGTGCCTTCGTCCGCTTTTTAGATGAGACCGGACGAGTCGTCAGCGAGGTCGACGCCCCGAATGGATTACCGGACGCCTATTCTCCGATTGAGTTGATTCAAATCTATAAATATATGGATGACGACCTCCGACTCTATTTCATTGGGGAATACGAATCGTACAGTTATCTCATCGGTGTGCCAGAGGCAAGTGAACGTCGGGTGCTCTTTATGTTAGACGAACAGGCGGTTCTTTCGTATATCACGAAGGCGTTCCTCTGGATACTCGTCGTCGATTTGCTCGTCGCCGCCTTGATCGGTGTATTGTTCAGTTCACGATTGACGCGCCCCGTCTACCGTTTGACCGAGCGGATTCAACAACTGAAGCAACGCGACTTCTCGACCGCTGAACCGAAGCAATCTGGGATTTATCGTCCTGTCTTCCACGACTTGAATGCCGTCTCACAGACACTCAAAACGTATGAACGTCAGCGCGCAGAACTCGATGACCGGCGGAAAGAGTGGATGAGCAACGTATCGCACGACTTGAAGACCCCGCTCGCCTCCATCCAAGGGTACGCCGAACTGCTCGACGATGATTCGCTCGACGACACCGAGCGTAGACAATACGTCCATGTGATTGAGCGTCAGGCTAAATATATGAAGGAACTGCTCGACGATTTCAATTTGACGATGCGTCTGCAGCACGGTGACTTCCCGCTCACCCTCGAAGAGACAAACCTCGAACCGTTCGTCCGTGAAGTCGTCATCGATGTGTTGAACGATTCGCGCTTCGGCGAGCGCCACATCGAGTTCGAGGCCACTCAAGCAGCTACCGTTTCGCTCGATCGGCACTTTATGAAGCGGGCCTTGCTCAACTTCTTGTATAACGCGTTACTTCATAACGACGAGTCCGTGCGGGTGACGGTCCACATCGAAGATGACGTCGTGACGATTGGAGATGATGGACATGGGATTGCCGAATCCGAATTGCCCTATATCTTTGAACGCTATTACCGGGGCACGAATACAGACGATGCACGCGGAAGCGGTCTCGGCATGGCCATCTCACGAGACATCATCGAAGCCCACGGCGGGAAGGTCGAAGTCGACAGTGCACCGGGATACGGTACCACGATTCGAATCACATTCACGGCATAAGAAAAAGGGACGCTCAGGCGTCCTTTGCAGACTATAGACCAAAAAGCACCTACTTCATTTCAACGCGAATAAAGTAGATGCTTTTCTATTTATATTTAAAAAGGCAGAAACGACAGGATGCCAGTTTCTTTAAAAATGAAGAATATGATAACCGTAGAAACAGTTAAAATGATTCGACGTTCTGTTATCTTAAAAAATATTGAATAAAGCACAACCGCAGTCACAAGATTAAATCCACTTTGAATATCGATACCAAAGTAGTGAATACGTACTTGAGCTGCTTCAGTATTAAATAAGAGATCTGGAAGAAAATAGTAGCCTTGTTTGAATAGAAAGGCAGTAGGTATTGAACCTAGAATAGCGGCGCCTATCCCTCTTTTACCGGCATTCCAAATGATTAACGCATAGACAGAGGATAGGACTGCGATAGTTAGCCATATTCCAAATAGTTGATAAGGTAAGAATCCTAAGTTCAAATAGAACATTAGGTAATAAGCTAAAACTGTGGAAACAAGCAAAATAAT
>Ga0334892_1001859_pt1 | contig 16514 bp, 14 predicted proteins | sample GraSluR3_MG_4_FD_207213 | JGI IMG/M metagenome (GOLD analysis project Ga0334892, IMG submission 207213) | Sludge microbial communities from methane-producing bioreactor in Wageningen University, Netherlands - Granular Sludge_15_04-R3 | ecosystem: Engineered > Bioreactor > Anaerobic >...
TATGTTACATAACTAGGTTTTGTGCGACACGAGAGTGGCGCACAAGTGGTCAATCTGGTTGTGTTGCGTGAAGTTGTGTGGCGTAAAATGTTCTGATTTGTTGGATTTTAGGCGATTGAATTTTATCAAAGTTAGTGTAGTCGAACTTTGTCCTACTTTTGTCAGTTTTTTTCTTTTTTGGAATTGCTAAAATTTCAGTGGACATGAAGAGGAGAATGTATTGACTTTTTTGATATGAGTATTTTTCTCTTCTTTTGGTTTTTTATATGTATTATTTGGAATAATGCAAGAAATTTGTTTTCAAGAAAATTTTAATGAATGGAATGAAGAAAAACAAAAACTTCATCAAAGAGTAGACATAAATTCATTTTATATACAACCTAGACAAATATGGTATGTTAAATTATGAATTAATGTCTGATTTGAACAAAATGGTAAAAGAGATTTTCAAAGACCCGTTTTGGTTATTCAAAGAATTTGAATTTTGTTTTTTGTTGTTCCTTTGAGTACAAAAAATAAATTGAATCCTTATTATTATAAATTGACGTCTGTGTCTTTTGATAAGACTTCTTTGGCTATTTTATCTCAGGTTAGGATTGTAGATAAGAGAAGATTTATAAATCCTATAGGTTTGGTTAGTGAAGAGGAAATTTTAATAATAAAAAAACTCCTCAAAGATATTTATCTAACGGGAGTTTAATGTTCTCTCCGCAGTGCTGCGGAGCAATCCTTTCGGACATTGTATTGGTATTATAATCAAATTATGTTTTAAAGTCAAGTTTTTGTTTTTTTAAATTATTGCATATGATAATAAATGTAGACATATTATTGAGAAAAAAACAAAAAGACTAATCATTATTGACTAGTCTTAGTTGTAGGAGAGAAAACAATTGTAGCTCTCTACTCCCTATATGAACGAGTGGAATTATAATAAATATTTCTTTAAAATCAAGTTTTTATTTTTTTAAATATTATCATGCAAGATTATGTACATCAGCTTTCTAGAGAGCTTCAGCAGAGGAATTATAGTCCGAGGACGGTGGAGATTTATAGTAATTGTTTGGGGGCTTTTTTGAAGTGGTTGGAATATGATGTATCCAAAATTAATCGTGAGAAAGTTATTGATTTTATTCTTTATTTGGAATCTCAAGGCAGAGCTCCCAAGACGATAAATTTGTACAAAGAAGTGATTAAATTCTTTTGTAGTCAGATTTTGAAGTTCTCTGTTCATTTAGATATTAAACTTTCCAAGCAACCACGTAAATTGCCTGTGGTTTTGTTTCGTCAGGAGATTCAAAAAATTCTTGATAGTGTGGTCAATATAAAGCATAAAACTTTGTTGGCATTGGCATATGGTGCAGGGTTGAGGGTGTCTGAAGTTGTCCGTTTGGCGGTGTGAGATGTGAATGTCGACAAAAAGATTCTTCATATTAAATCAGCCAAATGACAGAAAGATAGGATAACGATTTTGCCAGAGAAAATTTTGGGAGAGATAAAAATGTTGATGGAAGGTAAAAAATATGGGGATCCATTATTTCATTCTGAGCAAGGCGGGGCTTTGCATTCGAGAACTGCACAGCATATTTTTCAGAATGCCTTGATCAGGTCGGGTGTGCAGAAAAAGGCGACGTTTCATTCTTTGCGTCATAGTTTTGCGACGCATTTGTTGGAGAATGGAACGGATATTCGTTATATCCAAAAATTACTTGGACATTCGTCGATAAAGACGACACAGATTTATACGCAGGTGGCGACACATAATTTACAGAGTATTCAGAGTCCGTTGTAGGTTAGAGGGGTTAGATAGATTAGACATGATTAGATAGATTAGAGGGGTTGGATAGATTAGATTGAATGATATAAAAAAAGACAAAAATTTTTGATGGAAATATAGGGAAGGGAAAACCTAGTTGATAACTGAGTAAAAATTTGTCCTACTTTTGTCAGTTTTTTTCTTTTTTGGAATTGCTAGAATTTCGGCGAACATGAGGAGGAGAATGTATCGGCCCTTTTAATATGGGAATCTTTCTCTTCCTTGGTTTGTTTAGATTTATCTTCTTTGGTTTTAATATGGCGAAACTTATGATGCAGTTTAAACAAGAATTGTTGCTTAGAGGATATAGTCAGAAAAAAGCTGAAAAATATTGTATGTATATTGGATTGTTTTTTCTTTGGTGTCATGGTTCTTTGGAAATGTTTCATGAAGAAAATTTTCGTGAATTTCTAAATGTTATGAGAAATAAAGGCAGATCGTTGTATAAAATTAGACAGTATAAACAAATATTCAGATTCTTTTGTTTGTATGTGTTGAGAAAAGAGCGATTTGTTTGACAATCTAAAAGAATTTGTTATAGTAATTTGTGAAAAAACAAATAAAAATATAAAAATATGGAAAGAAAAATTGTTTTTAATGCGGCAGATGTTAAAAAAGCTGCTGATGAGTATGAAAAGGTTGAGCTTCCAAAAGAATATCGTGAGTTAATGGATGGCTTATCTAAGATTATGTCACCATATGTAGAAATGGGTGACATGGCTATTCGTGGATTTATTTTTCGTGCCATTATTGAATGGCAAAAACGAAAAAAAAAGAAAGTTGCGTCAGTTCTTGATCTTTCTTTAAAAGAAAGACAGCAAATGATGAAAGAAGGAATGGGAATCCTAGAAGAAATGTTGGCTAAAATTCTTAGGACGCCAGCGGATAAACAAAAATTGAAGAAAGCAATTGAGGTAGGTTATTCTACTTATCTTCAAAAGCTTATTCCAAAAAAAAGTTAATATATTTTGGTTTTTTTTAAGAGGACGTATTTTACGTCCTTTTTTTTGCAAAAAAATTGTTCTTGGGTATAATTGTTATAGTTAATCCAAATTTATTATTAGCTAGATTCCCGCTCCAACTGACAAGGCGGGAATGACATATAAGATATTTATCTATTTGACTATGCAACTATTTAACTGTTTAATTATTCTATGACTTGGGAACAAATTTGATTATTAGTATGATGACTTGGAATGTTTTTGTTTGGAACTATGGCTTTTGAGGAAGCTATAAGTTTTTTGGTGACTAAAAATTTTAAAAATCTTTTGAAAACTGCTACCAAAAATCTGATTTCATCTATTTCTACAGGTTTTTTTGCTACGTCTATTTTGCAAAGTAGTGCGGTAGTTTCTTTGATTGCTGTGTCTTTTGTGGGTGCAGGAATTATATGATTGGAAAATGCGATTGGAATTATTTTGGGAACTAATATAGGATCTCCGCTTATGGACATTGTGTTGTGAAATTTGGGGCTTAAATTTTCGTTGTCTAGTATTGCTTTGCCTATGATAGGGATTGCTGGATTTGCGTTTCTTATTTTTGCTAGATATGGAAAAATTAAAAATATTTCTAGAGCTATTGTTGGTCTTTGACTTATTTTTCTGGGGCTTTGATTTATGAAAGATAGTATGATGGTGCTGTCTGCTTCGGTTGATTTTAGCCAATATGTGTCGTTGTCTAGTATAGCTTATTTTGGGATAGGATTTTTGTTGACTGTTTTGATGCAATCTAGCTCTGCTACTAATATTTTGGTGTTGACAGCAGCAAGTTCTGGCATTGTCGATTATCGTATGGGAATTCCTATGATTATGGGAGCATTTTTGGGGACAACGTTGACGGTAGTTTTGGGATCTTTTGGTCCTAATGTGTTGAAGAAACAAGTCGCTTTTAGTCATGTGTTTTTTAATTTATTTTCGGTAATTTTGGGGTTAGTTTTTCTTCATTTGATAGTAATGCTGTTTGAAAATTCTTTTGTGGATGTTGTTTTGGGTTTGTCTGTTTTCGCTATATGATTTAAAATTGTTTGAGTAGTTTTGATAAGTCCATTTATTTGATATTTTGCTCGTTTCTTACAAAAATTATTTCCTGTGAAAGAAACAAAAATATGATTGTCATTGGAACAAGTAGATCCAAAAATTTCTGATGCTGCTTTGGTTGCAATGAAAAACGATACAGTTTTATTGTTAAAAAAAACATTTGCTTATATTTTACATGTCTGGTCTGTTGATGAAAAAATATTGTTGAGAAATCGTTTGACTTTAGATAAAGTTCTTTCTGTACAGAAAAGTGTCGATGAAAACTTTTTAAAACAAGAATATTCTTTGATAAAAATGATGGAAGAAACTTTGGTTGCTTTTGGGGCTGAAATTAAAAGACATTCTATGAAAGTTGAAGAAGTAACTGTTATTGATGAATTGTATTCGGTAATAACTTCGTCGGCTTTGGCTGCAAAGTATATGAAAGATATTTCTCATAATGTTTTGGTTTTTGAAGAACAATCAACTTGATGGTTGGCAAAACAGTATGATATTTTTAGATCAATGCTGGTTAATTTGTATATTATAATTTCTGAAGTTATTGATGGTAAAGAGTCTGATGAAATGCTTAGTAAAATGTTGTCTTTGGTTCAGGACATTAAAACTGTTGACCAGGAATTTATGATTTCTTTGACAAAAGAGTTTAGTAAAGATAAAGTTAGAAAATTTGATTTGTCTGATATACTACATGTCAATCGTTATGTCTATTCGTCATCATTATCGTTTGTCGATGCTATTAAACATCTTTATCTTCAGTCTGTGGAAAAAAAGGTTTTTGATGAGTTGAAGTAGTTTTTTTAGAATTTAGAGCTTAGAATTTAGCGATTAGTTGTGTTTGCTTTTCTTAATATATCAAGCAATAAAAAAGACAAATAAAAGAAGAAAATCATCACTTGATATTTAATTGGTTAATTATAGTATTTTTTGGTTAGATAGGTTAGAGGTGTTAAATAAATTTGGATTGCCACGTCGTTATTACTCCTCGCAATGACTTATTTGGTGTTTAATTGTTTTTTATCATTATGTTAACTGAAATTATTAATCAATATTCATTTGAAGAAATCATTGCTATAGAGGAATCTGATAGGCAATTTTTAGCGTTGAAATCGGCTTGGAAATTGATTAAAAATTGTGATTTTGGTGGTGTTGATAAAGGTGTCATAAAAGAAGTATTTTTGAGAGCAGTGATATATAATTCGTTGATAAGTTATCAAATAGCGTGAAGTGGTGAGTTGCGATGGGAAGAATTTGCAGATAGATTGAAGTCTGATTTTGATGTGTTGTTGCTTGATTTTATACAATGAAAAGCTAGTTTAGATCGGTGGTATAATTTGATGATCACGTCAAAAAACAACAAAAGACTATATAATATCAAAGTATCTAGATTAAAAAAACTATCTCAATTTTCTTTGAAATCTATGGATTGATATTATGATAATATGATAGATTTGTGGCAAGATTTATGAAAAGCTATGTGAGTTCCTATTTGGTCAAAAACTATTTGTTTTGCGGTAAAAATGTTTGGTTATGCAGCAAGGGTAGTTTTTGAAAAATTTATTCCTTATCCTTTGGATGTCGCTATTCCTGTAGATTCTAGGATTAGAAAACTATTTTTGACTAGTTGTGGAGAACTTTCTGATAAAGAAATTATTGAAAAAACATATGAATTATCAAAAATTTCTAGTGTTCCGTCACTACATTTGGATAGTCTGTTTTGGGTTAAGAGATAGATGTTTTTTTATAGATTCCGACTCCAATAGACAAAGTCGAAATGACAAAACGGTTAAAAAATAAAATTTCTCTTGCAATAAAAGTATGAAAAGTTATACAAATCATACTTTACTTATTTTTCTGTTATTATGCAAATAGATTCAAAAAATCCAGAATGTTCAAATATTCAAATTTTTGGTAATGTTGTTGTTTGAGCAAAAGGACAAATTGTTATTCCTAGTGAAGTTAGAAAAATGATAGACCTTAACCCTGGTGATAGTATGATAGTTACTGTAAAACATGGAAAAGCTATTTGATTGATTAAATCTTCAGATTTAGAGGGGTTTGTTGAAATGATACAAGAAGAATTGAAAAGGATTAAGGAGTAAGAATCGATCGAACTGGATTGCTTCATATTCATTCGCAATGACTAAGCGTTGGATTGTTTCGCTATGTTCGCAATGACTGATTGTTGTTTTAAATTTTAAGTGGTTTATTAAAAATGAAAAAGAAAATTATTTCGTTGATGATTGTTGGAACTTTTGTTTTGATGTTGGCGTGATGTGGAAATTGAAATTGAGAAAAAAAACAGGATTTTTTTATTGATATAGTTTCTTTTGCTACAGAAAACCAACAAGTATATATTACTAAACCTGGTAAAGTATCTGGAAAACAAGATATTGTTGTAACATCTCAAGTTGCGGGTAGGGTTAAGTCTATAGAAAAAAAAGATTGAAGTTTGGTTTCTGGGGATCAGCTTGTTGTTTCTGTTTCTGATACGGTAGCTAATTATGGTTTACAACTTCAAAGAGCAAAAAATGCAGTAAGTAGAGCTTCTTTGCAAAAAGAACAAACAAAGGTTTCTTTGGATAAATCTTTGACAGATGTAGAGATAGCTTTGGATGTTGCAAAAAACAATTTAAATGTTAGTAAGCTAACAACAGAACAATCTTTAAAAAAAGCGGAATTAGATTTTTCCAGTGCAACAGCACAATCTCAAAATATCTATCTTCAATTTGATTTGGAAAAAGATAATGCTTTAAATGTTCTTGATACAATTCTTCATCAAATGGATAGTTATTTATGAGTTACTGATGAATATAAAAATATAAATTATTTTGTTGAGCCTTATTTATGAGGTAATGATGTTGATACTAAAGTTAAAGCAAAAGAATATGTTTTGGGTTTATATGATTTGAGGGAAGATATAGAGAAACTTCCTAGAAATACAAATGATTCGAAAGTTGTTCTTAGTGGTGTTTCTGTAATTGAAAAATGATATAATAAAGCTAATCAGCTTTTGGATACTATGAAAATAGTAATAACCAATTCTATTGTAACATCTGTTCTTCCTCAAGCTATGCTTGATTGATATAGATCAAGAGTTGATTGATTACTTTGATCTTTACAATGAGCTAGAACTTCGGTATCTGCGTATAGTAGACAAGTTAATTCGTTATTGACACAAGGTACTTGAAACGAATTTATTGAAATAACAAAATCTCAAGCTCAAATTGGTTATGATATGGCGCGTTTAAATTCTCATAATACGATTTTTTCTACTGAAGTTGGTGTAAAAAGCGCTGAAACAAACTATGAAACATTACAGAAGAATAAAGATATTCAGCTTTCAATGGCTAGTAATGCTGTTTCTGAGGCTAATTTAGCATATCAAGATGCTTTATCTAGGTTTAATAATTTATCTGTAAAATCTCCTATAAGTGGTGTGATTTGAAATGTTATGGTAAAAGTTTGACAAGAAATCGCTCCTGGTACTCCATTGTTTACAGTTTCTAGTAATGATCAACAAAGTATTGAAGTTTATGTAAATGCAGATGAAAGGTCTTATATAGCAAAAGATCAGATTGCAAAAATTATTTATGATGGACAAGAGATAACTTGAACTATTTTGTCTGTTTCTTCTGTGGCTGATAGAAATACGCTTTATAAAGTTAGTATTGGTTTTGAGGCGGAAGTTTCTTTGCTGGGAGATGTGGCTTCTGTACAACTTCCTATCTCGTTGCCGTATTCTGTTTTACCTTTAAATGTGGTTACGCCGATTTCTCAAAATAAATGATTTGTTTGGTTATATGATGGAACAGGATTGCAGAGACAAGATGTTATTCTTGGTCGTGTTTGGGAATCGTATATAGAAGTCTTGTCAGGATTGTCTAGTTGGATGGATGTTGTGACTACGGATGTGTCATATTTTGATCCGTTGAAGTTTGAGATTAGTGTAAAATCTGATTAAGTTCTCTCGCAATAAAAAATAAATAAAATTCATCCATCATCAAGGCAGTATCATGTTTGGGTTTAAAGTCTAGTTAGAATTGTATCGCTGTTTTTTGGCTACTAATAATGTTGGTTGAGTGATGATTTCCTTCTTTTATTTATTCTTTTTATTACTCGAGTTATTAGGTTAAATTTATCAAGTTTATCTCGCAATAAAAAAATAAATAAAATTCATCCATCATCAAGGCAGTATCTGTTTGGGTTTAAAGTCTAGTTAGAATTGTATCGCTGTTTTTTGGCTACAAGCAATGTTGATTTGGTGATGATTTCCTTCTTTTATTTAATCTTTTTATTGCTCGAGTTATTAAGTTAAAAGTTATTTAGTTCTTTCGTAATAAAAGACAACAAAATTCATTTCTCATTAAGGCAATATTATTGTTAAGCTTATATGTCTTGTTGAGATTGAATTTCTGCTTTGGTTACTAATAATGTTGATTTGGTAATGATTCATTTTTTTTGTTTGTCTTCTTTATTACTCAAGTTATTAAGTTATCAAATTTATTTATCAAAAAATAATTAAAATATGAAAAAAGTTAATATAGAGAAATTTAAAAAGAAATTGGAATCTGGATTTTTTGGGTTTTGGGTTAAGCAACGAAGGTCGACATTTCTTTTTATGTTACTTATTGTTTTTACAGGTATTTATTCTTTGTATCAGATTCCAAAAGAATCTAGTCCTGATATAGAATTTGGTATTATTGCTATAAATACTGTTTATCAATGAGTTAATCCAACAGATATTGATACTCTTATTACCGAAAAAATAGAACAAAACATAAAAGATATAGAGTGATTAAAAAAAATGTCTTCGACTAGTAGTATATGAATTTCTTCTATTATTTTGGAATTTGATAATGGTGTTGATATGTCTAAAGCTTTGGTTGATGTCAAAGATGCAGTAGACAAAGTTTCGCTTCCTTCGGAAGCTCAAGACCCTTTTGTAACAGAAATTTCTACAGATAACGAGAGGATGTTTGATATTGTTCTTTATGGAAATGATCAGCAATTTTCTCAGCAATATATCAAAGAAAAAGCAAGAAAGCTGAAATATTCATTGGATGGAAAATGAAATATAAATAGGATAGATTTGGGATGATCAGATGAAAATATATATGATATTTATGTTTTATTGGATAGGGCAAAAGTTGAACAACTTGGACTTTCTTTGCAACAAATAGCTTGATCAATTCGTGCTTTCAATCAAAATCAACCACTTGGTAATCATGAAATAGATAGTTTGTCTTATGATTTTAGAATAGAGTGAGAACTCAAAACATTTCAAGATTTACAAAAAATACCTTTGGTATTACCCAATGGTTCATTTGTATTTTTACAAGATATTGCAACGATAGAGCAAAGATTAAAAGATGATTCTATTCGTAAAATGTGATTTTATCAAAATTCTGGAAACTATTTTGTTTCTATGACTGTTAATAAAAATCGTTGAGCAAATATATTTTCTTCTTCAAAAGATGCTAAAAAACTTATAGAACAGGAATTGTCGAAACAAGAGTATGCGGGATTAAATATTGTTTATACCCAAGATTTAGCAGAATATATACAAAAAGATTATAATGATTTGGCTAATAATGGTTTACAAACAATTCTTTTGGTATTTTTGGTTTTGTTGTTTTTTGTAGGATTTAAAGAAGCTATTATTGCTACTTTGTCTGTACCATTGGCTTTTATGATAACATTTTTTGTGCTTAAACAACTTTGACTTTCTTTGAATTTTTTAACAAATTTTAGTTTAATAATTTGTTTTGGAATAGCTATTGATGCAACTATCGTAGTTGTTCAATGAGCCCATGAAAAAATGAGACAAGGATTCGCCTCTAAATCAGCGGTGTTATTATCCGTAAAAGATTATGCTATTCCTTTGCTTTCCGGTACAGCTACTACATTGGTAGTTTTTTTACCAATGCTTACTTTGCCTGGGATTATGGGTAAATTTTTGGCTTATATTCCTATTACTATTTTTGTTACTTTGCTTTGATCGTTGTTTATTGCTTTGACTATAAATTCAGCATTATTTTTTAAATTAAGTAAACCAAAAAAAGAATATGAAAATATTTGAGAAATAGATTATCTTCCTTTGGAAGAAAAAGTTCTTTTGGAAAAAGAAAGACAAGGTAAAATATTATACCAACAGAATGAAAAAAAATCTTCTTGGAGAGAGCGTATGTTGGATAATATGGCAAGTTGGTATGAATCAAAATTACGTTTGATTATGGAAAATTCTCGTAGTAGAGTTATTGCGTTTTTAGCTCCACTTGTAGCTTTGATTTTGAGTTTTATTTTTATAAGTCCTAGACTTTGATTTAATCTTTTCCCTCCATCTGATAGTCCATGGCTTTATGCTACTATTACTGCAAAAAAATGAATATCGCAAGATTATGTTGTTGAAAAAATAAATGATTTGGATAGTGTTTTTAATTCAATACCAGAGCTTAAATTATATTATTATGTTATTTCTAATAACAAGATTGATATTACGTTGGAGCTTGTTGAAAAAACCGAAAGAGAAAGAGATAGTTTTGTGATAGAAGAAGAAATTTTAAAAAAACTTTCTTATTTGACTTCCTATTGATTACAGGTTGAGACTAAAGTTCAATGATGATGACCGCCTACAGGGAAAGCTGTTTGAGTTAAACTCATAGCTGATTCTAATGATAAATTTGTTCAAATTTTATCTGTAGCAAAAGATTTTGAAAGTTATCTACGTACAATAGAGTGAACAAAAAATGTTGCTATTTCTAGTTCGCCAAGTCCATGACAATTTGTGTTTAAATATTATATTGATAAACTTTCTTATTTGTGAATTCAACCTTCAGAATTAAATTTTCAATTATATGCTGTTATTAATTGAATAAGTGCTTGATCGATTAGATGACAATATGAGAATAGTGATATAAAAATTAAATATACTGATTTTGATGAGCGTTTGACTCCTAATAATGTTGAGGATATTTCTTTACCAACAACAAAAGGGTTTGTCAAAATTGGAGCATTAACTGATTATAGTTTTGATCAAGCTATTACAGAAATTGGTAGAGAAAATGGAAAGATTGTTGTGAAAGTTGATGCTGATATAAAAAAATGATATTCTTCTGCTGTTTTGCAATCAGAATTTGTGGAATTTGCACAAAAATATAGTTATCCAGATGGTATCTCTTTTCAATCATGATGAGAAAATGAAGAGAATATGGATTTAATTGTAGCTATGGTTGTTTCTTTTATTGTAGCTATATTTTTGATTTTGGCTATTTTGATTTTACAATTCAATAGTTATCTTCAACCAGCAATTATTACTTATAGTATTGTTGTGTGAGTTTTGGGAGCAAATATTGGTCTTTGGGTAACAGGTAATTCTTATAGTATGACGTTTATGATTTGATTTATTGCTCTTACAGGAATTGTGGTAAATAATGCAATTGTCTTGATAGATAGGATAAATGTTGATGTTGCTAGATGAAAAAATATGTTTGATGCTATTTTGGAAACAGGTAAATCTAGATTTGCTCCAATTTTGTCTACAACTATGACAACCGTTTTGGGTCTTTCTTCTGTAGCTAGACAAGATGAATTTTTTGCAGGATTGTCATATACTATTATGTTTGGTTTAGCTTTTTCATCAGCAATGACACTACTTGTTGTACCAGCTATTTATTATGATAAAGAAAAATTAATTCAAATTTTAAAAAGAACAATTCTGTCTTTTATTGTTTGGTTTGCTTTGCCATTTGTTGGTATCGCCTGATTGATGTTTGTAGGTATTCTTGTTGGTTTGAAATTTTGGACTTATTCTTGGTTTAGTGGTTTTATAGGATTTGTTTTTGTTGTGTATATAGTTTGGTATGCGTGGTATGTTATAAAATCGACACAAGAAAAATGACAAACATTTTTGCAAAAATATCTATGAATTACCGTATTGAATATGAATTGATCAAAACTAAATAAAAAACAATCTATCAAAAGATTTATTGTACAGTTTTGACTTTTGATAGCTCCGTTTTTGGTTTGAGGAATTTTATCTCCATTGTTTTGATCTTTTGCTATATGACTTTCTGTTTTATTGTTTTTTGGTTATATATTTCGAAATATTTATGTGTTCTGGATAAGTGACCATAACCAGTTATGGCATGATAAAATTTGTGGTACGAAAGTGATTTATGTGCAGAAAAAGAAAGAAGAGGATTAATTAAGCTACTAATTTTTCTTTAAATATTTTGTCGTTTATAATGGAGTGAGCATATTGTTTTTCTTCTGGTTTAGAAAGATTTGCTCATCCATTGTAGATGTTAAATCATCTTCTTATATTACCATTTGATCTTTTGATGCATTCTGCAAGGAAGCTTATTCCATATCCAATATTTCATTCTGGTTTGTTGAGGTTGTAATATTTTCAATTTATTTTTCCTGTATGTCCTGCATTTTTGTTTATCTGCATAAATCCCACACTGTATTCTCATTTATCATTTAATGCATTTGGATTTCGTCAAGATTCTTTGTTGATTTGAGCAAAAATTTTTGGAATAAGTTCTTTTGTTTCTTCATGTTTCAAAGCTTCTTGGACAACAATAGGTCAAAATTTTCTGATTTGAGTTTTTTTTGGGTCGGGGAATTTTGAGGAGATTTTGGTAATGTAGTTTTTGTAGTTTTCTGGAAGGGCATCAAAATTTCCCGAAATATCTTCTGGTTTATCTTCTGTTTTTTCTATTTCCTCTTGTTGTTTTTCATTATTTTGATTATCTATATCTTCGGAAGGGTTATCTAAGAAAGTGTTTTCAATTTCTTTTAATTTTGTTTCTTGTGTGTTATCTTCTTTTATATTTTCTAAGGCGTTTTTTAGTTCTTTCATTTCTTGAATAGTTTCTTTTTCAATATTACTCTTTTCCAAAAATTTTTCGTATAACAATTTATCTTTTATTTTATCTATAAAACTTTCGGTTATCAAATAATCTTCAGCTACTCATGTAAGCTGTAAAACAGGGTCATTTATTTTTTTGTCTATATATTTTTTTACAACAGACCTTTTTTGTTCTAAAAGAGAATTTCCTATTTCAGATACAATGTTTTCTGTTTCTGCTTTTTTGTTTTTATTTTTTCTAATTTCATTTATGCCTGTTTTTACAAGTTCTTGTAAAAAATCATTTCACTTTTCCATTTTTGATTTTATTTTAAATAAAACCTTACATTTAAATTATACTTGAAAATAATGTAAATTGCAAATTTTAGTCTGATTTTTGGTTGTATTGTTTGCTGGTATTATTATATTTTTTTGGATGTTTTTTATCTTTTTATCTTTTCAATGGAAAAAAAATCATTGTTTTTGGTGATAGATTGAACAGATTGAAGTGGAAAATGAACACAAACAGAAATTTTGGTAGACAAACTTAGACAAGAATGATATAATGTAGAACTTGCTGACTTTCCTCAGTATGGTAAAAAAAGCGCAGGTATGGTCGAAGAATATCTCAATTGAAAATATTGAACAGCAGAAGAAGTTTGACCCTATAGGGCTTCTATGTTTTATGCCGCTGATAGGTATGATGCTTCGTTTAAAATTAAAAAATGGCTTGATGAAGGTAAAATAGTTGTTTCCAATAGATATGTTTCATCAAATATGTGACATCAAGCCGGTAAAATCAAAGACCCAGTTGAAAGAGATAAATTTTTGAATTGGTTGGAAGAATTGGAATATGGTATGTTTAATATTCCTAGACCAGACAAGCAAATTCTTCTTTATATGCCCACAGAGATAGGTCAAGAACTTGTAGATAAAAAATGAGCTAGAGATTATGTTTGATGAAAAAAAAGAGATATTCATGAGGCAGATCTTCAGCATCTAAAAGATGCATCTGAAGCTTATAGATATGTTGCTCAAAAATATAATTGGACTATCATAGATAGTGCTCCAAGCTGAAAACTTAAAACAATTGAAGAAATATCTGAAGAAATCCGAAAATGCGTAAAAAATCTTTTATAATATTAATTTTTGAAATGTATTTGCGTAAAAAATTTAATCGTCATGTTACAAATGCTTATATGAAAATTAAAAAACTTAGAAGAAATAGAACAAATATAAATATTTTTGTAACTACTGTTGCTATAGTAATGATTTGGAGATGAACTTGGTGACTTTTGGATATGTTTGTTTTTCCCAATAATCCGTTTCTTAGTTATCTTGTTTCTGTGCTTTTATGAGTTTTTCTTTTGTTTATTGATAATGAAGAATTGGATGAACTTGAAAGTAAGTAGTATTGAAATTTTGCTTTAGAATATTATATATAAATCTGATTTTTATTGGCGAATATTTTTAATTTTTTTGTAGATTATTTATGAATTTAAAAAAATATTGTAGTTTTCGTTTTTTTGTTTTGTTTTTAATCTTTGGTGGTTTGTTTGGTTGGTGAGGTTTTGTTTCTATGCAAAATCAGGTGATAGAATTTTATGAAGAACCTAATCAAATATTGTTCTATGATTCAAAAAGTGATGATTCAATTCAAAAATATTTGGGTAATTGAAATTATTTGTTTAATCCAAATTATGTTCCACAAGACTTAATTCTTATTGATTCTGACTTTACAGCAAATAGTTCTAGAAAATTTTTGATGAGAAAAGAAGCTGCTCAACATTTTGCAAACATGGCTTGGTTTTTTTGGAATGATCATAAATGAGATAGGCTTTTTATAACAAGTACGTATAGATCAGCTAAATTTCAAGAATCTTTACTTAAAAAAGGTTGTTCTCGCAATAGATGTGCTGAAGTATGAGCTAGTGAACATCAACTTTGACTTGCTATAGATCTTGGTGTAATGACAAAAAACTGAAAATATGTTCCTTTGACAAAAAATAGTCATTATTATAAGCGGCTTGTTGAAAAGTGAGTAGATTGGTGATTTCATAATACTTATCAAAAATGAATAGACATAGATGGACAAATGGAAGAACCATGGCATCGAAGATTCCTTTGAGTTGATCTAGCAAAAAATCTTCGTGATAATCAACAAACTTTTTCTGAGCGATATGCTTTTCAACAGATACCAGATTATTTGATTTTAGATTCTAATTTGTTGTAAAAAATGATAAAAAAAGAAGAAAAGAAAAAAGATAAAAATAGTAAAAAAGAAGAAATATCTTTGGAAGAAGCCTTAAAAAAGGTTCAACAAGAAAAAATAGATGAAGAGACAGTTTCCTTTGAAGAAAAAATATCTATTTTGGAAAAAGAGAAACAAGAAGCTTTGGATATCGCAAAAAAAGTTCAATATGACTATATTAATCTTAAGGCTGATTTTGATAGATTACAGAGGATTTCTTTGGAAAAAGAGAAATCTATGGAAACAGATGTTTTAATTAAATATATGAAAAAACTTTTTCCTGTTATAGATCAATTAAAAGCCCCTTTGGACCATATAGATAAATCAAAAGAAGACGACTCTTTTGTTAGATGAGTAAAAATGGTTTACGACAATATGTTAAAAGTTTTAGCATCTTTTTCTATTTATCCTATCGAATCTCTTTGACTTGTTCCAGATAGTTTATTGCATGAGCCGTTGTCTACAATTCCAGTAGAAGATGAATCTCAAAAAGGGAAAATTATTCAGGTTTTTCAACAATGATATTATATAGAAAAGAATTGAGAGAAAATTGTTATTGTGCCAAGTAAGGTTGTTATTGGAGCCTAAGTTTTTTGTTGATTTGGTAATGGTTACCTTATTTTATTTATCCTTTTTATTGCTCAGTTTTTAAGTTATCTAGATTTCTCGCAATAAAGAACAAATAAAATTCATCCATCATCAAGGCAGTATCATATTTGGATTTAAAGTTTAGTTATTATTGTATGGCTGCTTTTTGGCTACGGATAATGTTGGTTTGGTGATGATTTCCTTCTTTTATTTGTTCTTTTTATTGCTCGATTCATTAAGTTATTATATAATTTATCTTAAACTTTAACTTTGTTATGAAACTATCAATTGATCAGAATAATTTCTTGTGCGTTGAGCATCCAGAAATACCTCAGGTGAAGCAATATACTTATCAGGTTGCTGGGTATCAATTTTCTGATTGGGATAAAGGAATGATAGTTCTACATAAAAAAGATTTTAAAGTGCTGAATTTGAAGCATTTTGGTGATGGAATGAATTTGATTTATGTGAAGGATCATGAATGTTGAGATTTAAATCTGAAAAAAGAGGTTGTAGAGCAGGGGTATGGTTTGTTTAGTGGGTTTGACGAAGTCAGCGGGGATCAGAAATATTTCTGGCCAGGGGCACGCGCTCATTTGGATTTTGTGGTTCCTGCACAATGTAGTTGGAATTTTACTTGATTGCAAGATAAATTATCGTTGTTGTATGGATTGACTTTGTTGTATGGAAAATTTGAAGCAAAAAATGGAGAATTGATGTCGATAAAAATTCAGATTCCATTGTTTTGACAGTATTTGAAATATCAGGAAAATTTTGATCAAATAATTTTGGATCTGCAAAAGCAAGGTATTTTTCTCAAAAAAGATCTTGTAGAAACAAATAATGGGGTTATTTATCAAATATCTTCAAATGATTGGGAATTGTTGGAAGTTTTTGCGAAATGGCATGAAGCTATTGAAAAATTTGGGAAAATAAGTAAAAAGGTTTTCACTGAAGAATTGAAAAATAAGCTTG
>Ga0334892_1001860_pt1 | contig 16505 bp, 13 predicted proteins | sample GraSluR3_MG_4_FD_207213 | JGI IMG/M metagenome (GOLD analysis project Ga0334892, IMG submission 207213) | Sludge microbial communities from methane-producing bioreactor in Wageningen University, Netherlands - Granular Sludge_15_04-R3 | ecosystem: Engineered > Bioreactor > Anaerobic >...
GGGCAGGATAGTGTTTGAGCACCTTAAATTCCACAGGCAGGCGGTGGACCCGGGAAATGAAAGGGCCTTCCGCACAATAGACCGGTATGGAACCGAGGTCGAGAAATTTTATAACGCCTGCATCTTCCCAGTCATTCCGGAATCCGCTACAAGCCAGATGCTGTTCCAGCTAACCGAACAAACACTGAATACGGTAATACCCGCCAAAAACTTCAAGAGTTTTTTACAGAAAGAAATTGCAGACTGCCGCATACTGTCACTGATTGATCCCGACCTTGCCGGTCATTTGGTTAGGGAGACCGACTATTTCATAGGGCAGTTACGCTATTCAAGGGGCGAGCCCACCCCTACCAGGGCAGTACTAGGTATACCCGACGGTACAAAACGGGCACTGACGGTTCCAAGACGAATACTTCCCACCTTAAGGGGTAATACACTCTTTACCAGTGCCGTCGAGAACATCATGTTTTTCTCAAGAATCCAGGGGGAACATGCCCGCCATGTCACACTTGTGACCAGGCCGGTGATACAGGAGGATATCAGGCTACAGGCCGAGGAGTTCGAAAAATTGATGTTTGCCAATATTGAAAAGGCTGAAAATGTTGAAAACACCGGCTCCGGGTTCAACCAGCTGGTAAGTGAAACTTCCAAACTGGCGGCCGAGTTTAGAGACTTTTCGTTCTTTGTAAACGATGCCCTCCACGAGTGTGCCGTTCCCACAGGCAGGGTCAATGCATGGCCTCTGCTGGCGGACCATATTGCCAGGGAATCCCAGTACTTCGTTGACGTGATGAACAGGATATCCGGCAAATCCCCGGCTCCTCCGCCGAACGCACCCTATTATCCTTATATAATCTGATCTTGGCCAAACACAAAAAAAGTTCCGCCGAAGTGTAATAACATTTCGGCGGAACAACACAGCTTATTGGGCCATAAAAAGCTCAATGTCATCCTCAACGGTGCCGATACCGGCAATTCCGAATTTCTCCACCAGTACCTTGGCTACATTCGGAGACAGGAAAGCAGGCAGCGTCGGGCCGAGATGAATATTTTTCACACCCAGGTAAAGCAGTGCCAGTAGCACTATTACTGCCTTCTGCTCGTACCAGGCGATGTTGAAGGCAATGGGCAGCTTGTTGATATCGTCAAGACCGAATACCTCCTTCAGCTTGAGTGCAATGACCGCCAAGGAATAGGAGTCGTTGCACTGGCCGGCGTCAAGCACCCTGGGAATTCCGCCGATATCACCCAGCTCAAGCTTGTTATAACGGTATTTCGCACAGCCGGCCGTAAGGATAACGGTATCCTTCGGCAGCTTTTTGGCAAACTCTGTATAATACTCCCTGGACCTCATTCTGCCGTCGCAGCCCGCCATAACAAAGAATTTTTTGATTGCACCGGATTTCACCGCATCCACTACTTTATCCGCCAGCGCCATCACCTGGTTGTGGGCGAAGCCGCCTACAATACTGCCGGTCTCGATTTCCTCGGGTGCAGGAAGCGTTTTTGCAAGTGCAATTATCTCAGAAAAGTCCTTTTCCCCGTTTGCATCCGGCTCTATATGCTTGCAGCCGGGGTAACCGGTTGCGCCGGTTGTAAAGATTCTGGCCCTGACCTCTTCGCTTTTCGGTGGTACAATGCAGTTTGTAGTGAACAGTATGGGGCCGTGGAAGGCTTCGAACTCGCCGACCTGCTTCCACCACGCGTTGCCGTAGTTGCCAGCAAAGTTTTCATATTTCTTAAAGGCGGGATAATAATGGGCCGGCAGCATCTCGCCGTGTGTGTAAACATCCACGCCGGTTCCCCTGGTCTGTTCCAACAGCTGCTCAAGGTCGGTCAGGTCATGGCCCGAGATAAGAATGGCGGGGTTCTTTCTGACGCCTATATTGACCTTGGTAATTTCCGGATTGCCGAACCTGGTGGTATGGGCCTCGTCAAGCAGCGCCATAACCTTCACGCCGTATTCGCCGGTTTTCAAAGTCAGTGCTACCAAATCATCCGCTGTAAGGGAATCGTCCAGGGTTGCTGCAAGTGCCTGGTAAATGAAACGGTTAATATCAAGGTCTTCCCTGCCCATGTTCTTTGCATGCTCGGCATAGGCTGCCATGCCCTTTAGCCCGTATATGATCATTTCACGCAAGGAGCGTACATCCTCATCCTCGGTGGCCAGTACGCCTGCCAAAGCAGCTTTTTCCAGCATGGACTCCCTGGAATCCGCAGTAAATGTTGCAGCATCGTGTAAATCGTCCGCCGAAACGGATTTCCTTAGTTCATCCCTTATTGCAAGCATTTTCCTGACCTGATTTTCTATTGACCCGTCATCAAAGTTAGCGTTGGTGATGGTCATAAACAAACTGCTGAGCACCTCGTAGTTGGTCCGGTCATGCTTTTTAATGTCGACCTTGTCCTTTATTACAATATCCGAGATGCCCTTCAGCGTATAAATCAGAAGGTCCTGAAGCTTGGAGACTTCCTCATTTTTCCCGCATACGCCCTTAATGGTACAGCCTGTGTTTTTTGCCGCCTCCTGGCATTGGTAACAAAACATGCTCATCTTGATTCCTCCCTTTACATAATTTAATTTATACTAAAGCTATTGTTCTGCCAAAGTCTACGGCCGCTTTTTGTGCTTCGGCATCGGGGTTCCACTGGTTTTTGAAACCCTCACCGGCCACTTCAAATCCTGCATCTTTCATTAATTCGTTCATGACTTTTACCGATTCGCCGCTCCAGCCGTAGCAACCGAATGCAGCAGCCTTTTTATTTTTAAACCTCATCTCTTTCATCAGGTGGATAAAGCCGGCCACCGAATGCAGGATGCTGTTTGACATGGTAGGTGACCCCATAACAACGGTTTTGGATTTGAACACCTCCGTTATCAGGTCATTTTCATCGCTCTTGGCCAGGTTGAAAACTTTGACAACCACCTCCGGATCCGCCAGGCCGATACCTTCCGATATCTTCTCGGCCAGCGTTCTGGTGCCGTTCCACATGGTGTCATAAATGATTGTTATCTGATTCTCCCGGTAATCATCTGCCCACCGGGAATATTTTTCGACAATTTGCATCGGGTTTTCTCTCCATATAATCCCGTGGCTTGTTGCAATCATATTAATCTGCAGATTTAGAGCAGTAACCTCATCAAGTTTCTTTTTTAAGATTTTGCTGAATGGCGTTAAGATATTGGCATAATACTTAATCGACTCGTTAAACAAGTCACACTGGTCCACCAGGTCGTTAAACAGCATTTCGGTTGCATAGTGCTGTCCAAAGGCGTCATTGCTGAACAGAATATTGTCCCTGGTGAGATACGTCGCCATGCTGTCCGGCCAGTGCAGCATCGCCATTTCGACAAACACCAGCTCCTTTCCGTTCCCTATGTCCAGCCTGTCCCCGGTCTTAACCACCCTGAAATTCCAGTCCTGGTGGTACTGCCCCTTCAAGGATTTAACAGCATTTGCCGTACAATAAATCGGTTTGTCGGGGATATGCTTCATCAAAGCCGGGAGTGCACCGCTGTGGTCAACTTCCCCGTGGTTTGCAACAATGTAGTCAATTTTGCTTAAATCAATCTCCCTGGCCAGATTCTCAACGAACTCTTCTGCAAAGGGGGCCCAAACCGTATCAATCAGAACGGTTTTTTCTTCCTCAACCAGGTAAGAGTTGTATGTTGAGCCTTTATGGGTAGAATACTCTTCCCCGTGGAACTTTTTGAGTTCCCAGTCAACCTTGCCTACCCAAGATACGTTGTTTTTCACTTTCTTTTTCATCTATGACCTTCTCCTTTCGTTTGGCGGCTGCTCTGGACATCCTTAAAACAGCCAGTCCCGGGCCATCATCAGGCCCTATTCAAAATATACCTAGAATAACAGTTATATAAACATTTGAAACTGAAAATTGATTTTATAAATGAATTATATTATACTATAGTCAAAAATTCCGTTGTATTTACAACGAATTGGAGGTTTTATGGAAAAATATCTGAAAGGTTTAGAACCCGTTACGCTTTTTAAAGGCATCAGCCGGGATGACCTTAAGTCACTTTTGCACTGTCTAGGGGCCAAAGCGGCCCATTACAGTAAGAATGATATTATATTTATGGCAGGCGACAGAATTGGCAGCCTGGGTATTGTGCTTTCGGGTCAGGTTCAGGTTGTTCAGGAAGATTATCATGGCAATAAATGTATAATAGGTAATATTGATGCCGGAAACCTTTTCGGTGAATCATTTTCATTTGCCAGTATTGAAACGCTGCCGTTCAGCATTTATGCGACAACCGAAAGCGATATACTGTTTATCGATTGTAAAGCACTTGTTACACCGTGTGAAAAGGCGTGTGGATTTCACAGCAAGCTTATATTTAACATGATGAATATTATTGCAAATAAAAATATAGCGTTAACCAAAAAAATCGAGTTTACATCCAAACGGACAACCCGCGAAAAGCTTCTTGCGTATCTTTCTGCAGAGGCACAAAAAGCCCAAAGCGGCAGCTTCAGTATACCGTTTAACCGCCAGGGGCTTGCAGATTACCTCAATGTTGACCGCAGTGCCATGTCATCCGAGCTGTGCAAACTAAGGGATGACGGTATCCTGAGGTTCAAGAGAAACAGGTTTGAGTTTCTGAAGACGAATTGAACCGAATATCTGTATTACTGGTATCCTGCCCGGCTGCTCTAAGTGTTTGCAGCGCTGAACATAAAAGAAACCACCAGCCTTTTGAATGCAGCTGGTTATACCCATTTTGACAGCGAACTGTCAGACCTTGTGGTTAAGTTCTGCTTTGAACGCAAAATCTATGACATAACGATGTCAACCTAGCCCTTGATTATTTCAGCCTAAAACCCCTTGCGGGGGCTATTGAATAGGTCGTGCCCATGTTTTAGGCAGAGGCTGTACGTCTCCAAACCGTTACAATAAACCCGTCAACGTTGTTACCCGAAACCTGAAAGCAGGCATTTTCAGGCAGTTCAACAGAAGTTGCCAAGGTCGATTGCCAGTCCCGTCTGATGCTCGCTCCTGCCCGGCAGCGCCACATACTTTTAGGATAAGTGCTCCCTTATATATATCTTCTTTATTAAGTGTAACTATCCTCATTTCTCAAGCCCTAACAGGATCAGCCTATCCACGATATCGGAAAACTGTAATCCGCTTCCTTTCATCATGTTGGGGTAACGACTGTACGGGGTAAAACCGGGAATGGTGTTCACTTCGTTAAAAACGATTTCTTTACCGGGGGTAAGAAACATATCCACCCTGGCAAAACCCGAGCAGCCAAGGGCGCGGTAAATCACCGCGGCAGTATCCTTTATCCTCGCCGCCGTGTGGGCATCGACTCTTGCGGGCATGTGGACCTTTGCATTCTTCATGGAGTATTTTTCAGTATAATCTAAAACAACGCCTCCCAACTCCACCTCGTCCACTTCGCCAATAAACAGCTTGTCATTGCCAAGTACGGCACAACCCACCTCAAAGCCTTGTATGTTCTCTTCGACTATAACCCGGCTGTCGTACCCAAAGGCTATTTCCACGGCCCGGGGTAGCCCATTTTTTTTCCTTCACCTTAGTTATGCCGATGGACGAACCCGACCTAACCGGTTTCACAAACAGCGGACAGGATAAATGCCCAGTCTTTTCCATAATTTCCCGTTCTCCGGGCAAGTGGTCAAACACCACCGACGGGGGCACTTTAACTCCCGCCGCTGCAACCAGTTTGTGTGCCCTGTCCTTATCCATGCATAGGGCTGAAGCAAGGGTGCCGCAGCCTACAAGCGGGATGCCTGCAAGCTCAAACAACCCCTGTACTGTACCGTCCTCCCCGTTTTTGCCATGTAAAACCGGGAATGCGATATCAATGCTGCTTTCTTTAAGCACTCCGCCTTTTATCTCTATGATTTTTTGCTCTTCCCTGTTTGGCGAAACGGCTACAGGGACCAGGTATTTCCGTTCCACCTGCCATGTATCCCCGGGGATATTGTCAACGTCCCCGTAATACCTATACCACCGGCCATCCCTTGTAATGCCGATCAAAACTGTCTCGTATTTACCCGGGTCCATACTTGTAATAATAGAGTACGCAGACCTAAGGGATACCTCATATTCTGCAGAGCAGCCTCCGAATAAAACCGCAACCCTTTTCTTCTTCATGGTTCTCATTCTCCTTTTTCGAAACTTTTATATTATCCGGCAACCTATAGCCGATTTGGCATGTGTTGTTGTATAGGAAGCGTTCCTGTATCCTGCTTGTTTTTTTATCCAGCATACGCTGCCATACCGAAACGGTCTGAAACACCCTGCCTTTTTTCTCAAAATACGCGATTTCTTTATTGAACACCTCATAGGAAAGGGAAGGAGCATGGTCTGTCAGGACCTTTCCGTACATACAGTCATCATCAAAGGTTATGACAACCTGGTACCTGGCTAATGTGTCGTTTCTAACCTTCAGGTCAAGCCAGCCCTCGTTGACGGCAGCGTCCGTCCCCTGCGGAAGATTTTCTGCCCCCGGCGGGATCGCCTGGACTGCATGACCGTGTCGCTCCACGATTGTAAGCGGGGTATGCAAAAACATCCAAAACAACATGTTGCTTAACTGGCAGAGCCCGCCGCCGTATGTCCCAACAATCTTTCCGTCTATTAAGGTCAGCCCGTCCTTATAGGGTATATGCTTGTCCGCAAAACGGACCAACTGGTAGAACGAAAAGGTCTCTCCGGGGTTTATCACGATATGGTCTATCGTCCCGGCCGCAAGCTTTAAGTTGTGTACCTTGTTAAACTGATACTCTATATCATAGCCGCTTTGTCCGTTAATCATCGGTGAGGAGATTTCAAAAACCTCATAGGACAGAGGTCTATCTTCCCTTGTCTTTGAATAGGTATTCCCGTCAAGAGCCATTCCAAGATAAAAGCAAAACTTTCGCTGCCTTCGCCTTATGGGCAGCAAAAACGGGAATACCTGGGTTATCCTCTTTCGTACCATCCTAAAAACAGTCCTTCCCATCGGTCATTTTACCGCAAACAAAAAGTACTCTCCGTCCCGGTACTTACATGGTACCAGAACAAAGAGTACCCTTCTTTCGCTTTTCAATAAGGAAACCTTATATTTCCCCAACGAAAACCTTACAATTTTCTTACGAAAGCTCCGGCAGGTATACCGTAAACTCGCTTTTCTCGTTTTCGCTGGACACCGTTATAGTCCCGTTATGCAGCTCAACAAGCTGCTTTGCAATGGCCAGTCCAAGCCCCGCACCGCCGGTTTTTGTGGCCCTGGAGGTATCCAGGCGGTAAAACTGCTCAAATATACGCCCCAGCTTTTCCTGCGGTATCGTGTTACCGTGATTTGTAAAGCGTAAAATTATCCCGTCCTGCTGCCGGGCTGCAGAGACCTCTATTGCAGTGTTTTTAAAACTGTAGTTTATTGCATTTCGAATCAGGTTATCAAAGACGCGTTCCATTTTATTAGCATCGCATTTTATCTCGATATCCGAATCAACTTGCAGTTCGCACTGCAGATTCTTTTCTGCCAGCAGGGGTTTGAATTCAAAGGCAATCTGCTGGAGCATCCGGGTCAGGTTGACTCGGCTTAGCTCTAAGTTCAATTGGCTGAGGTTAAAACGGGTAATCTCGAAGAACTCGTTTATCAAATCCTCCAAACGCTCTGCCTTTTCCAGTGAAATGGAAAGGTACTTCCGGCGGAGGTCATCGGATATCTCCTGCTCATCCCGCAGCAGCGTAAGATAACCTATCACGGACGTAAGGGGGGTTTTAAGGTCGTGGGCTAAGTAAACTATCAAATCATTTTTACGCTGCTCCGCCTCCTTTGCAATACGGGCGTTGCGAATCGCTTCCTGCTTGGCCTGGTTCATCCGGTCTTCAACCTGCTTTAGTTCGGCCGGCAGACGGATGGGGTCTTCCTTTGATTCTACCAGCAGGTTGCTTGCCTTTGCAATGGTATCAACATAACCCAAGGTCTTTCTCCAGAAGATAAGAAATATTATTATAAACCCGATTAACCAGCAGAAAGTCAAAAATACTCGGACATTGTTTGAGATAATGTGTAGAATTGGATATATCAGTTCATCCCCGTGCCATCTGAACATTGATAGGGTATTGGCTGCGATAAAGAACCCGGCTATCAGGGCAATGGTGAAAAGAACCACCGCAACAAAAAAGCGTAAGAATATGGCCTGGGACAGGGCATTGGCTGAGAGTATCCTTTTTCCTTCTCTTTTCTTATTCAATGGTATAGCCAACCCCCCCACACTGTTTTTATGAATTTCGGTTTGCGCGACGGTTCATTCATTTTCTCCCGTATCCTTGCGATGTGCGCCATAACCGTATTGTTGCTGTCCAGGCTTTTTTCGCCCCACACCGCTTCAAACAGCTCTTCGGATGAGACCACCCTTCCCCGGTTGTCGCACAGGTACCAGAGGATCGAAAACTCGGTGGGTGTCAGGGAAAGGGGTTTTCCGTAGAGGGTACATTTATGCGTATCCCTGTTTATAACAAGCCCTACAAAATCGTGTTCATTATTCTCTTCGGTTTGCCCCATCTTCCCTTCAGCGGTACCGTACCTGGTGTATCTTCTTATCTGGGTTTTCACCCTTGTCACAAGCTCCAGGGGGTTGAACGGTTTTGTCATATAATCATCCGCCCCCAGCATAAGGCCCTTGATTTTGTCCATATCCTCAACCCTTGCGGTAAGCATAATAATCGGGAAAAAGTACTTTTCACGGATTTTCTGGCAGATGGAAAACCCGTCAATATCCGGAAGCATTACATCCAGAACCGCCAGGTCAATCGGGACTTTTTCCACGCATTCCAATGCGTCTTTGCCGGTGTAGAATTTATACACGTTATAGTTTTCATTCTTCAAGTAAATCTCGACCAGGTCCGCGATGGACTGTTCATCGTCTACAACCAAAACGTTAATATCCATACCTTATCCGCCCTTTTGTTATCTGATTTTGTTCATCCGGCAGTCTATCACTACCCTTTGAATTATACCACCAGGACTTATAATGTTCCACTTAAAAACCTTCCCGCACTATACAGGAAGGTTATAAGTCACCCATATTATCACCCCATTATAGCGAATAGCCGGACCACCTTGCTTGCTAAACCAATTTAACTCTTTAATAAGTTGAGAATTTTTGCATTACCGATAAACAGCCGGACGGGCGTCCGTGGGTAAGGGCTGCACATTCGGTAGCTATATGGCCCTATATAAGATGCCAGTAGAATTGCACGATATATCTAATATTAAGAAGGTGAAGTAATGGATGTATTACTATTGAAAGAAGTGGTTATTAAATAATCAAGGGACGGTTTCAACAAGGTCAAACTCTGCCGCTTCCGAACTGCTGCATAAGTATTACAGCCAGTATAACAAGCCCGATAATATCCTGTGTAGCATCTGCCGAAATAAGAAGCAAAGCCCCTGCAAAGGAAGCCGTTCTTAGCAGCACCGGTACCTTTTTTCTGAAATATCCCTCAACGGCAAGGCCAATCATAGTAACCCCGATCACCGACGTTACCGCAACCCTTAAAGCCGGCAGAAGTGTAGTGTCAAGCAGCAGAAGTTCATTGTTAAACATGAACATGTAGGGAACAATAAATCCCGCCAGGGCAAGCTTAACCGACGCAAAACCCGTTTTCATGGGGTTTCCGCCGGATACCCCCGCGGCAGCAAAAGCCGCCAGTGCTACCGGGGGCGTTAGATTTGCAAACATTGCAAAGTAAAATACAAACAGGTGAGCCGCAACAACCGGTATGTTCAGTTTTACCAGTGCCGGTGCCGCGATTGTGGCGGTGATAATATAGGCCGGTATGCTGGGCAGTCCCATGCCGAGTATCATGCAGGTCATCATGGTAAGTACCAGGGTAGCTATTATACTGGTACCTCCCAATAATATTATCGCATTGGCCATATTAAGCCCAAACCCGGTAATGCTTGTAACGGCTATTATTATCCCAACGACAGCGCAGGCCATGGCCACCGAAACCGTGCCCCTGGCACCACCTGCGAAGGCATCCAGCAGGTCCTTTATACTCATCCTGGTACTCTTTTTGAATATGCTAACAATTACGGTAACCACTATTGTCAGGAAAGCCGAGTAAATAACGGTCCTGCCGCTGAAAAGAAGCATATATAAAAGGAAGACTATTGGAATCAGCAGGTGCCCCTTATCCTTCATTATTTCCCGCGCCTTTGGCAGTTCGCCCTTTGGTATTCCGTACAGGTCTTTTTTCAGTGCCCTTAAATGAACCTGGATTATTATACTCACGTAGTACAAAAGGGCGGGAATGGCCGCATATATTATAATTCTGCTGTAGCTTATTCCAATCATCTCGGCCATGATGAACGCCGCCGCTCCCATGACCGGAGGCAGTATCTGCCCCCCCACCGATGCTGTAGCCTCAACGGCACCGGCAAATTCCCTGGAGTAACCGGTTTTCTTCATAAGGGGTATGGTAAAGGTGCCGGTGGTAACAACATTGGCAATGGCCGACCCGTTGATGCTGCCTAAAAAACCGCTTGCTATAACCGCCACCTTTGCAGGCCCTCCCATGGAACCGCCCGCCAGCGCAAGGGCAATATCGTTGAAAAACTTTCCCATCCCGCACCTGTTCATTACCTCGCCAAACAGTATGAAAAGGAATATGTAACTTGCCGCCACCCCCACCGATGTGCCGTATATACCGTCAGTGCTTATGAAGAAATGGTTGACCAGCGAATCCCAGTCGTACCCCCGGTGGGCGAACATACCGGGTATGTTTTTCCCAAACAGCCCGTACAGTACAAATACCGTGGCCAGCAGGGTAAGAGGCCACCCGGATATACGCCTTGACGCATCCATTACCAGAATCACCAGTATGGTCCCTATAATCATGTCCATGGTGTTTATAATACCGGCCCGTGCTATGATGTTGGGATAATCTATCCACACATAAAGGGGAACGCAAAGGGAAAGTAATGCCAGGACCACATCATAGACAGGCAGCTTTTTTCTGCCTGACCTGCCGCTTACAGGGTACAACACAAAGGATAGAAAAAGCATCATGCCGACGTGCAGCGACCTGTGCTTAAGGGTGGCGGGAGCCCCTACATAGGAGGTAACAAAGTGGTAAAGGGAAATGATTATGCACGCCCAGTACAACAGCCGGGCCATCATTTTCCCGTCAAAGGACCTGGTCTTTTGCTCCCTGTCGTACCTTTCTATAATGTCAACCTGCTCCTGCGCCGGCTGGCATTCAGTATTCATTTCTGGCATATCATCAACCCCTTTTCTATCTTAAGTGTTAAAGTCGCATGATGCGGCAGGTCTTCACCAAGCAGCATCTTTTCGCCGTTTAGCATAATAAATTCCAGCGCGCTTTGGGAATGTATCCAGTCGATACGTTCAAATTCCTCATGTATTTCGTCCATAACAATAAACCCGTTTTCTATCCTGGTCACTCTGCCTTTATTATGCGGTATCCCGGCACCGAAAGCGGGTACTGTGATTTTTTCAAGAAGTAGGCTGTTGTTATCCAGGATAATAAATTCTTCGGTCCAGGGCATATTCTCCAGCGAATGAATCCAGCCATAGGTAAGCACATCCATAGCCTTCACCGGGGCGGAAAAGTATTCCCGGCCGCTGCTTTGGTCGGTTATCCTGAGAACCTTTACGCTGCCTGCCTTAAAGGCTGCCAGTAACAGCACCGTAAGAATTACTGCCGGCAGTACAGCCGTAAATAATGCCGGAGAAGAAGCGCCCGGCTGCTTCTTCTCCCATTGTATTTTCCCCATTTATTCGATGATGCCCATTTCCCTGAAGTATTTTTCCGCACCGGGGTGGAAGGGAATGTTGACTCCTATCTGTGAATTTTGCAATGAAATATGCTCGTCGGCGGTATTGTGCGATGCCTTAATGTCCCCGATGTTTTCGTAAATACCCTTGGTAAGGTCATACACCACCTCTTCCGGCAGGTCATCCCTTACTATCATTATGTTCCTTACCGTTACGGTATTGGCATCGGCATCGGTATTGTATGTCTCCCTGGGGATAATCTCCTTTACGAAGAAAGGATATTTTTCTATCAGCTTCTCGGCCCCTTCCCCTTCTATCGGTACAATCACTATCTTGTTTGTCACTCCCAGTTCCATAACCGTGGCATTGGGGATACCGCTGGTTACAAAAGCGGCGTCAATAAGCCCGTTCTTCATCTGGTCTATGGCTTCGCCGTAGTTAAGATAGTCAACCCTGCTGTCCTCGTAGGTCATACCGTGGGCTTCGTACATCATCCTGGCATTAAGCTCGACGCCCGAATTGGGGGCGCCTATCCCGACTCTCTTGCCCTTTAAATCCTCAAACTTGGTAATGCCGGTTTTGTCTGTGGTTACTATCTGTACATAGTTCGGGTATAGCCCCATCATGGCCCTCAGGTTTTTCATGGGCTGCCTGCCTTCGAAGGCACCGGTACCGTCATAGGCCTGGGCAATGGCATCCGCCATGGTGATTGCCATGTCCGCCTTGGCCTCCATCATCAGGTTTATGTTTTCAACCGATGCGCCGGTGGACTGGGCGGAGGACCTGTATCCCAGGTTATTCTTTATAACGTTTGAGAAGGCTCCTCCAATCGGGAAGTACAAACCGCTGGTAGGACCCGTTGCCACCGTAATAAAGTAGTCATCCTTGTTGATTTGTGCCTCTTCGGCTTCGCCTTCCGTTTCAACCTCGGTGCTTTCCTCCGTCGGAGCAGGGCTGCTGCAGGATGTCAGTACCAGTAACAGCACTAAAACAAACGTTAAGAGCAGTCCCGGTTTCTTTTTCATTCTCATTCCTCCCATCTTGATAATCCTGAAATCACAACTGGTTTTATTCCCGGTCGGACGGTTTGTCTATAGTTACATCCTTATTCATTGATATGTAACTAATATCAATAATATTATCCAAACTTCTCCGCTGCCGACTTTTTCCTTCGAAGCTGGCAGAGCACAGCCGCGCCCGCGAGGGTAAAGCCAATAATATCGGTTGTAAGGCCGGGCTTTATCATCAAAAGACCACTGGCAAGAAGCAGTATCCTTTCCAATGTGTTGTCATCCGTAATGAAGTAATTCATGGTGGAGCCGGCCACACAGGCAATACCGATAACTGAAGTAGCCAGTATGCTGATAATCCCCACCAGGGTTATATCCTGCAGTAAAAGCTGCGGCGAGTATACGAACATATAGGGCAGTATGAAGGCAGCAATGGCCAGTTTCGTAGCCGTCAGGCCCGTCTTTGCCGGGCTTGCCCCGGCTATTCCCGCACCGGTAAATGCCGCAAGGCATACCGGCGGTGTTATGTCCGCCATAATCCCGAAATAGAATACAAACATATGGGCAGCTATTGGCAGTATGCCGAGCTTCACCAGGGCCGGTGCAACAATGGTGGACGTGACTATGTAATTGGCGGTAGTGGGAAGCCCCATGCCCAGTATCAGCGAACCAATCATGGCAAACACCAGGGTCATCAAAACGTTTCCGCCGGCCAGTTCAACCAGGTTGTTGGAAATATTCAGCCCCAGGCCGGTAAGGGACGATGTGCCTATGACAAACCCCACGATGGCGCAGGCTATTGCCACGCCCAGTGCAGACCTTGCACCCGCCTCCAAGGCCGCCAATATCCTGTAAGGGTCCATCCTGGTCTCTTTCCGAAGGCAGCTTATCGCAATTACGCTTAGTATCCCCCAAAAGGCCGAGAACACCGGTGTCCGGCCGGTAACCAGTAATAAGACCACAATTGCCAGCGGTATAACCAGGTGCCCCCTTGTCTTCATCACGGTTTTAAGCTCCGGTATAATCTCCCTCGGCAGCCCCTTTAGCTTCTCCTTTTTTGCCACAAGATGAACGCTCATGAATATTCCGAAATAGTACAAAACGGCAGGCACCAAAGCCGCCTTGATAATCCATGTATACGAGACCCCGAGGAACTCCGCCATAATAAAGGCGGCCGCACCCATTACTGGAGGCATTATCTGTCCCCCGGTTGACGCAGCAGCCTCAACGGCACCGGCAAAATACGGCCTGTACCCCACCTTCTTCATAAGGGGTATGGTAAAGGCCCCGGTGGTGGCGGTATTTGCAATGGAGCTCCCGTTTATGGTTCCCAAAAGACCGCTGGCAAATATGGCCACCTTTGCCGGGCCGCCGGTCATCCTGCCCGCTGCGCTTAGGGCAAGGTCGTTGAAAAACTGTGCACCCCCCGATTCGTTCAGGAATGCGCCGAACAGTATAAACAAAAACACGAAGGTGGCGGAAACTCCAAGGGCGGTTCCGTATATTCCCTCGGGAACCAGGTACATATGCTGAACTATTCTTTCTATGGCAAAACCTCTATGCATGAAAAGCCCCGGTGCATACCTTCCGAAGTAACAGTACAGCAGAAAAACAGAAGCCAATATGGGCAGCCCGTACCCCAGTACCCTTCTACCGGCTTCCAGCACAAGAAGGACGGCCACAATCCCAAGCACGTATTCAACGCCTGTAACCCTGGCTCCACGGGATACAATGGCATTGAAATTGATTACCAGGTAACCGTTTATAACAAGGCTTGCCGCGGCAAACAGAATATCCACTACCGAAAACCTGTCCCTGGGAGAGGTCTTTTTGAACGGATAGAGAAGAAATATCGCAACCATTGTAAACCCCAGGTGATAGGTCCTTTGGATATTTGTGGTCATAAGGCCGTACGTGGAGGTATACAGCTGAAACAGCGACATAATTACAAGCCATACGCTTACCAGCCTTCCTCTCCATCCCGGCATGCTGCTGCGAAACCTCGATTCGGCGTCGTACTTCCTGACCAGGTCTTCCGCCTTCGCCCTGTCTGTGGTAAATTCCAGCCCGTTTTCATCTGCAGCCATTTTTCACTCACATCCTTGTAATGCAAGATTGTCGGCTGCGGCGCAGCACTGAATATACCCCGCAGCGGTTTTATACCGGTTTTGATGGGTTTAATTGCCCGGAGGCAGTTTGGCACCCATCTCCTTGTAGTATTCAAGTGCTCCCGGATGTATTGGAATGGCAATCTTTTCTACATTCTCCAGCGACATGTTTTCCATGGTCTGCCTTACCGCCAGCAGGTCTTCCTTGTGCTCAAACAGGGTTTTAACCATCTGGTATGCAATATCCTCAGGCAGGTCCTCGCGGCAGGACAGCGTATTGAATGCCGAATAGGTATGGACGGGATTGGGCTGGTTCTGGTAGTAATTGGCCGGGATTGTGAACTGCACCCAGGTATTGTTCACCTCGAATATTCTGTCGAAGACATTGTCCGGCACGTCCAGGAAATCAACCAGGTCGAGGGCTGTCAGCTCGACTATGGAGGACATCCCAAGGGAGCCCACAAGTATGGCCGCGTCTATCTGCTTATCCTGGAAGGCCTTGGCGGTGTCGCCGGTTCCCAGCATATAGGCCTTAATATCCTGGTCGGCGTCCATTCCAAGGACCGCGAAAAGCTCCCTTGAGGTGCTTTCGGTTCCGCTGCCGACAGCGCCTATCGATACGCGCTTACCCCTCATACCCTCAAGGGTTGTTATTCCCGAGTCCTTGGCCACCAGTATGTTGGTGGGCTCCGGGTAAAGCGGCAGCAGTCCCCTCAGCCATGTCTGGGGATCGCCATCCCAATCGGCCACCCCGTTGTATGCAAGAACGTATTTTGTATCGGTGAACCCTACCTCCGATTGGTTGTCGGCCATAAGCTGTATATTCTGGTTGGTACCCCCGGTTGACTGCACGCTTGCATGAACGTTGGGGATATTGTCGGTCCATATCTTGGCCATCGCGCCCCCCAGCGGGTAATATGACCCGCCGGTTGTCCCGGTGCCCATCGTTATGAATATGGTTTCAGCCTCGGGTGCTTCGGTGCTCTCTCCCCCGGTTCCCGTGCTGCCGGAACATCCCGCAGCAAGAACCAGAAGCGCCGTTATAAATAGCGACAATGCAGCTAAATATTTCTTTTTCAATTTGAATTCCTCCCCTTCATATTCTTAATTATCCGGTAAAGTACTCTTATCTCTTTATATGCATAAAATGCCGGAGATAGTACAAGCAGCCGGACATTCCATTGAAAATCCGGCGCTTACAGTTATGTTTAGCCTTTGCTTTAATCAACTCGCCAGGCCTGGCACAACCGGTATTGTAGTGGGAACGCTCTTCCCGGCCCGGAAATAATATTTGAACATCAAATAATCCACAAGATCCCAGTATGTATCACTAATATCATCGGCATCGGCCGTCCCTGCCACACCAGGAAATACGCCGCGATTGATGAGAGAAGTCCAGAATTTGGCTGAAAAGAACCCGGCCGATGTAGGGCAGAGCATTACAATCATACCGGATTTTGAGATGGGTGACGGTTTTGACAGCTATACTCCCCTTCTGGCGGCCCAGGTCAGGAGAGATAAGGGAAGTCACATAGACACGTCTGGTTTCAGGGTTATAATCAACGGTATTGTGTATGATCCCGATTATGACAGCGAAA
>Ga0334892_1001866_pt1 | contig 16459 bp, 14 predicted proteins | sample GraSluR3_MG_4_FD_207213 | JGI IMG/M metagenome (GOLD analysis project Ga0334892, IMG submission 207213) | Sludge microbial communities from methane-producing bioreactor in Wageningen University, Netherlands - Granular Sludge_15_04-R3 | ecosystem: Engineered > Bioreactor > Anaerobic >...
CGACATTCGCGGCATCACTCGCAGCCTTCTACAACCAAGTCGCAGTCGGTCACGTTGAGGCTGGCCTGCGCACACACAATAAATATTCACCATTCCCGGAAGAGATGAACCGCCAATTGACGGGTGTCATGGCCGACCTTCATTTCGCACCGACGGAAACGTCGCGTGACAACCTCCTTCGTGAAGGCAAGAATGAAGAGATGATCTTCGTCACAGGGAACACGGCAATCGACGCACTCAAAACGACAGTCCGTGACGACTATGCGAGCGAGTTGCTCGACAGCATTCGTTCACAAGGTCGTCGCCTCGTCATGTTGACGGCGCACCGTCGTGAGAACTTGGGTGAGCCGATGCGCAACATGTTCCGTGCGGTCCGTCGCTTGATCGAGAAGTATGATGACATCGAAGTCGTGTATCCGGTCCACATGAACCCGGTCGTTCGTGAACTCGCTAACGAGATTCTTCACGATGTCGAACGTGTCCACTTGATCGAACCGCTCGACGTCTTCGACTTCCACAACTATGCGGCGACGTCGCACTTGATCTTAACGGATTCGGGTGGCGTGCAAGAAGAAGCACCATCTCTCGGTGTACCTGTCCTCGTCCTTCGTGACACGACAGAACGTCCAGAAGGTGTGGCTGCAGGAACGCTCAAACTCGCAGGGATCGAAGAAGAGAACATCTTCTCACTCGCGGATGAGCTCTTGTCTGACGAAACGGCATACAAAGCGATGTCACAAGCATCGAACCCGTACGGTGATGGTGAGGCGTCACGTCGAATCGTCGATGCTATCCTTGCCAACTAAATGAAAGCGAATAGAGTTGTTTTGTGCCCAGCACAGCAACTCTTTTCTGTATCATCATCCTAACGATTCGGAGGTGCTTGTATGTCAACGAAGCGAATTCGTCCGGCGATTTATCATTACTATCCGCGCGGACCGCATAAAAACCATATGTCGATGCGCGAAGAAGAATACAAGACAGAAGTCACATTTTTACCACAAGCGTTAACGGACTCGATTTACGTCCAATTGTTTGATTTGAAGTTTGAGATTCCACCGTCAAAAATCTTTTTGGCAGATGCCAAGATGGATGAAGGGGACGAGATGGAAATGAAGACTGCCGTTTATGTCGAAGGCGATCGCACCGTTCGATTTGAACTGTACGTCATGCAGTACTCAGATGAGGAGCGTCTTTCGAACAAACGTTTCTCGCTCACGTTGAATCCGGGGATGAATCCGATTGAAGAAGTCGTGAAACAGATGGAAGGCGCCAAGTATTTCAAGATGTCGTACAAATACATCGTCGAGACGCTTGACCCGATTACAGTACGATTCGATGACCTCTATGTAACGTTCCGCTGAACGGAGCAAGTCTTAAGGGAGAAAGGGACCACTTGGTATGTTATTTAGTTCCACGGTATTTCTATTTTATTTCTTGCCGGTCGTGCTGTTGCTGTACTTCGTGTCACCACGCTGGCTGAAGAATACGATTCTACTCGTTTCAAGTTTATTCTTCTACGCATGGGGTGAACCACGTTTCGTCCTCATCATGCTCGCTTCGATCGTCATGAACTACTTCTTTGGCTTCATGGTCGACAAGTATCGAGACGATGCGAAGAAGATCAAATGGACGATGGTGCTCATGCTTCTCGGAAACCTCGGGATGCTTGGTGTCTTCAAGTACGCGAGTTTCTTCGTCGAGAACGTCAACTCGGTGTTCGGCTTCTCGCTGAACGACCCGGAGATCCCGCTACCACTCGGAATCTCATTCTTCACGTTCCAAGCGATGAGTTACGTCATCGATGTGTATCGGAACGATGGGCGTCTCCAGAAGAACTTGTTCGACTTGGCACTTTACGTCTCGTTCTTCCCGCAGTTGATTGCCGGACCGATCGTCCGTTACCAAACGGTCGCAGATGAGATCGTGGACCGCCGTGAGACGATTGATGACTTCGTCTCTGGGATCCAACGTTTCGTCATCGGTCTAGGGAAGAAGATGATTTTGGCGAACAGTTGTGGGTATGTGGCCGACCAAGTGTTCAGTCAATCGGCAGGGGACCTGTCGACGACACTCGCCTGGATCGGAATCATCGCCTACTCGCTCCAAATTTATTTTGATTTCTCCGGTTATTCGGACATGGCCATCGGTCTTGGTCGGATGTTTGGGTTCCATTTCCTTGAGAACTTCAATTATCCGTATATTTCGAAATCGGTGTCTGAGTTTTGGCGTCGCTGGCACATCTCGCTCGGAAGTTGGTTCCGAGACTACGTGTACATCCCGCTCGGCGGGAATCGTCAAGGCCCATGGAAGACGTATCGCAACTTGACCATCGTCTGGTTATTGACTGGTGTATGGCACGGGGCGAGTTGGACATTTATCGCCTGGGGTCTCTATTACGGGATCTTCATCATGTTCGAACGGGCATTTCTCGGGAAATGGCTCGCTGCGTGGCCGGCATGGCTCGCGCATGTGTTCACATTATTCGTCGTCGTCATCGGTTGGGTATTCTTCCGTGCCGATAACTTCACGTACGCGATTGACTATCTGCAAGTCATGTTCGGCTTACATGGCGGTGAAGTGTTCGATCAAACGGCATACTTCTATCTCGTCCAATACGGAACGGTTCTTCTGTTGGCGATGATTGCTGCCACACCGCTTCCGAAGATGCTGGTCGCTCATTTCTTGCGCCACGAGGTGGACTCGGAACGTCCGGTTCTTGCCGCGAGCGCAGGTCTTGCCCGAGCAGCTTATATCTTGCTCATTTTCGGCATCTCGATTTCGTATGTCGTCTCAAGTACATTTAATCCGTTTATTTATTTCCGGTTCTAAGGAGGGCTGACAATGGAACAACAAACCAAAAGCGAACAAGTCCGTTCGAAAGGACGGCGCCTCTCTTGGGTGGTCAACAGTATCCTCTTGCTCGGCTTCCTTGGCACCATCTTTTATGGACTTGCCGTCTACGCTTTCGGGACGGAGCAGGAACGCTCGGCCACCGAGGGACGCATGTTGGCCCAGCGCCCTGAGCCATCCATCGAAACGATTTTAAATGGGTCGTACATGGAGGAGTTCGAGGCGTCAGCGAACGACCAGGTGTTTGAGCGAAACCTGTGGATTGAAACGCAGGCCTGGGTGCAACTGAACGTGTTGCAACAACAGATGAATAACGGCGTCATCAGCATCGATGGATTCTTATACGGTCCGGATGCGAACGAAAGTCAGTATTCTTCGCTCGGTGTATTCTTCAAAGAATTCAAAAAAGAGATGGATGATGCCGGCATCACGTCTTACTTCGCCTCGGCACCAAGTAAGCCGGTCTATGCGACGCGACAAAACATCTTCCCGGCTTACATCGAGTCGGCGGATGCGGAGAATCGTGACGAGTTACATGAGCGGATCGAAGAGAATGACATCCCGCTCATCGACTTGGAGGAGACGCTCGGTGACGAACCGGGCGAGGACATCTATTTCAAAACCGATCACCACTGGCGAGCGGAAGGGGCATTCCTCGCATACGGTCAAATCATGGACCGCTTAAGCGAGCAGTTCCCGGATGCACCGGTGTTGACCGCGGATGAGATGGACGTGAAGACGGTTGACGGGACGTTCTACGGGTCTCATGCCCGGGAAATCTCGATGCCGTATGTCGAATCGGCGGACACGTTCACGTATCTCGAACCGAAAGACGGATTCACGACGACGGTCTGTCAAAACGGGGATGACTGTGGACATGGCGTCCTCGACAAAGACGTGTTGAACAACACGGACGACTTCACGAACTACTACAACTTGTTCATGGGCGACAACTACGCCCTCGCGAAAATCACGCAGGAGGATCCGAAAAATGACGATCATCTCCTCGTGTTGAAAGATTCTTATGCGAACCCGGTACTCGGCTACCTTGGCGAGTCGTTCGGGACGGTATCGGCAATCGACGTTCGCTATCTCGATGACTATGATGTCAGCATCGCGGAATATGCGAAAGAGAACGATGTCGATGCGGTTCTGTTCTTACACAATGACCGAATCACAGGACTCGGGTCGATGTATCAAGAAGGTCTGTGATCGAACGCGATTCCTTCGAAAAGGCAGGTGCGCTTCATGAACGTATTGCTACCGGTATTCTTCCACTCCGCGATGGGCGGGCTTCATCGACATATCCTCTCATCTGTGAAAGTGCTTATTCGAGAGGGTCATGAGGTGACCGTCGTCTGTAAGCCGGGTCCCTTTGCCGAAGAGGTAGAGGCGCTCGGTGGGCAGGTCATGCGAACCGATTATTCCAATGAGGACGTCACCCATGTGATCGATGCGGTAGGGACACAATCCTTCGATATGGTGTATGCCCATCCGTTCGATTCACGACAGGTCGGCCTAGCGGTGGCAGAGACGCACGGCATCCCGTTCGTCCTCGTCATCCATGGGATGTATCATGATGAGATTGAGCAGTATCATGCGAGCGTCTCGCGCGTAATCGCCGTGTCGGAACGGATCGCGACCCATCTCGTGGGGCACTGTCCGGCCATCGAATCGAAGCTCATCGTCATTCCGAACGGAGTCGATGATGCATTCGTCCCGGATGCGACGAGCGTGTCGTCAGAGCGCGTGACGGGTCTCTTCACCTCGCGACTGGATGCGGACAAACTGTTCATTTTAGATGTCTTTTTGGATGCGCTAGAAGACGAGCGGATCAAGTCTTTACCGATTGATTGGCTCATTGTCGGGGACGGGACACAACGGGAAAAATACGCATCACGTTATGAGGAAGCGCTTGAAGGGACCAGTCAGACGATGGACTGGCTTGGTTGGGTCGAGCAAGACGATTTACCCGAAGTGATGCGTCGTGCCGATTTCGTCATCGCCCCAGGGCGCTCTGCGCTAGAAGGGATGGCGGTCGGCAAACCGACCATCGCCGTCGGGAGCAAAAGTTATCAGGGGCTGGTCACACCTTCGACGTGGCAAGATATTGCGAGTACGAACTTTGGTGGCATCGGGACGAGATACGATGGATACACATCGGGTCGAATCGGTGATGCCATCCTCGAACTGATGGATGAGACGACGAGACGAGAGCTCGCTCGTTTCTCGGCCGCACTCGTGGATGAACATTTCCGTGATGAAGCGGCGCAACGACTTCTCCTTGATCTGCTCGAAGAGGTGAGACGAGAGGGACCTAAGGAAATCGATTTGGTGGCTCGTTATCCACACGTTCGTTACGACCAACTGCATGCTCGTCGTGCGAACCGAATCTGTTCGTGGAAATTAGCGGATCGGGAGCAACGACTGGAAGCCATGCGCGAGGAGCTCGAGACAACCAAACGACACCTTGATGAACTTCGTGCGATTCAATCGGAGCAGTCCGCCGAGATCAGTCAGTTACGATTAGCCCTTCAGCGACTGTCCGATGAAACCGAATAAGGTATAGCAAAGGAGAACTTCACATCAGAAGTTCTCTTTTTGAATATAACGAATTTATTTTTAGTTGAGTGACGAACATCACGAGAAGTCTTTCATATCCACTATAGTCAAAATAAGTATATTTTATGTTACTTTTGCATCATCTATATTACAAAATTTACATAATTGTTTCACAATTAGGGTACATTTTACTATCACCTTAGAGGCACGAACATCATGTATACCTGTCGCCATGTTTTTTGTGAAGGAGGATGCATGAATGAAAAAAGTCGTTGCTCTTTTTTTGTGTTTTTTCTTACTTGTCGGGTTCACCATCGTACCAGGGTCTGGAGTTGAGGCAAGCTCCTCATCCGTGAAGCACGTGTTTTCTCCAAAATCGTATACGCATTATGGGGGGACGACGTATGCGGTCAAAAAGTTCACTTATCCGAAGACGGTGAAAGTGAGATTGTCCAATGGACAGTATGCGTATCGAAGTGTCAAATGGTCCAAAGTCAGCTTTCAAAAAGATGATTTGAATCGGACACAGCGGCTCGTCGGAACGGTTCATGGGACAAGTAAGAAGGCGGTATGGTCGGTCCGCATCAAGAATTATCCCGTTCGGATCACGACGCCGGTCATCCGGTCGGTCGGTAAGAAACAAATTCCGAGCATGCCGAAACTGTTGACGGCCCATTTCGCGAACGGTCAGCGCTCCACATACAAATTGACGTGGGGACCTCGTTCGACGAATACGATCGGCACGAAGTATGTCAGTTATCGGGCGAGCGGCTTGAATGTCGCCTTCTCGGGCAAAGTGAAGTTGAACGTTCGAGATGTCATGTTGACGCAACCGGTCTTCACCATCTTAACGAACAATGAACAGATTCAAGCAGTCGGTAAGATCCACTACCCGGAAAAGGGAATCCGTCACTACTTAATCGCGGAGAACCGGGAAACAAAGAAACAGTATAAGAAAAACATCTACCCGAATCGGGACGGCTCGTATAAAGTCGTCTCCCTCCCGCTCAAGCCTGCGTCGTATAACGTCTATGTCCAATCGGGAGTCAAACGGACATCCCCGGTCGTCGTGACATTGAAAGACGGACAGGTTCCGGATGATTCGGAAGCAGATATTCGAAAGTTATTGAAAGGACTCCTCTTGAATATCAACGTGACCAATCCGCTGTTACAGGACATCGTTTTCCCGCAAATTGACGATGTGACGTTCTCAATTGGATCGAATAACGATGCCTTGTCGAGCACAGGAAAAGTGACGCGAGGCACGAAAGATGAACTTGTGACGTTCACGATTCAAGCGAAGCGTGGAGAGATTACGGAATCGATCACGTATACCAACATCTTGATTCCGAAACGCTCGCAGACTGACGAAGAAGAGCTCGACCTCTGGCTCAACAGCATTCAAATCGATAATCCGCTCACGAAGAATATCGACTTGCCGACTTATCCAGGTGTCGTCTTCTCGATTGACTCGAGCAATCCAGCGGTCGTCTCCTCATCAGGTGTCGTCACACGAGGTGACCAAGATGTGTATGTCAATTTGACGGTGCGAGCGACGAAAGGTTCGGTGACACGGACGAAGTCCTTCCCGAATATCCTCGTACAGAAGAAAGATGCATCGGCGGAAAGTCTCATCGATGATTACTTGAACCGACTCGTCATTTCGAGTCCGGTGACGACAAACATCACACTCCCTCCACTCGCTGGAGCGACGGTGACGCTGACTTCATCGAATCAAGCGGTCATCACGAACGGTGGGGTCGTCACACGCGGCATGACGGATCAATCGGTCTCACTCGTCGTGACGGTGACAAAAGATGGGGTGACGAAGACGAAGATCTTCCTCGGTCTGCTCGTGCCGAAGAAAGAAGGTGGGGCTGAAGGAGCGGTCGACGACTATTTGGCGGGACTGTCCATCAATAGCCCGTTGACTGCAAACATCGTCTTGCCACCATTCACAGGAGGCACGGCGACGCTATCCTCATCGAATCCAGCGGTCGTCTCGAACAATGGGGTCGTGACGCGTGGCACGATGGATCAAACGGTGTCGATCACGGTCAATGCGACGAAAGACGGCGTGACGAAATCACGTACGTTCTCGAACTTGCTTGTACCAAAAGATGATGCGTTGTTGACAGCCGAGCTCGATGCGGCTTTGAATGCCATCAACCTTGGCAATCTCATCAACTTGTCGACCAATATCTCACTCCCGTCCGCATCGAACGGAATCAACGTCAGTTGGTCTTCGAATCAACCGGGCGTCATCTCAAACACGGGAGTGATTCAACAAGATCCGACCGAGTCGAAACCATTCATCTTGACGGCTTCGGTCACGAAGAGCGGCTTGACGCGGACGAAGACCTTTAACGGTTCGGTCGCTGCGAATGTTCAATTGGTCCTAGGGAATGATGTGACAAAAATCAAGTCGACATTCGGGACGTTGTATCCGGTATTTGATTTGTCGTTACCAACAAGCTTGAACGGTTCTCCGCTCACATGGACGTCAAGTAACCCGGCGCTGATGACGAGTGCGGGGGACGTTCGTGAAAATGATGCGGTCACGCCGTTCACCTTGACAGTCAGCAATGCCAGTACAAATCAAATCATCAATATGTCGACACAAGACGTCGATACGGGACTGCTCGGTGGATTGCTCGACACACTTGGTGCGATTGTCAATCCGGTCGTCAATGCACTGGGGGGCAATTCTCAAAGTGCAACGCTCCCATCAGAGTATGGTGGATTGCTTGGAATCGGGGCGAAGAGCATCACGAACTGGGAGAGTTCACACCCAGACCTCGTGACGATTCAAGGGTATAACGTGACGATTAAACGTGATCAGCAAGACCACTTGGTTGTTCTACAAGCGAAGTATCAAGGAATCAATCAACCGATTCCAATCATCGTCAAATTGTCGAAGCAATAACAAAGAACGGAGTCGCAACTGTGCGACTCCGTTCTTTTGGTCAATGTGCTGTGAAGCGAGCTGGTCCAATCGAAGAGACGAGACGTGTCGCGGCACGCAAGCAATCCAGCTGTCTCGAATACACACGGCTCACATCGGAAAAGGCAGAGGGGAGATGGTCTGAGTCTAACGGACCTTGTCGCATATAAGGAGATTCCCCGGCGCCAAGCGGTGTCGGATGAATCACGAACTTATAGTGAGTCGGGTCGAGCTCGACAACCTCAATCTCTGCAAACAGTCGTGCATCGCGTGTATACAAGAAGCGGGTGGATAACCACTTATCTGAATCTGTCATGGTTCACCAGTCCTCCCTCAAGAAGTCTTACCTCCTTTATCATAAAACAATTTTTGGATATTTCAAATGCTATTTTCATATTTATGTAAATATACTTACTTGAAATTGTAAAAAAGAGCGGATTCGTGCAATCATTCCTTTGTTTGAGTAAAGTTAGGAAAGAACGTACGAAGGCGGGGTGACAACATGAGAAAGAACGCATCAGGGACATATCGGTTCGTCATCATCCTTGGGGCGAAAGTGAATGGGACTCGACCATCCCGGGCACTCCAACATCGAATTGACGTGGCGGCCGCCTATGCGAAGGCACATCCTCATGTCGAACTGATCGCAACAGGTGGACAAGGACCGGATGAAGGGATGGCGGAGGCGCGTGTCATTGAACGAGAACTGATGGCACAAGGAATCGATGCTACGCGGATTCATGTGGAAGCGACATCGACGTCGACGATTGAGAACTTTGAGCATAGCCGTCTGTTTTGGGATGGAGCATCAGGTGTGACGATTGTGACAAATGACTTTCATGTGCCGCGGGCCCGTTTGATTGCGAGACTGTATTTTCAGCTCGAGAGCGATGCCCTATATGCACCGACCCCACCGCTTGCGAAAGGGCGATATCTCATTCGTGAAGTATTGGCGTATGTAAAGCTGTTGGGACGTTATGTATTCAATCGAACATGAACGAGGAGAGAGTGGAGACATCCACTCTTTTTTCATTTACTTTTATTGTAAATAAGCAACAGGTAATAAGTGCAAAATATGGTAAAATGATTCGTATTATGTTATGGAGAGGTGAATTATGAACTGTCCCAATTGTTCAAAAGAACTGAGTGCCACGCAACAGTTTTGCCCAAACTGCGGCACGAAGGTGGAGCCCATGGCTTCTGTAGAAGAAACGAAACCGACATCACCCGTTGAGACGAAGATGCCATCTTCCAAAAAACGAGTCGGAAAAGGGTTAATGATTACGGCAGTCTCTTTGTTATTGATTGCAGGTGCGACGTATTTTGGATTTTATCAATTCATGTATACCCCTGAAAAACAAATTGAACAGATTCGCGCAGCCGTCACAAGTGAGGATGCCAAGGCACTCGCCCCGCTATTGCGACTCAAAGAAGCAGACGTGACAGAGGCACAGGCAGCGGCCTTGTTGACAGGGCTGAGTCAAGCGGAATTGACGGAATCGACAGTGGACTATTTAGACCGGGCCAGTCGTTCCATCGGAGCATCGAATGAGGGCCTTCCGCTTCGGTTACGGGAGATCGGCAAATCGTACGGCGTATTCAAGCGATACGGTCTTGAGTTGATTCCTCAGACGATGTATGTGTCGAGTAACTTTGATGCCATCACGGTGTCATTGCCTGACCCATATGGAAAAGAAAAACTGGCTTCTGAAGGAGATCAAGTCGTCATTCGGGATGCGTTTCCAGGTATGGTCGAAGTCGCTGTGAAATACGATGGGCAATATGGACAAGATCAGGCAGTCAAAACGTTCAATAGTTTGGAGTCGTCCAATTCAGATGAACCGTTCATGGTCGCATTCAAAGGATTGAGTGTCGAGCTAGATCAAACATACGATGACGCTCCGTTGATTGTGAATGGGGAAGACTCAGGCAAAACGATTGGAGAATGGAAGACATACGGACCCGTTCCGAAACAAGGCGTAACGTTGAGTACGTATATTGATATGCCATGGGGGACGGTGGAGTCCAAACAGGTTCTCGCCAAACCGGGTAGTAAACCGGTCAAGTTTGCCCCACAAGTGGATGCCGATACGATCGCGTTCACGGAAGACATTATCACGCGTCACGCCGAAGAATGGGTGAACTTCATGTATTACGAAGATTTGAGTGCATTGACGGTTGTAACGGACGAGGCGTACCTGGCCAAACAACGAAAAACATATGACATCATGCAGTCAGAAAATCAGGAATGGTATGGCTCGTTCGATGGTGTAGAAGTGATTAACCAAAAAACGAAGCTCACGACATGGAATAAACAGATGGCGATTGAGACGGAAGCGGTCGTTGGCATCAACAGTCAGTTTGTGACGGATGGCGAAGAAGATGCGCCCCAACGTTTAGTGAAGTCGAGATTCCGCTATGTCATCGCCGAACCATATGACGATGGAACATATCATATCGTAGAAGCGACATATTTAGAATAGGAGAGATGAACATGACAATGTGGCAACAACAGTCTGCGCTATTAGATGCAGCAGAAAGTATCAAGGACTTACAGGCACGCATGGAAAAATCAAAGAAGGCTCGGGGGCAACTGCTTCTTGAGCTCGGACAACAACAGTATCGTCAATTGATGCAGCAAGGTCGTTCGGAAGAAGTGGCGCAGATCATGGAACAGGACGTCCTCATCTATGAGGCAAGTCGTCGCATCCGTGACATGCAGGAGGCGATGAAACCATATCGCTGTACATCGTGTGATGCACCACTTGAGAAGGATGCAAAATTCTGTGGATCGTGTGGCACACCGGTCCCGCAACCGGATGTTCGTCCGAAACAAGCATGCAATTCTTGTGGTTCCCCACAACCCCTTGATGCCTCGTACTGTGCATGCTGTGGAGGGAAGATGGAGGTGACCGCATGAGGTATTGTCACCAATGTGGCCATGCAAATGAAGACCACAATCAATATTGCGAACGGGACGGTGTCCAACTAGAAGGGGCAGATACGATCTATCGATTCGATGTATCGACCGGTCAATTCTGCACGAGTTGTGGTACTGCCCGAGCGTCGCATGAACTGTACTGTCACACATGCGGTCAAACGGCACTCGAGCCGTCGACGAGTATCAATCGGATGGAGGAATCCCTTCGTACGGTCGCCGCGACGGGGACACAAGTGATGTCTCAGTTGAGACGAGTAGCCGGTAAACGAGACGGTGCGACGAAGTTGTCCTTTTCAACTGAATCGCTCCGGTCATTGCGTGTCAATCAGACGGACGTAGTGCGTGGAGCGTTGTTCGGTCTTGGATTTTTACTCGTTCTTCTGTTGATTGCAGGGAGTTTGGTCGCCATGCTTCCGGCAGAGGCTATTCCATCACTTGCGGATGAACTCGAGATTAACATTTCTTCATTTAACGCAACGATGTTCCTCGCTTTTCTCATTGGGGCGAAAGTATACTGGTCCGTCACGACAGAACAGGTGAATCAGTTTATCGCAAGTCTCGGTGCGGGGATTGGAGATTTCTTGCGAATCGAAGGGGCTGTGGATGCTCAGTTCGGAAACTATTTCATGATGTATGGTGGAATCTTCTTGATGATCGCCACTGTGTATGTCTTGATTCGACAGACGTCGACGTTGAGCGATGTGCTCAGTCGCATGGCGGGATTCCTGGTGACGATTCTTGTCGGATACGGGTTGATTTACGCCTTCGCTTTTCATCCACCACTCTTTGAAATCGCGTGGCTCAAAACCATTGCGGCGACGACGTTGATGCTTCTCTTTACACTCGGATTGGCTTATTTGATTACGATGCCGTTCCAGGGAGAGTGGAAGATCGCGCAACAAGGTGTTCGGGCGTTATTGACCGTCACACTCGTATCGACGTTTGTCGGTATCGGTTACTTTGGTCTTCAACTCAGTAAAATCGATGAGGGAGAACGTCTCGAGTTTGTCGACAGTGAAGAAATGATGTACTTGACCGGTCAAGCGGCGAGTATGAACTGGCAGACCATCGGACATGGAGGGGAGCAAGCACTCTCACTTCAATCTCCATTAGGCTCTTATGAAATTGGCATGTCATTGTTTGGGGAGACCGCCCCAGAAAAAATCACGAACTCGATTGAAACGGTAAGCGAAGGATTTGGTGGGGTAGAGGATGTCTTGTGGCAATCATTCTCCGATACCGAAGGACCTGCCAACTCGATTGGCAAGCCTGTCGATATGATGACCGTCTCACCGATGATTTTTGGGACGTTGACTGAGATGTATGAGGCGGATCTCGCAAATGATGAAACACGTTCTGAAGCGTTGTATGAGGACGGTGTCTTCTCCTGGTTGCTGATATTATTAGTCTTGAATGTCGTGATTTATGCTATGTTCGCTAAGGGGTACACTCACTCATGGCAGGCAGGAATCTGGTTTGTAGCTCCTGCACTCCTTGCATTCATCGTCTGGCAATGGTTCTTGAATAACGGTATGTTCGTTGAGTTGAACGAGGTTCTGATTTTTGGTGTTGCCACCGACGGTCTGAGTATCGCAGGAACATTCATTGCGCTCGTCTTGATCACGCTCGGCGCACTCCTTGGTTGGGGAATGAAAAAACTGAAGATCAACTAAACGAAACAAGCACGGACAGCCTCCTGTCCGTGCTTGTTTTTAGTATTCTTCTTCCCGTGATAATTCATCGGAGCCAAGATTTTGCACAATCTTCATTTCGCCATCCTCATACCGTACCGCATATGTCGTCTCGAATGTCGCTCTCACACTAGAGTCGTCTTCTTTGATGATGCGGTACGCTTCATTCGTGGTGACGGTCGCGGTTTCATCATCTTCGATCGAGTCACGATTTTCACCATTCACTTGAATGGAGATGACTTCCGTGTATAGATGGTCTTCTTTGATGCCTTTGGCGAAGAGGGTATTGTTCAAATAATCTAATGTCTGTGACTGGAACGTCGACCCCTCGGCAAGAAATGTTTCGACTTCAGACGTATCCGTTGAATAAGTCGCGCTCGTAAAGGCGTCGATAAAAGAATACATAAACCGGTCGACCTCATCATAGGAGACTGGTTCATAAAACACACCCGTTTCTGCCTCGGTATCCGGGAGAGCAGTTTCCTCTTCGACTTCAGAAGCTTCTTCGGATTCCTCTTCCTCTGTCGAAGCGGAGAACGATTGTTGTACATCTTTTGCTGTCGTCGTCTCTTTTGAGGCGAGCGGTTCATTCCATTCCGACCATAACCATACGCCTAATCCGATCACGGCCACAAGGGCGATCGGGACGGTCCACTTCCAAAGGGGAGGACGGGTCGATGTCGTTTCGATTTTCGTGCCACATTGTGAACAGTGGGATTGTCCACGCTTTAGCGTCGCCCCGCATGCTGTACATTTATTCATAGCAATCACTCTTTCCATTTTTTAGTATTATTTTACCGCTTCTATCAAGATTCTGAAACGGAGGATTATGGATTTGAGTCAATCAAAAACTAGGCCCTTGCACTCGCAAGAGCCTAGTTTGCTTGACAGCCGATTTCTTCGTTCAGCACGTGGCCGAACGCTTCGGCGCCCTTGATATTCAAATGGACCCCGTCACTTTCGAAGTACGCCTCTTTCCCGATTGACCGTTCATGCCAATCGATGAGGGACACGTTCTCGTGAAGTTCACTTGCCCGTGCGAGTTTTTCATTGACCTCACTTTCCCATGGACGTGGGACACGTGTGTTGATCAAATAGATTTCATCTGCTCGTTCGAACTGTTTGAGCAGCGTCTCGAGTTGCTCCATTTTGAAGGCGCCGTTCGTTCCGAGATGGAGGAACACAACGTGCCCTGGGGCATTATAGGATTGGTACTGTGAGGCAACTGGGATCGCATCACGAACTTGACGTCCGATTTGGGCGTCAATTTTCATATTCGGGAAGGCATCTGCCAAGTATTCGTTCAATCCGAGCATGACCGAGTCGCCAATCGCGAGAGCCGGTGGACATGTTCGTTCTTCTGGTTTTTCAGTCGGTGCTGGGTTCTCTTCTGTCGGTTGATCTTCGGACGGAACATCCTCTGGCTCTTCGGATTCCGGTGCTTTCGGAACGTCCGGAGTGTCCTCTTTTGGCATCGGTACTTTCACGACAGGAATCTCATCTTCGACCGGCTTCGACTCAGAGAACGCCAGGATAGTCAAATTCCCAACGAAAACGAGTGAGAGCGCGGTCGCACATGCCGTGGCGGCAAAGCGTGCGCTCGGGTGCGTCGGTGTCGAGACGAGCTGACGGAACGCATGTTTGAATCCATTTCGGCGAATCGGTGTCTCGACAAAACGATACGACAACTCGGCGATCAAAAGCGTCAACGCCACTTGTCCGACGGAAAGAAGTGGCGAGAACGTCCCGAGTCGATCGAGCGGTGTCGATAGAATGATGACCGGATAGTGCCACAAGTAAATCCCATACGTCCGGGTGCCAATCACGCGAAGCCAAGCGCTTCCAAACAGTCGTGACCAAATGGTCGCCGGATGGGCGACAGCGGCAATCAATAGGGCGGATAGGAACGCGACGAGCAAGAAGCCTCCGTAATAGAGGAAAGCGTCGTAAGCGTTGACGGTTCGGATGATGCCGACGATGGTGATGAGCGAAATGGCGCCGGCCCCATTCAAGATGTGACGTCCGATCTTCGGAATCGTCTCTTTAAACGTGTCCGGGCGCCAGCCGAACGCGAGGACGGCCCCCATAAGCAGACCGAACAAGCGTGTGTCGGTCCCGTAGTAGACGCGACTCGGGTCGGCTTCGGGTACATATCGGAATGCCATCCAGGCGGCGGAGACGAATAAAAGCGCAGCGAGTAGTTGAAGCAACCGCTTCCGGAACGCGAGTCCGACGAGTAGGAGTAGCGGCCAGACCGCATAAAACTGTTCTTCGATCGATAGAGACCATAGATTTTGAAGCGGCGATGGCTTTCCGAAACTTTCGAAGTAGGAGACTTCGTGGAAGATATACCACCAGTTGTTCACATAGGCAAGTGCCGCCAGTGAATCCTGTCGCACCGTATCGAGCAAGGAGCGGTCAAACAGCGTCACATACGTCATCACAACAGACAGCATCAAGACGAGCGCCGGCAACAAACGACGGAAACGTGCGACATAGAATCTTTTCAAATCGATCGTGCCGGTCTTCGTCCATTCGCGAATCAAGATGCCGGTGATCAAGTAACCGGACAGGACGAAGAAGACATCGACACCGAGGAATCCCCCGGATATGTAAGGTACATTTAAATGATATAAAATGACAGCCAAGACGGCGAACGTGCGCAAGCCGTCGAGACCAGGCATATACGTTGTATGTTTGAGTGGTTTCATGCCCCCACTTCCTTTCTAGTAAAGCGGACATTTCCCTTATTTTTCAATCCATTCTTCAGTATAACGAGCGAGGAAGAGGGAATGGTTTCAAAAGATTAACAGTCCGTGAATGAAAAAGAATTGATTGATTACCAATTTGAACAAGAAGAGAGTGAGAAAAAATAAAAAGAGAACATTTTAAAACAAAAAAGATAAAAAATAATAATTAATTTGATTGAAAACGTTTACAAGAGTTCTTTCTGGTGCTACTATATGAATGTGGATATGACATATCGAAAAAAAACAAACACAAAGGGGAGTTTAACATGACGAAAGAAGAGTCAGCATTGGTAGGTTTGGAAATTGTCGCTCACGCAGGAGATGCGCGTTCGAATCTGATGCGTGCGCTCGAGGCAGCGAAGGAAGGGGATTACGACCGAGCTGAATCGCTAGTTAAACAAGCAGATGAATCGATCTCGCTCGCACATGCGACACAGACGAGCATGATTCAAGCGGAAGCACGAGGCGAAGGTGCGGAATTTGGGTTCATCATGGTGCATGGGCAGGACCACTTGATGACGACGATGCTCTTACGCGACATGATGCAACATATGATCGAGCTCTATCGCCGGTCAAATTAACTTAGACGAACGGGTCGCACGACCCTTTGACCATTCACTAGTAAAGGAGGAAATGGCATGAACGGTTTAATCGCAAGAATTGAAAAGATGAAACCAGCATTCGAAAAGATTTCGAACAACCCGTACTTACGAGCGAT
>Ga0334892_1001868_pt1 | contig 16456 bp, 12 predicted proteins | sample GraSluR3_MG_4_FD_207213 | JGI IMG/M metagenome (GOLD analysis project Ga0334892, IMG submission 207213) | Sludge microbial communities from methane-producing bioreactor in Wageningen University, Netherlands - Granular Sludge_15_04-R3 | ecosystem: Engineered > Bioreactor > Anaerobic >...
TAAGAGGGGTTTTGAGGGGATAAAACAGGAAAAATGACCGAAATAGTCACTTTGAGACAGAAAACAGTGGGTGGATGCAGAGCAAATTCATCTCAATACAAGCATCAGGAGTTTATGCAATGGTCTTTATAAGTATAGGGGCTGCTATAATGCTGGCTTTGCTTTTTTTATTGACAAAATCCTTGAGGGCAGATATTGTTGTTGTTACTGGAAATATGCCTAAATGGCAGATTTAATAAGGTCCTACGGAGTTTAGAATGAAGATACTTATCACAGGTGGCGCGGGCTTCATCGGTTCGCATTTGGCAGAACGCCTTTTATCAGATGGACATGAAGTCTATGCAATAGATAATCTTTCGACTGGACGCTTGGAGAACATCGAGACTTTTCGCTCAAATCCCAAGTTCCATTTTTTCACAGGCAGCATTCTGGATCGGGATTTGATGGATGAGCTGATCTCAAAGTGTAAACAGGTCTATCACTTGGCTGCGGCTGTGGGTGTGAAATACATCATTGAGAATCCACTGCTTTCGCTGAAGACCAATATTGTGGGCACAGATTATGTCTTGGAGCTCTGCAACAAGTATAAGGCCAAGGCCCTGATCACCTCCACCAGTGAGATCTATGGCAAGAGCGAGAAAGTGCCGTTTTCCGAGCAGGATGACCGGCTTTTGGGCTCCACTCACATCAGCAGATGGGGCTATAGTTGCTCCAAGGCTATAGACGAATTTATGGCCTTGGCTTTCCACCGCGAGAAGAAGCTTCCGGTGGTGATCGTGCGGTGTTTTAATACCGTGGGTCCGCGTCAGACCGGGCAATATGGCATGGTGCTTCCGAAGTTTATCAAAGCGGCTCTTTTGGATCAGCCCATTGTGGTTTATGGTTCCGGCAAGCAGACCCGCTGTTTTGCGGATGTATCCGACGTGGTCGAAGCCTTTGTGAAGCTGATGAACAGTCCGGAATGCGAAGGCGAGATCTTCAATGTCGGCACCACCGAATCGATCAGCATTGCGGAACTGGCAGAGAAGGTCAGAAGCATGTGCGACAGTAAGTCCAAGATCGAATACATGAGCTATGAGGCGGCATTTGAGGAAGGCTTTGAGGACATGATGAACCGCATGCCCGATCTGGATAAGATTCACGAGTATATCGGCTATGAACCCAAATATAAGCTGGACGACATCATCCAGCGTATGATCGATTATTATGAAAATTAGACTTAGTCTCAGCTTATTCTTGTTGCTCTTTGTGAGCTTGGCACTGGCGCAAAACATCAATATTGACGCGCTGAGCCTGAATTCGGTGAGCATCAGCGGATATGTGAGATCACCGGGTACCTACAAAGTCACTCGGGTGGACAGAATCTCGGATCTTGTGGATCAGGCGATGATTCCTCGGGATCTGGAGCTGCTCCGCACGCCCGCGCTTCCGCTTGAGGAAGACATCCTCAAAAAGACCCATCCGATTCCGGAATATCGTGAGCTTGAGGAAGAGGAAGCAGCGCTGCAGGGTCTGCGTCATGTGCGACTTCTGCGCGGCGGAGAAAGCAGAGAATATGATCTCATGAGCTTTCTGCGGCGGGGAGATCTCAGCCAAAATCCCATCTTGCGGGATGGGGATCACGTGCATGTTCCATATGCGGCTCAGAGCATCGAGATCCTGGGCGCAGTGGGAATGCCGGGGAAGCTCGAATATCGTGCGGGAGACAGCCTGGGCGACGTTCTGGAGCTGGCAGTCGGCACCACTTTGGGTGCGGATCTAAGTCGAGTGCGACTCAGTGTGTATCAGCCGGAAAATGGCGAATACTCAAACCAAAGCTTGGATCTTATTGCCAATCCCGAAGCCAAAGAGCGGGCGATTAATCCGCTTGATATTGTGATGGTTCCGCTATTGAAGCAGGCCAGGCATCGCCGGGTGAGCATCAGTGGCGAGGTCAAATCAGCGGGTGACTATGTCATCTCTGAGGAGACCGGGCTCTGGGACTTGATTCAGATGGCAGGCGGGCTCACAGAGGATGCCGATCCAAGCAACGCGGTGGTCCTAAACTCCGCTTTTAATGCCGAGCCTGATCCCGAATTTGAACGACTGCGGCAGCGCACGATGATGGATCTGACCCCCATCGAATATTCCTATCTGCGTAGCAAGACGCGGCAAGCCAAGGGCAGATATAGCGTAGATTTTGCGCGCATCATCAAAACTGAGGGCGCCGAAGGTGACATCATCCTGCAGGACAGTGATGTCGTCTGGATTCCCCAAAAGATGGATATGATATGGGTGAGCGGGCAGGTCCGCAATCCCGGGCTAATCGCCTATAAACCGGGCGAAAACTGGAGCTACTACATCCGCCAAGCCGGAGGCTATGCAAACAATCGCAACCACTTGGGCATCCGCCTCATGCGTTCCGACAGCGGAAACTGGGTCAAGGTTCGCAAAGACATGGAAGTCAATCCCGGAGATATGATCTTTGTGCCGGACAAGCTGGATCGCAGTCTCTGGACTGACATCAAGGATATCATAGGAGTTACCGCCTCCGCAATCACGATCTTAATCGGGGTGCAAAACCTCAGTAAATAAGGAGATTTTACAGATGAAAGTTCCCATGCTGGATTTACACGCACAATACGAAAAGCTGATGCCGGCAATTCGTGAGGAAATCGACAAAGTATTTGCATCCCATCACTATATCATGGGAGCCCAGGTCAAAGAACTTGAAGAGAAGATGCAGGACTATCTGGGCATAAAGCACGCCATTGGCTGCGCTTCCGGAACGGACGCTTTGGTGCTGGCGGTCAAGGCATTGGGCATCGGAGAAGGGGATGAGATCATCACCACTCCATTCACCTTTTTTGCCACAGCATCCTCGATCTGGCGCAATCATGCCAAGCCCGTCTTTGCAGACATCGATCCCAAGACTTTCAACCTGGATCCCAAGTCTGTGGAAAAAGCCATCACTCCTCGCACTAAGGCGATCATGCCGGTGCACCTTTTTGGACAATGCTCGGACATGGATGCCATCATGGAGATCGCGGCTAAGCACAATCTTAAGGTGATCGAAGACAATGCCCAGGGCATTGGCTCCACCTGGAATGGCAAGATGAGCTGTGCTTATGGTGACATCGGAACTCTATCCTTTTTCCCCAGCAAGAATCTGGGCGCGATGGGCGATGGGGGCATGTGTCTGACCAACGATGATGAGCTTGCTGTGGCGCTACGCCAATTGCGGGTTCATGGCGAAGGTCCCAAGTATTATCACAAGTGTGTGGGGCTCAATAGCCGCTTGGACACCTTGCAGGCTGCTGTGCTCCTGAAGAAGCTGGATCATCTGGCATCCTGGAGCGAGAGCCGTCGGGCAAATGCCAAATATTATGACGAGCATCTGGCAGGCGTGGGAGATCTGAAGACCCCATATATCGATCCCAAAGCTGTGAGCATCTACAATCAATATACTCTGATCAGTTCGCGTCGGGATGAGCTCTTGGCGCATCTGCAAGCCCAAGACATCGGCTGCGCAGTCTACTATCCTCTGCCTCTGCATCTGCAAGAATGCTTTGTGGATCTGGGCTACAAAGAGGGTGATCTCCCGGTCTCTGAAGAGCTTGCCCAGAAGGTGCTCTCGATTCCAATCTATCCGGAATTGACCCGCGAGATGCAAGACCGAGTGATCTCAATCATCAAAGAATTTTTTGCCTAAAGGAGCATGAATGCGATATATAGTATGTATCAAACAAGTGCCTGACACCACCGATATCAAGATCGATCCTGTGACTAATACCCTCATCCGTGAGGGAGTTCAGAGCATTCTCAATCCCTTCGACAGCTATGCGATCGAAGAAGCGGTGCGCCTCAAGGAAGCGCACGGGGGCACGGTGACAGCCATTAGCATGGGTCCGCCTCAGGTGGAATCCACCCTCAGAGAAGCGGTGTCACTAGGTGTCGATGAGATCATCCTACTCTCAGATCGCAGCTTTGCCGGAGCGGACACTTGGGCTACGAGCTACACCCTGGCTAAGGCCATCGAAAAGCTTGGTGAATATAGCCTGATCCTCACCGGTCAACAAGCCATCGATGGAGACACGGCGCAGGTGGGTCCCGGCATTGCCGCTCATCTGGAGATTCCGCAGACTTGCTTTGTCCGCAAGATTGAGAGCATCTCAAATTGCAAGGTCAGGTTGCAGCGCCTCATGGAAGATGGCTTTGACACCATCGAGATGCAGCTTCCCGCCGTGATCTCGGTGGTCAAAGAGATCAATACTCCCCGTCTGCCATCCCTCAGGGGCAAGCGCAACGCTAAGAACGCCGAGTTGAAGGTGCTCAGTGCTGCTGATCTGGATGTCGAAGAGAGCAAGATCGGGCTCAATGGTTCACCCACTCAGGTGATGAACATCTTCAGTCCCAAACACGAAAAACAGGTCGAGCGCTTTGATGGAGATTCCGATGAAGCAGTGGATCTCATCGTCAAACGTTTGGACCAATTTACCAAGAGATAGACGATGCTAAGTTTTCCAAATATCAATCCTGAGATAGCCGGATTCTCGCTTTTTGGCTTGGATCTGCACATCCGGTGGTATGGGCTCTTCTATGTGCTGAGCTTTGTTTTGGCATATTTCCTATACCGTCCGCTTTTGAAATATAAGGATATCGAGCTCAAGCGCGATGCCTATGAATCCGTGATCTTCTATGTGATGCTTGGCGTGATCATAGGCGGTCGTCTGGGCTATGTCTTCTTTTACAATTTCCTGCACTACTTGAGCCATCCCTTTGCCATCTTTGCCGTCTGGGAAGGCGGCATGAGCTTCCATGGCGGGGCGCTTGGCGTGATCGTGGCAGGACTGCTATTTTGCCGCAAGCACAAGCTTCCCTTCATGCCGATGGCGGACGCGGCGATGCCTTTGGTGGCGATCGGTTTGGGTCTGGGGCGTCTGGGAAACTTCATCAATGCCGAGCTCTGGGGAACGCCGACCAATCTGCCTTGGGGCATGGTCTTTCCCGGAGCGGGTGATCTTGCGCGGCATCCCACCCAGATCTATGAGATGCTGGCAGAAGGCTTGCTCTTGGGCGTGATCTCCTACATCATCCTCAGGAAGCGCATGCGCGATGGCTTTGGATTTTGGAGCTTCATCGGCGGCTATGGCATCCTCAGATTCCTCATTGAATTTGTGCGGGTGCCGGATGATCTGAGTTTCTATGAAGATTTTGGCTTCATCTTTGGCTTTATGAGCATCGGACAGTTTCTGTCGCTTCTGATGGTTGTCGCATCAGGCATCGGGATCTGGCATATGTATCGGAGGCGAGCATGAAGAGGGCGCTGATTCTTTTCTTGGTCTTGGCAGGGCTGCTTTTGGCATCCTGCTCATACCTCAAGCCCAATGATGAAGCGCGCTTAAGAGCAGAGCTTAGGAACTGGGAAAACTTCAGCGGCAGCGGGATCGTGGAGATCTCCGCTTTTGGCTTTAGCCTGCGTAAACCCTTTGTGATAGCGAAGAGTGCAGAGGAGATGCGCATGGACGTGATCGAGGGCGGCATTCTCGGCTCCGGCGGATCTCCCTTGATCAGCCTTTATCTCGGGCGCTATTTCTCGATGAATTCTCCTGCCATGCCGATCCTGGAAGCCTTGAATCTTCAGAACAAGATTCCTTCCGGAGCGATGGCTATCTTAAACACTTCGGACTACCTCTTTGACCGCTATGGCGAAGAGATCATCCGCGAAAAAGCTATTCATAGAGATAGCCTCAGCGTTGTCTTCAAGAATGATTATAAATTGGATTCCATCGTCGATCGCAAATCAGGCGCTCGCTTGGATGCCAGATACACTTCCCGGGGCGAGCTGGACGAGATCGTACTGCGCGCCGGAGAGGGAGTTTCCGCCAAGCTCATCTTTGATGATCTCAAATATGAGAAAAGCTCGATCACTGCCCTGCCCCCAAAAGAACCGGGCGGCATGAATCTGATGGATCTCTTGCAAGAAGGCGGAGCATTTCAACTGCTAAAAGGACTATTAGGAAACTAGATGATTACACGCTACACCCTTCCCGAAATGGATCGCATCTGGACGCTGCAAAACCGCTATCAATGCTGGCTGGAAGTAGAGCTTGCCGCCGCCAAAGCCATGCACGAGATGGGCATCATTCCCGCCCGAGAATACCACGAGATCGTCGAAAAGGCGGATTTTGACGTGGATCGCATCGGCGAGATCGAAGAAGTCACTCGTCACGACGTGATCGCCTTTCTCACCAATGTCGCCGAATATGTGGGACCCGCTTCCCGTTGGATTCACTATGGAATGACCTCCTCAGATGTGCTGGATACAGCCACAGCTTTGCAGCTCAAACAAGCCGGTGAGCTCATCCTCTCCGAGCTCTATCGCCTCAGTGAGACCCTCAAGCTCAAGGCGCGCGAACATCGCAAGACGCTCACCATGGGACGCAGCCACGGCATCCATGCCGAGCCGACCTCCTTCGGGCTCAAATTTGCTCTTTGGTATGATGAGACCCAGCGCAATATCCGTCGCTTGCAAGAAGCCATCCGCATCGTCAGCGTCGGCCAGATCTCCGGTGCCGTGGGAAACTATGCCCATCTCAGCCCGGAAGTGGAAGAGCGCGCCTGCCGTCACCTCGAGCTGGAACCGGTTAAGATCTCCACCCAGGTGATCCAGCGTGATCGTCATGCTCAGTTTATCTTCACCATCGCCCAGATCGGCTCCACCCTAGATAAGATCGCCGTCGAGATCCGCCACCTGCAGCGCACGGAAGTCGGTGAAGCGGAAGAAAACTTCTCCCGTGGCCAAAAAGGCAGCTCAGCGATGCCGCACAAACGCAATCCCATCCTCAGTGAACAGCTCAGTGGCCTAGCCCGCATCTTGCGTGCAAATGCCTCTGCCGCATTGGAGAACAACGCCCTTTGGCACGAACGCGACATCTCCCACAGCAGCGTGGAGCGCGTCATCTTGCCGGATAGCTCGATCCTGATTCACTACATGCTCGTCAAGAGCACCGCCATGATCGACAGCCTGGCAGTATATCCCGAGACTATGATAAAGAACGTGGAGCTCACCGGCGGCTTGGTCTTTTCTCAAGCTCTGCTCTTGCATCTGGCAAATAGCGGCATGACCCGCGAGAAAGCTTATGCCCTCGTGCAAAGCGCCGCCATGAAATCCATCACCGAGCATGAAGACTTCAAGTCTCTCATCCTTGCCAGCCCCGAAATCCTCGATGCCCTCGGCGCGGAAGCCATTGCCACCATCTTCTCTTACGACCGCTATCTGGAAAATGTGGATCACATCTACCGCCGCTGCGGCATCGACTAAGAAAAGGAAGCTATCATGAAAAAACTAGTTCTTATTCTGCTGATCTCAATCGCCATCCTCCCGGTCTTCGCCCAAGGCGCGGATCGCATCCTCGGACTATGGTTCAATGGCGAAAAAAGCAGCAAGATCGAGATCTCCCAAGCTGAAGACGGCAGCTACGTGGGGAAGATCGTCTGGCTGAAAGAACCCCTAGACAAAGCCGAAAAGCCCAAAACCGACAACAAAAACCCCAATAAAGAGCTCAGAAACCGTCCCTTGATGGAGCTGCAAGTGCTCTCTGGACTCAGCTACGACGGCAAAGGAAAATACTCCGGCGGCAGAATCTATGACCCCAAAAGCGGCAAGACCTACTCCGCCAAAGCTGAAATGCTAAACAACAATACCCTTGCCCTCAGAGGATTCATCGGCATCTCCCTGGCGGGACGCACCGACACCTGGATCCGCACTACCAACTGATCCTTTTAATGTAACAACGACAGGGCGGGGCTAGCTCCGCCCTTTTGTGTTTAAAGTCCCAAAATTCACATCCACAGGAGATCCGACATGACCAGATACATCCTCTCAGAAGGCGATGTCCTTCGCAAACTCAAGAAGATCCAATATCGCAGCCAGATCCCCCCGCTGCTCTTCATCGCCGTATCATTCTGGCTTTCCATCACCTTCGGCCACATCGCCCCGCTTCGGATCATTTCCCTCATCCTCACAGCTCTGGGGCTGATCGCCTTCTTCTTTATTGCTCTAAAATTCCGTTTTCGCAATCGCATTCTTGCCCCGGATGCTCATAGCATCTATCTGCCCATCTCCGGCAAAGTTCATGAGATCATTTCCGAGGCAGACAGACAGATCATCACGATCTCCAAAGGACGCTTTGACCCCGTGGAAATCCGCTGTCCCGCAGATGCTTGCATCCGCGAAGCGGGGGAGCTCTTCCTCCCCGATGAGAAGATCCGCATCAGCTTCATAGCCGAGCGCATTATCCGCATCGATGATGCCCGCATGAAAGCCGGTGAAGTGCTTGCCCTGATGATTGGCAAAGGTATGTGCCAGATCACGATACCGCCGGATATCCCCCTGCTCCTGAAAGCCGGCGACGAATGCCACGCCGGAGAAAGCCGCATCTGCATCCTCAAAGAGCTTAGCCTCCAAGCTTAGTAATCTCCCAAATCCCAAGCCCTTGCCCGGATAGTCCGGGCTTTTTTTATGGGCAGCAAAGCCGCTTCAAATCGGGAAATTATCCAAAACAAGACACTAATATGCTCATCACCTCAGATGGCAGCCTGACGATCGCAGATGAGATAACTCTAACTGTGAAAAATGGCGCTAATACGAGCGAGGGCGATGATAGCGATCTTGTGGTAGACGGCAGCCTTACAATAAATGGAACCCTGCTCCTAGGCAGCTCTGCCACCGTGAAAATTACGAACACCGGTAGTCTAAGCAAAGGTGAGAATGGCAGCATTAGTCCCGGAGTAGCATCGAATTTCATCAGTGATTCTGATAGTGCCAACTACACTAATTTCGGAGTGGATGGCTATAGCTCCGTCAGCGTCCGCTACTTGAAGTTTCCGCCCACAAATAAGCTCATCAATTCCTTTAGTGTCAGCGTCTCAACCCCTTCAAACATGCCCCAACACATCAACAGACAGTGGCAGATATCCGGCACTGCCCAGGATGCGGCAGCTCCCAAAAGCATGACCTTCTACTGGAACGCTACGGATGATAACAGCTACGACTGGATAGCCAATGACGCGACTCCCGTTGTGTATTTTGGCGAAAATGTCTACACTCCAGAAAATGACTACGACGTCACCAGCGATCAGCGCTGGGTAACCGTCGAATACACTTTTGCCACAGGCACTAAAGATAGCTCCTCAGAGACCGCAAAGATTGGCAGAGACGGGGCCCAGACCCTCCCCGTGGAGCTTTCGGCATTTAACGCGCAGTCCTATCAGGGACGCTCGATCAAGCTGATGTGGCAGACCCAATCCGAGACCAATGTGCAGGGCTTTAGCTTCTATCGGGGCAGGTCGGATATCCTCGAAGACGCCCTCTATCTGAATGTAAACATCGCCGGGACAAATAGTTCTCAGCCCAAGAGCTACATCTATTATGACCGCGAGATCTTCGAGCCGGGCATCTACTACTACTGGCTCCTAAGCACAGATTTCGACGGCACCAGCCAGATCTTTGGCCCGATCAATGTCCACTTTGACGGCAGTGAGTCCGGATCCGGGGCAGTGGCGCCCATCCCGGGCTTTGCCGGCGCATTCCCGAATTCCTTCAATCCGGAGACCACCATGCGCTATGGCGTGATTCAAAAATCATTTATTGAGATCCTGATCTACAATGTGCGCGGACAGGTCGTGCGCAAGCTCATGAGCGAAGACAAAGACGCAGGCTGGCATCAGATCCGCTGGGACGGACTTGATGATTCGGGACGCATCCTAAGCAGCGGAGTCTACTTTGCCCGCATGCATATGGCGGACAAGCTCTATCAGCACAAGATCGTGATGATGAAGTAAATCAGCGTGCCGAAGTTTTGATGTTCTGAACTGCTGAGGTTCTGATGTTCTGAAGTGCTGAAGTGCTGGAGTGCTGGAGTTTTGAACTGCCGGAGTGCTGGAGTTTTGCGTAAGTTTCTGCCCTCACTACCAGCCTAGATTAGTCTTTCCGGAGTAGAAGCGACATCTTGTCGCTTTACATCCAAACTACCCACCAGCCCCACATTAGTCATTCCGGAACACGCAGCGAAGCGTAGTGTATCCGGAATCCAGAGCACTTAGCACACGCTCATATTAGATTCCGGATATTCACCCCATTATATTACTGCGTAATCTATGGGGACCCCGAATTCCGGAATGACTATCTTAGGTGATGCGTTGCAAGTATAGGCCTTAGGTGATGCGTTGCAAGTATAGGCCTTAGGTGATGCGTTGCAAGTATAGGCCTGTAATCAAAGATCCATGCCCACATTACCGTCTCCACATGACCACACGCCTACAATAGTCATTCCCCCCAACACCAGCCCCTACATTAGCCATACCATATCTTCACTGCCAGCCCCACATTAGTCATTCCGGAACACAAAGCGAAGCGGAGTGTATCCGGAATCTATAGAGCGAACAGCATTGGGCGGCTAGAAGCCGCCCCTACTACCGTTTTTCATATGCGTAAATGCTTGCAAAATATGGGCTGCTCATGCCCCCCTCACCGCTCGCTCACCGGTCGAGCGTGCAAGCGGTGAGAAAATAAGGACTTACGCGATTTGGCACTTCGCGGCAAACTGCATCATTCGCAATCCTGCTCGCCGCGTGATTAGCAGTCAAACACAGAGACTGCTAATTATGCTTGACAAATACATGCCATCGCTTATCTTATACTCATGACACAGGGAGGTAAGCCATGAATACACAGCGTTTAACCATAAAAAGTCAGGAACTTATCAGCGCCATGCAGGCTTTGGCTGGTGAGCATGGACATCAGGAGATCAAGGATCTGCATCTTTTGATGGCGATGCTAGATCAGCCGGAGGCGCTGATACATCCGATCTTGGCAAAGCTGGAGATTTCCCCGGCTGAGCTCAGTGCACGTCTGCGCGGCGCTCTGCAGAAGATCCCCAAAGTTCAAGGTGGACAGGTCTATCTATCTCAGGAAATCCTGGATATCCTACATGCTGCGGAAAAAGAAGCTGATCGCTTGGGAGATGACTACATCAGTGGCGAGCACATTCTTTTGGCTATGATCCAGGGCAAATCAGAAGCCTCCAAGATCCTCAGATCCCTGGGGCTTGAGCCAAGCAAGCTTATGGAAGCGCTCAAAGAAGTTCGGGGAAACCAGCTTGTGACCGATCAAAACCCGGAAGCCAAGTATCAGGCATTGGAGAAATATGCCCGCAATCTCACCAGGCTGGCGCGCACAGAGAAGCTGGATCCGGTGATTGGCAGGGATGAAGAGATCCGTCGCACGATGCAGATCCTTTCTCGGCGCCGCAAGAACAACCCCATCCTCATCGGTGAGCCCGGAGTGGGAAAGACTGCCATCGCGGAAGGCATGGCAAAGCGTATTGTGGATCGGGATGTGCCGGAAAACCTTTTGGGGAAGGAACTTCTGGAGCTTGATATGGCATCCTTGGTGGCGGGGGCAAAATTCCGTGGGGAGTTTGAAGAGCGGCTCAAAGCGGTCTTGGCGGAGGTAGAGAAATCTGATGGGAAGATCATCCTCTTCATCGATGAGATCCACACTGTGGTCGGAGCGGGTGCGGCGGAAGGCTCTGTCGATGCTTCAAACATGCTCAAACCGGCGCTGGCACGGGGAACTTTGCACTGCATCGGCGCTACAACCATTGATGAATATCGCAAATACATCGAAAAGGATCCGGCTTTGGAGCGCAGATTCCAGCCGATCATGATCGCGGAGCCGACTTTGGAGGATACTGTCTCCATCTTGCGCGGCATCAAAGAGAAATATGAGGTTCACCACGGAGTTCAGATCACTGATAATGCGATCGTAGCAGCGGTGAGTCTTTCGGATCGATACATCTCGGATAGGTTCCTGCCGGACAAGGCGATAGACTTGATCGACGAGGCATGTTCGCGACTGCGTCTGGAGATTGATTCCATGCCTCAGGAGCTGGATGAGATCGAGCGGCGAAAACGGCAATTGGAGATCGAAAAGCTCTCGCTTGCCAAGGAGACCGATGCGCTCTCCAAGAGTCGTCTGCAAAAGATCAATGAGGAGATCGCCATGCTGAGCGAGGATCGCAATCGCCTCAGGATGCAGTGGGAACACGAAAAGGCAGAGATCGATAAAATACGTGAGCTAAAAGAAGATATAGATAGGCTCAAATCCGAAGCAGAAAAGGCTGAGCGTGAGGGTGACTATGAGAAAACCGCCCAGATCCGATATGGCAGCCTGGCGGGGAAGGAAAACGATCTCAATCGGCTGCGCGAGGAAAAGAATCAAGAGCGAGAAGCCCTTTTGAAAGAACAGGTCGACGAAGAGCTGATCGCAGAAGTGGTCTCAAAATGGACGGGCATCCCCGTCTCAAAACTGGCTGCCAGTGAGATGAAGAAACTGCTCAGTTTGGAAGACGTTCTGGCACAAAGAGTAGTGGGTCAAAAAGAAGGTATCGTTGCGTTGGCAAATTCGATCCGACGCAGTCGCAGTGGTCTTTCGGATGAAAATCGTCCGATCGGCTCATTCATCTTTCTGGGTCCTACAGGGGTGGGCAAGACCGAGCTTGCCAAGAGCTTGGCAAACTATCTATTCGACACCGAAAAGGCACTTTTGAGGCTTGATATGAGCGAGTTTATGGAGCGCCACTCGGTGGCACGGCTCATTGGCGCGCCTCCCGGATATGTCGGTTATGAAGAAGGCGGATATCTCACCGAGGCGATTCGCAGACGCCCATATAGCGTTATCCTCTTTGATGAGATCGAGAAGGCTCATGGCGACGTCTTTAACCTGCTCCTGCAGATCCTGGATGAGGGCAGATTGACAGATGGAAAGGGACGGACGGTGGATTTTCGCCATAGCGTCATCATCCTCACATCCAATATCGGTAGCCAGGAGATTTTTGCCCATCGGGGGGATCTGGATGAGCTTCGGCCACGCCTCATGGAAGTGCTGCAAGGCTATTTTCGTCCGGAGTTTCTCAACCGCTTGGATGACATCATCATCTTCCATCGCCTGGATCGGGAGCAGATCCGCAAGATAGTGGATCTTCAGCTCTCACTTCTGGCGAAACGCCTGGCAAAAAGAGAGATTTCGATCGAGTTTTCTGACGCCTTGAGCGATCATATCGCAGATGTGGGATTTGATCCACAGTTTGGCGCCCGACCTCTGAAGCGAGCTATTCAAGGCAGCGTAGAAAACCAGCTTGCAAAGGCTTTGCTGGATTCTGATAAACCGTGCAAGGGGAGTATCTTTGCCGATTTTAATCAGGAGCAGGGCAGGGTGACATTCAGATTTGACTAAATCTTGCTTGACAGAAAACTTGAAACTATTTAATGTGCAAATTAAGGTGGAAACCTTGCCGGACATAGAGTGATTGATCGGGAAGAAAGTGGGCAATTCGGATACCTTTGGCAGACAGCATGCCCCTTTCATGACCGCGTGGGATACAAATTCCATCCCTGCTAAATGGCAGGTTGTATAGATAAAATAAAGTATCCACAATACTGTATTCATTTTTGAATGCATCATTATGAGATATGCACCAAAATTAGAACAGACAGAAGGAGAAATGCAATGAGAAAAGTATTGCTTTTCACAATGCTGCTGATCCTGGGAATCAGCCTTAGCAGCAACATCTTTGCCCAAGTAACAGTTACCCTTGGAGAAGGGACGCAAGCCAATACAACCACGGGCTCCCCTACTCCATACGGTACTTGGTACAAGAACTTCCGCCAGCAATATTTGGTTAAAGCCACCGAGCTTAACGATATTGGCGGCGGTCCCGGAAACATCAATTCCGTCGGTTTTTTTGTTCAGGCCCTGAATACTTGCTCACCGATGCCGAACTTCAGAGTTCGGGTAAAGGCTACCACACAGACCGCCCTTACCTCCAATTTTGAAACCGGCACCTACACGGAAGTGTTCCAGGTAGCAGAATTCATGCCTATCCAAGGTTGGAACACCCACACCTTCAACGCTCCCTTCAATTGGGACGGTGCTTCGAACCTGCTTATCGATGTAGTTACCGATATGATCCCCGGCAGTTACTCCCAGAACGCTTCGGTAAACTACACTCCCACCGTCTTCAACAGCGCTCTGCGCTATGAGAGTGATTATGATCCTGCCATCAGTGGCACATCTGGAACCACCTCATTGTTCCGTGCCAACATGCAGATAAACATGGAAGCCTTGGACATCACAGACCTTGCCGGTCTTGGAATCGATGGTCCCAGCACTCCCAACGTGAATTCCACCGTGAACTACACTGTTTCCGTGAAAAACTACAGCCAAAATGCAGTTTCTAACTATACTGTGAAACTCATGCAAGTTGGCGACGTGGAGATCGGCAGCGTAGACGGAACTTCCATCGACCCCATGGAAACTCTTGATTTCACCATTCCATGGACTCCTACCGTTGTTGGTGAGACCCAGCTCTTTGGAAAAGTAGTCATGGCCGGCGACGAAAACCCTGCCAACGACGAAACCCCAATGTTCACCGTGAATGTGATGGAATCCGGCCTCTTGGTCGCCTCCATCGGAAACGGCTCCGAGGTCAATGGAACCACCGGTACTCCCACACCATACGGTACTTTCTACAAAAACTTCCGCCAACAGTATCTGTACACAGCAGCCGATTTTTATTCCGCCGGCGCTGCCCCCGGATTGATCCAATCGCTTGCTTTCAATGTAGATAATGTCAATGGCTGCTCACCCATGCCAAACTACACAATTCGCCTGAAACACACCGATTTGGAAGCCCTGACAACCACCTTTGAAGTCGGCGACTATGAGACAGTGGTAACCTACACCGAATACATGCCTGTAAACGGCTGGAACCTTCATGTCTTCTCAGAGCCCTTCTTCTGGGATGGAGCTTCAAACTTGATCGTGGAAGTCGTGACCGACTTGATCCCCGGCGATTGGACTCAGAATGCCTCTGTGTTTCACACTACTCAAAGCTATGCAAGTGCATTGCGTTATCAGAGCGATAGCAGTCCCGCCAGTGGTGGCACCACAGGATCGGTTGCCAGCCTTTTAGCTAATGCCAGATTCTACATGGTCATCGAAGGCATGGGCTCACTCAGCGGCACCGTGACCGCTGGTGGAACCCCCTTGGCAGGCGCTACTATCGAAGTCGAAGACACAGTATTCGGAACCGTCAGCGGCGCTGATGGCAGCTACACTATCCCCTTTGTCGCAGAAGGAACTCACACCGTCACAGCCACCAAGCACGGCTATGATGAAGTAAGCCACACTGTGAACATCGTGGAAGATCAAAACACTGTTCAAGATTTTGCTCTCACTTTGCTGCCTCAGGTAGCTGTCACAGGCAGAATCGTCGGCAGTGACGCTCCCACGGTCGGCTTGGCTGATGCTACCATCACCCTCAGCGGTTATGAAAGCTATGAAGCCACCACCGATGCCAGTGGAAACTTCAATATCGCTGATGTCTTCACCGGACATACCTATAACTACACCGCCAGCGCAGTGGGTTATTCCACCGTATCCGGCACAGTCGATGTAGGAAGCACCCCTGTAAATATGGGTGACGTGATCGTCAATGAGATAGCCTATCCTGCCAGCCAGGTAGTGGCTACCGAATCAGACGACTACAGCTATGTGACTCTCGAGTGGCAAGCTCCGAATCCTAATGCTGTGGATATCACAGAAGGATTTGAAGGCGCTGAATTCCCGCCTGCAGATTGGTCTCAGATCATCACAGATAGCGGCCCTGCAAACAGCTTGGGCGTATACCCCACCTGGTGCCAAGCCGGAAACATCACTCTTGATCCCCCTGTGCCACCGAATAGCGGCGACTATCAAGCCGCAATGTGGTGGAGCTACTCACATCAGGACGAATGGCTTATCACTCCTGAATTCACCTGCCCCGGTGGCGCATCATTCACCTTCTGGAGCTATGTATACTATGGTTCCACAAATGGTGACCACTACTACATTAAGGTCTCCACAGACGGTGGCAACAACTGGACCGCTTTGTGGGATGCTTCTGCTCAGACCCCTGAAGGTCAGATCGCCTATGATATGCCCATCACCATTGATCTTTCCGACTATGCCGGACAAGACATCAAGGTCGCCTTCCACGCTGAAGATCCGCCTTCAAATGATGGTATGTGGCACGTATGGTTCGTGGACGATGTACACATCGGCAGCCCCACTCAAAGAATCACCTTCAGCTCAGAGCAGCTGACCACCAGTAAAGATCGTCCTGCTATGACTCGCGGCACAGCTCAGACATTGCCCATCAGCAGAGATCCGAACTACATCACTCACAACAGCGCTAGAAGCATGGAACGCTCCTTGCAGGGCTACCACGTCTATCGTCTCTTGGCTGCTGATCAAGCTAATGAAGCAAACTGGGAACAGCTGACTCCTGCCGGTGGCTATGCTCAGACCAGCATGGCTGACAATGCTTGGGGTCCCCTGCCTTCCGGCGTATACAAATATGCCGTGAAAGCT
>Ga0334892_1001871_pt1 | contig 16442 bp, 17 predicted proteins | sample GraSluR3_MG_4_FD_207213 | JGI IMG/M metagenome (GOLD analysis project Ga0334892, IMG submission 207213) | Sludge microbial communities from methane-producing bioreactor in Wageningen University, Netherlands - Granular Sludge_15_04-R3 | ecosystem: Engineered > Bioreactor > Anaerobic >...
AAGGTTAAGGATTATAATTCAACCGCCTTTATGCCGAAGTGGCGGAATTGGTAGACGCGCTGGATTCAAAATCCAGTGGAGGTTAACTTCGTAAGGGTTCGAGTCCCTTCTTCGGCATTTTCAAGGCTCTCTTTTGTTTCGGCTGAGATCCAGTTCTTTCATGAGGCGTGACAGATAACTTGGCTGTATCCCCATTTCGTGTGCCGTCTTTCTTTGATTCCATCTGTTTTTTTCCAGCCGGTACCGGATATATTTTTTTTTGAACTCCTGCTGCGCTTCTTTAAAGGGAAGAGCATACAATTCCGAATTCACCTGTTCAGGCAGGATGGCCATCGGATGAATATGCTCTTTCACATCATCAAGGCAAAGCGGCCCCTCTCCTTTATAAAAGATCAAAACACGCTGAATGTTATTGGATAGTTCTCTGATATTTCCCCGCCATTGGAAATCTTGAAGATAATCAAAGAATGCGGGCTCAATATCCGGGACAAAACCTAATTCCCGGCGTATCATATACCGGACCAGAGGAGGAATATCTTCAGGGCGCTCATGGAGAGGGGGTATTGTAAGGGTGATGACATTCAATCGATAATAAAGGTCTTCCCGGAAAAGCCCCTCTGATATCATTGACTCCAGATCCCTGTGGGTCGCAGCAACAAACCGGACATCAGCCTCAAGAGAGTCCACTCCCCCCAAACGCTCAAAGCTCTTTTCCTGAAGGACACGTAACAGTTTGACCTGAAGCGGCAACGGGAGATCTCCGATCTCATCCAGAAAGAAACTTCCTCCCTCGGCCGTTTCGATTTTCCCGGGTTTGCGGCCTTCAGCGCCGGTAAAAGCACCTTTTTCATACCCGAAGATCTCGGACTCTATGAGTTTTTCAGGGAAAGCACCGGCATTAACAGCCACGAAGGGACATTCACGCCGCGAGCTGAGATAATGGATCCATCGGGCGGCAACCTCTTTCCCTGCTCCGCTGGGCCCCCGGATGAGAACCGTGTTCTCAAATGAAGCGACCCGCCTTATCATGCGTCTCACTTCACGGAGTGCCGGCGATATCCCTATAAGAGGCAAAGGCCTTTTCAACATAGAACGGCTCCCGCCTGATGATGATACTTTCTATTCAAGGGCAAGCTCTTTTTTAACATCACATTCTAAAATTTTGACCAGAAGCTTGACTGTTTCTTCAATGTCGCTCAAAGAGGCTGTCTCCGAAACAGAATGAATGTACCGGGTGGGAATAGAAAGGCAGCCGGCCAGAATGCCCGATTTGGACAGGTTGATCGCCCCGGCATCTGTCCCTCCGAAGGTGAGGATCTCAGGCTGATGCCTGATCTTATTCCTTTCAGCGACGGCCGTAAAAAACTCTTTTACTTTTTTGGGAACCAAAAGAGAACTGTCTTTGATCTTAATGGCTACTCCGTTTCTCAACTTCATAGGCATTTTAGCCGACTCCGGCGTGTCTCCGGTTCCGGTAACATCCAGGGCAATGCCTAATTCCGGTTCAATACGAAAAGCCGCGGCCCTCGCCCCGCGAAGGCCGACCTCCTCCTGAACGGTAAAGACAAAATGAATTTCATTGGGGCTTTTCTTAAGCCGGCGGGCCGCTTCAATGGCGACAACACATCCGATGCGGTCATCTAATGATTTTGCCGTGATGAGATCATTCAATTCTGTCATCTCATTCAAAAAGGCCCCGAAATGTCCCTCGCCGGCCATGGCCCGGGCTTCATCTTCATCTTTCGCCCCGATATCGACATACAACTTGGAAAAATCGATCTCATTATTGTTTTTTACGGGTTCGACTCCGATGACACCTTTCACTCCGTTATCTAAAAGAACACGTTGATAAAGACAGCGGACAGGAGCAACCCCTCCTACCGGAGAGATCCTCAAAAAACCCATCTTATCAATATGAGTCACGACAAAACCGATCTCATCCATGTGGGCAGCCACCATGACCCGGGCTCCTGCCCCCTTTTTCACAGCATGGAGATTTCCCATGGTGTCAATGGCCAAAGAATCCACAAAGGGTTCGATTTCTTTCTTTATGATTTCTCTTATGGAATCTTCACGCCCGGAGGGACCGAAGGTTTCCACGACTTTTTTAATCAATGTCTTCATAAGACCTCCTTAAAATTCATCAACGCTTCTTTCGCCAGACGGATGGCATTTTTATAATCTTCTACAGCCAATATCCCTTTCGGAGCATGAATATACCGAACGGGTACAGAGAGAACCATAGAAGGGATCCCTCCTTTTATGTGAATAACGCCGATATCCGTCCCACCGGAAACTGTTTTTTTGTATTGATACGGGATATTCTTGATTTTTGCTGTTTGGCTGAAATGATTGATCAATTTGTCCGAGCCGATAGCCGTGCGATCCATGAAACTGAGAGCGGGGCCTTTTCTCATTTCCGTTGAAGGGCTCTCCGAGACTCCCCGGGGCACATCTCCGGCAGTAGTCCCTTCAAAAGCAATACAATAATCGGGACGGACACGCTCTGCAAGAATCGACGCCCCCCGAAGGCCGACTTCTTCCTGAACAGTGAAAACAGCTGTGATATGCACAGGATATTCTTCATCGTTTTCAGTCATCAGCAGCTCCGCTAAAAGAGAGCATCCGGCGCGGTCATCAAAAGCTTTGCCTAAAACAACATCCCGTTGTGATTCGAAGACAGTTTGAAATGTACCGAAAGTCCCTAACGGCACTTTTGCGGAAGCTTCCTTTTCATCTGAAGCCCCGATATCGATGTAAAGGGCAGAAAGAGGCAGCGGGGATTTCCACTCATTACGGTCCTGAAGGTGAATGGGTTTGGCGCCGATGACACCCGGAACCCTCTCTTTTCCCAGCAAGATCCTTTTCGACACAAGGAGCCGGGAATCCACGCCCCCTACAGGAGAAAAACGCAGCAACCCGTTACTCTCGGTACCGGTCACCATAAGCCCTACCTCATCCATATGGGCGACAAGGAGGACATGGGGGGCATTTTTGGCCTTTGTTGGTTTTACGGCGTAAAGGTTACCCATAAAATCAACGGATACAGATTCCACATGGTCTTTTATTGTCTCTTCAATCAGAGCCCTGATTTCATCTTCATTTCCCGAAACGCCTATAGCATTGGAGAATTTCTCTAAAACATGAATCATCCTACGACCTCCCCGTGAATCTCATCTATATGGGCGGCAAAAAGGGCTAAAAGGCGCCCCGCACGGCGAATATCCTGAAGGTCCAGAGTCTCCACAGTCGTATGCATATAACGCAAAGGGATACTGACCTGTACCATAGGCACTCCCCGGGCTGCAATCTGCATGGATACGGCATCAGTGCCTCCCGGCCGCGGATTAAATTCTTTCTGAAAAGGGATCTCCCAATCCCGGGCCAATGCTATCATCCGCTCTGTCAGCTTTGGATGGAAATTTGGGCCCACGGCAACAGCCCCTCCGCCTCCGAGCTTAGACGTCTGCCGATCGGGAATGCCGGGGAAATCTCCGAAGGTCACGTCAATGGCAATACCGACATCAGGTTTTATTTCATAGGCTGTCAGAGCTCCGCCGCGTGTCCCGACCTCTTCCTGAACAGTTCCGACCATGTAGACATCCCATTGATGTTTTAGTCCTTTCAAAATTCTTAATGTCTCTAACAGGACAAGGACGCCGGCCCTGTTATCCATAGCGGCAGCTGAATAATAGTCTCCTGCCATTCGGGTACAGACATTGTCAAAAAGAACAGGGTCACCGATCTGTAATCTGGTTTTGACATCCTCTTCTTTCAACCCGGTATCCACATAAAGCTCTTCAAGAGCCGTTACCTTCCCTGTATCCCCGCTTTTTTGAAGATGCGGGGGCGTTGTCCCAATGACCCCGCGGATGATCTCTTTTCCGTAAATTATAACACTTTGACCCGGAAGAACACGAGGATCATGCCCGCCGATAGGGGCAATGCGAATAAAACCACCCTCTTCAAAGGTATGGACAAGAAATCCTATCTGATCAATATGGGCTGCCATCATCACTTTCCCGGCGGATGAGGTTCCCTTTTTGATACCGATGACATTATTAAACTTATCGATAAAGGCCTCATCCGTCAATCGGGCAAAATAATTCCTGAGAAGATGCGCGACATCTTCCTCCGATCCGGATATACCGGGAGCCTCTGTCAACGCTTTCAGCATATCTTCAGTTTTCAAAATGACTCCTCCCTTTCTAATGTGTCGCCTTGACACTGTTTTGATTTTATTTATAATCAGACGGACTGTCAAGATATTAAGCAAAAGGAGGACGATTATGAAAAAGATTTCTATCATCACGGGGCTGATAATCGCAGCCTGCGCATTGGTCAATGCCCATAGTTCTGCGGCTCTTTATAATGAAGGGGTCACTCTGCTCGCTGAAGGGCAATATCAGGAAGCAGTGGAACGATTCAAATCAGCCGCTATTGAAGACTCCGCTCATTTACAAGCCCGGTTGGGACTGGCTCAGGCTTATTATAAACTCTCTCAATGGGAAAATGCTGAAATTGCTCTGAAGGAGGCCTTGCAATTGGACCCCGGTAACCCCGATGCTTTGGAAATGGCTGCCAAAGTCAAATTCAAACTGAAAAAATACGATGATGCCGCCAAAGTCCTGGAAACACTGACAAAAGAAACGGCGGACCCCGGCCACCTTTCTCTTTTGGGCAATGCCTATTATTACGCGAAAAAGCGCAACTCAGCTGTCAATGCTTTTGAACGCTCTCTTGAAAACGGAAATGAGAATACAGGCGATCATCGGAAGTTAAGTTCTCTTTACTTCCAGAATTTCAAACAAAAGAAGGATAAAGCCGATCTGAAACGGTGCTATGAAATCTTAGATAAAGCTTTGGAAATCGACGAGGAAGCAGAGACCTTTTATTTAAAAGGCCAATTTGCCTATTTAGCCAAGGAGCCGGAAACAGCCAAAGAGGCTTTAATCCGGGCGGTTTCTTTAGAAGCCTCCCACGAAAACGCCCTCTATTACCTCACCCGGGTGCTTTTTCAGCTTCATGAATATGAAGAGGCCCTGTCTTACGGGAAACAACTTCTCACTGTCGGCAAAAATTCGAAATACTACGCTCTCCTGGGCGATATTTGCCGGGAAAAAGGAGATCTCAAAAACGCTTCAGCATTTTACAGACAGGGGGCCTCTTATTCGGATAAGACAGGACAATATTGTGCTCAATATCTTGATTATTTGAATCAGCCCAAACAGTGAGCGAGCAAGAGGCTTGCGGGAAAATCCCCCGCAAGCCTCTTTATTCCAAAGCGTCCCGCTCAAGATTCCATTGAACCCATGGGTCTTTTTTATCTTCTTCTGCATCAAAGGGCACGGGCTCTGTCGGAGACCCCTGAGATGAGATCGCAATCACGTTCAATTTTTCGACGATTTTGACCCACTCTTCCATGCTGACCTCACGGGGGCCCTCGATCTCAACCGGGCCATTGATTTCCTGAGGCTCCAAAAGAGAAGGATCTTTTTCGAAGACAGGCCTTTCCCCCTTGACTTCAACGCGTCCGTCATAGACAAAAAGACGGGCAGAGTCATCTTCAAACTGATCGAGACGATACACTGTTCCCCGCACCCCGGCTGTTCCTGTTCTGAATGTCACATTATACTCATCCCGGGCTACGAGTTTTTTGACTTTCGTCCAAAAACGCCCTAATGTGACTTTTATAGAGACTTTTTTCTTTCCTTTCTCTTCTGTAAGAGATTCAAAATAGACTTTTGAATCAGGACCGATACGCACCAAAGTCCCGTCGTCAAGGGCAATTTCAATTTTGCCCCTGTGCGTCTGAATATAATCACCCTGCATAACAATCTGCCGCAATTCCGCAGGGGCATAATTCACCTGGGCATCCCCTTCAATGTAACTGACTTTGCCTTTCATAGCCATGAGAGACATAGAAAAAGCAAAAACCGACAACAAAAAAATCAATAACCGTTTCATACTGATTCCTCTCTTTTTTCTTTCCACATAAACTCAATATTTCTCGCAAGCTCCTCATACCGCTCCAAGGCTGAGGGAATAAGCATCTCTGTCTCATGCCCTTGCAGGAACAGTCCGTTTTTATATCGGGTGACAGACGTTATCTCCGTAAAACAGATGATCTCTTTGGGGCGGCCCGGAGCCGATTTCTGTATTCCCCTGTCATCCAGAATATAACGCGTTGTGGATATTTTTAAAAAGAGCCGGCTGTATTTCAATACCGGGAAGAAAAAAATAAAAGCCCCGATAAGAAAATAGTCTGCAGAACTTCCGGCTTTCCCCAGGCTCCTGAAATAAAAATAAGCGCCAACGGCCAAGGCCATGGCGAAGAGCAGAGCCCGGGATAAATAGGCCATTTTACGGACAGCCGACTTTTTGTAGGCATATTTTTCAAACATCTTTTCTCCCGTTACTCATCGAAATAATCCTTTAGCATCTCTTCTAAAAGCTTCCTGGCCCGGAACAAACGGCTTTTGACCTGTCCGCTCGTAAGGTCCAGTTCTTCTCCGATCGTTTCATAACTTTTCCCTTCAAGAGCCGCTTTGACGATCACTTTACGATAATGCGCAGGAAGATCGTCAATGGCCTCCTCAACCGCCCGGGAGATCTCCCGATACTCCATTCCCTCTTCCAGAGAATGCCGCTGTCCGTGTTCCATACGGTCCAGCGCCTCTTCAGAGTTCGGAACAAAGTGCCGTTTGACCAGATTCCGCAGATACATCTTCCACTCATTAGAGACAACTGTTGAAAGCCATGCGGAAAAAGATCCATCCCCCTTAAAGGTATTTATCTTATAGTATACCGTAATAAAGACGTTTTGAAAAAGCTCTTCTGCAATTTCTTCATCCCGTGCTAATTTCCGCACATGTTTCATCACAAATAATGTGTACCTGCACACTAATTCATCGAAACTTTTCACATCGCCCTTTTGCACTTGCTGAATCAGTTTTTTTTCTTCCAGATCCTGCAGATTCCGGCTTGTATTAATATTTTTCCAGAATTTCATAAATATCACCCATCAGGTAAAAAGAGCCGTGAATGACAATAACGTCCCCCTCCTCTGACAGCTCAAGAGCTTTATTCAGTGCTTCTTTCAAGTCTTTGACAGAGATGCTTTTTCCGGGTCCGCACGCAGCGGCCAACTCTTCCGTCTTGGCCCCTCTGAAAGAGGAGTTTTCAGTAAAAATCAGTTCTTGTGCATACTTTTTATCCAAGGCCACCATTCCGGAAATATTTTTCCCGTGGGAATAGGAAATGACTGAAACAATCCTTTTCCCGGGAAATTTTTTATCCACCACTCTGTAAAGGCTGTCCACAGACTCCAAGGTGTGCCCCACATCCAGAACCAAAAAGCGGCCTTCAAAGGGACGGATTTCAATACGCCCTCCGACAGTCGTCTTTTCAGCAGCCCCGATCATAGATTTTTTATTCTTCCACATGCCGGCTGACTTCAGAGCCTGTAGAGCACAAGCACAGTTTTTTAGCTGATGCTCTCCCTCAAGAGCAAGATGTACGAACCCGATTTTCTCTTTACCCAGATAAATCTCATCTTCGGCTACGGTAAAATCATTGCCGTAAACTACCGGAATACCGCCGGCGTCAATAGTCAATTGAACAAGATAATCCCTTATCTCATCTTTTTGGGGCCCGATAATAACAGGGATTCCCTTTTTGACGATCCCGGCCTTTTCACGGGCGATATGTTGCAGCGTCGGGCCTAAAGTCTCCGTATGATCCAGCCCCAACGTGTTGATAACAGCACAGCGGGGGGAAATAATATTCGTGCTGTCCAGACGCCCTCCCATGCCTACTTCAAAAATGGCCCAATCGACATTTTCCCGCTGAAAATAGAGAAAACTCATTAATGTCATCAGTTCAAAAAAGGTGCGGTAACGCTTTTCCCTGTCCGCCGTTGCCGGACGGATCGTTTCCATAAGAGAAGCAAAGCTTTCTTCACTGATCCATGCGTCATCGATTCTGATCCTTTCCCTGGTATTGAAGAGATGGGGCGATGTAAAAGTCCCCACCCGATAGCCCTGCACCATAAGCATGTTTTTTAAAAATTCAACGACACTTCCTTTCCCCTTAGTCCCCGTCACATGAATAGAGGGATACGCGTTGAAAGGAGAACCGAATTCTTCCGCCAATTCTCTGAAAGCTTCCAGGTTATAATGGGATTCATCGTAGGTGATATCTTTTTTTTTCTCGTAATTGATAAAAGAATTCAAATAGTTTAGAGCATCCTGATAGTCCATATCGTCCTCACCTTTAACCACAAAAATAACATAAAACGAAGGAAATGCCAATTGAAAACGAAAGATAGGGCGGAAAACCCCGCCCTATTTTACTTAAAGGTCTCCTGTCCTGAGAAATCGCGATAATGAGCAATAGTTGGATATTGATTTGAATTACTCATATGTCAATATTCATACTGGAGAATTTTTACATCTTTCCCAACAAAAAGAACAAATAAACTATTCGAATTTTCATCACAGGCAAGTCTCATGCCGCCGAATTTCTCAGGATTTGCAAGCATCTTCTCATCCTGATACGTACCCAAAAATTTTCCATTTTCATCATAGACCGCTATACGGGGTTCCCAGCCAAGATCTCTAAGATATTCCCAATAACCCCCTGATTCGGCCAAAAATATCAATCCGTTTGTCTCATCCACGGCAATATCCGATATTGCGGAAATATATTCAAGCCTTCTTTCCTTCACATTATTGAAAGGCTTCTTATAATGATAGCTGTTTTTTCTCGTGATCTTTTTTTCCAGCACAGGCCTGTCATCTTCAATATTATAAATCAATATCTTCATCTCCGGATTGGTTATCCCCACAATCAGCTTGTCATCCATCTTTTCGATGACAGCACGGAATACAAGAGCCTCATCCTTGCCTGGTATTTTTTCAGGTTTAAGGTATTCGCCTTCCAATTCAGCAGAAGTCCCCAGTTCATAGCAGTCGATATAGTTTTCCTTTTCCCAGAGCCCCGACCTGTATGTGAGGAACATGTTATTGTTAAAAAAAACCATGTCAAAGGGATTGTGGGGCAGAGAATAATTATCGATGAACTTACCCGTTTGATCAAAAAGAGAGAGCCTTCCGATATTAGCCTCAAGTATATGGAGGATCCCATTCTCAAATTCAATCCTTAAGGGAAACATCAGCTCCCCGGGGCCCTTCCCTTTACTATCAATGATCTTTTCACCATCAAGTTTACCGATGACACTGTTTGTGAGATCGCAATACCATATCCTACCAGCGGGTCCCGCTGTGATATCAAAAATTGAGCCATTAGTAGGAATTTTATATTCTTTGGTAAAAGTTAATTTATAACTAGCATGCTTATGACATCCACAGAAAAATATTAAAATATAGCCAATCAAAAAAACTCTTCTCAAACTAATCATTAATTTCTCCTTCATATTTTGAAATAATTCCAATATGTATTAATTTATTGCAAAACAGAGTTAAATCTTTTTCTATATCCTTAACATTAGCATTATTAAATGTTGATCTTATATAATCAAATAAAGTTTTTAAAGAAACAATATCTTTAGAAACGATAAAGTCATAAATCAAAACTGCAGTTTTGTTTAAACTAACAATCTCCGAGTTTTTAAGATTTGGATTTGAACAAATCGAAACTAAAAAGACATCATCTCCGATTTCTCTTTTAACGAAATTATTCCCCTTTATCTTATAAAAAACATTTTTCATTATATAACCCCTACATATTTAATTTTTTTCACTCTCAACATGAATTTTGGAAGGGGAATATTCCATCCCACTCCACATTCAGTACTTATTAGTTATTACTATAGCGTGAACTATTGTCATCAGCATGTAACCCAGCTGATATTAAGTACTCAGGACACATTTCCTGCTCCATATCAACAATCTCAACTTCGGGTGCCTTATAATCCATAACTCACCCCTTAATCAAAAATAAATACATACTGTACATTATTATATTGTAAATATAATACGATTGCAATGAAATAGTTTATATTTGAAAATTATCTAAAAAGGGAGGTCGAACCTCCCCCTTATTTATATTATTTAAAGGCTTCCTGGCCGCTGAAGTCCCTGTAGAGGGTGAGGTCTTCCAGAATCTCCTTCTCTTTACCTGTGAGTTCTCCGACGATGTCCTTTGCGGCATAATAGCCCAACCCCGGGCCCAGCATATAACCCTGGCCGCACATTCCCACAAGGTTGTAATAGTTCTTGACTTCACGGGTATAACCCACAATGGGGAACCCGTCCGGAGTATTGGGATAAAGTCCCCGCCAAGTCCGTCTTACATTCAAATTTTTCAAAACAGGCATCAAATCGATCATTCTTTGAGAGATCTGGGGCAAAAACCGGGATGTAGGACGCTCATCTGTTCCCAAAATCGCCGGAGAAGGAGTAATGCAGAAGATAAACTGCCCCGTTTTATGTTGATAAAAATAATAGTTTTTTGAGCCCGGAGCTTCTCTCATATCCACGATCATCGTGGGAAGAAGAGGCAGAACAGCATCAGTGATCCCGCCCTCATGGGAATCAGGATTGACAGGGACTTCGATCCCGGCCATTCGGGCGATTTCTGCGGCATATCCCCCGGCTGCATTCACAACGGCATCGGCTTTATATTCCCCCTTGTCTGTTCTTACAGAAACGAATTTTTCACCCTTTATCTCCATGGCGGTGACTTTTTCCTTAAAACGAAAAATCACGCCATTCTTCAATGCATTAAAATAAAAGGCATTGACCGAACGCATTGGAGAGGCAGAGCCGTCATCGGGAGAGAAAGTCCCGCCGCGGAGCCCTTCAGGATTGATCATCGGAAATCGCTCAAGATATTCATCTCTTTCGATCCAGTCGATATTCAGCCCGTACTCTTTTTGTGTGACAAGCAATTCTTTATAAGTCTTTTCATGGGCCTCCGTATAGGCCGGATAAGAATAACCTCCTTTTTCCCATTCAATATTGTCGCCGTAAGTCTCTTCCCATGTCGAAAAGATCTCAAGGCTTTTCTGGCAAAGAAGGATCTTCGAGCGGTCAGAGTGAGTGGCCCGGATTCCTCCGATGGCTCTTTTATTCTGCCCCTGCCCGGGAGAGGGCTTTTCATCGATCACCAGGACTTTTTTCCCGTCCTGACCTAAATACATGGCCAGAGGGGTACCGACACTTCCGGCCCCGATAATGATAATATCATAATGATTCATTTGTCCCCTCCTCCTTTATTCCGGCAAAATAGCCCAGTGGTGTATCAAAAAAGAGAGGCCTTAAAGTATCCTTTGTCACATCTTTCATGTCGACTCCCTCTTCACGCATCAGACGCAAGATAATACTTTGGCAGGTCTTTCCTCCGCAAGCCCCCATTCCGGCCCGTGAAACAGCTTTCAACTGGTTGATGTCCCGGATTCCCTTACGGATCAGCTCTCTGATCTCTCCGGCCGTAACACGCTCACAGCGGCAGACGATCTCGTCATCTCTGATTTCCGGAATATATTCTTTAAGGGGATCAGTTATTTCCCGGTCCGCCTGTACCAGCAGACCTGCCGCTTTTTTTGCCGCTTCCGCCGGCATTTGAAATTGGACAAGATATGTCGCCGACACTTTTCCGGCCTTTTTTAAACTGACGACCTCATATTCTCCCAATGGATGGCCCTCTTTGTCTGTCACGACAGCGCTGTCCCCGACGGCAAGTTTTTTATCTCCGAATTCATAGGGCAGGGTGACAAGAGGGTGTCTGCTTTCTTTTCTGAAATCCACTAATGTGACAGCCAATCCCGGACAGATAGCCACGCATTGCATACAGCCGATGCAGCCCTTTTCTTCAATAAAGACAGGAACATCCATCATATTATCCGGATCGATATAAATAGCTTGCCGGGGGCAAACCGATGTACAGGGGTTGCAGGGAATTTCCTGGCCGCAGTTGAAGATAGGATAAACGCCTTCATTCGGACGGTCCTTTTCAGGTTTTATATCTTTACCGGGCCGGCTTTTGAGTATACCCATTTTACGAGTCCACTCTTCAGGGATTTCTTTTTTCTGCTCTTTTAGTTTTCCGGCTAATTCCAATCCCTTGATCTTCCCGCTGAACATTGCCGCTGAAGCCTCAGCGATCTCTTCTGCATCACCCGCCAGATAACTTTCCATACCAAAATCACAGGCTTGAAAATGAAACTCATTTACGGGGTCCAACCCTACGGCGATAAGGAGGGTATCACAGGCGAAAGTCTTTTCACTTCCCGGAATTACACGGAAACGCTCATCCACTTCTGCAATTGTCACACTCTCTACACGCTCTTTGCCGTTGGCACTCACCACTGTATGACGGGTATAGACAGGAACGCCCATCCGCATCAATTTATCTTTATGAACTTTATACCCGCCTACTTCTTTTTGCGCCTCGATCAATCCGACCACATCGATGCCGGCCTGAAGGGCATGATACCCTGCAATCAGCCCCACATTCCCGCCCCCGACGATAAAGAGCTTGTCAGAAGCCTTTACCAGATCCCGATTGACCAACGTCTGAAAGGCCCCGGCTCCGTATACTCCCGGTAATGTATTCCCGGGAAAAGGCAAACTTTTTTCACGGGCCCCCGTCGCATTCAAAATCATTTTAGGCTGAACAAGAACATAACGATTATTATCTTTTAAAACACCGACCTTTTTATCACTGTAAACGGCAATAGCCGCGGTGTTTAACCAAATATCCACTTCCGAGAGTTTTCGAACCTCTTTTTCGAGGATCTCTCCTATCTCAAAGCCGCGCGTTCCGGCAAACGAGTCCTCAACGGAACCAAAAAATTTATGCGTCTGGAGAACCAGTTTCCCTCCCAATTTTTCTTTATCATCGATCAGAAGGACTTTCACGCCGGCTTTTCCTAATTCCAACGCCGCAGTCAACCCCGCAGGACCGCCGCCGATGATCAAAACTTCTGTCTTGACTTCTTCTATTTCATGAAACTCTCCCGGGGCAGCCTCCTCTGGCAAAGCCGGGAGGCCCCGAAGAGGTTCAATTCGCATATTTTGACGTAAAGGAGTCATACAGGCCTTAAGCGGCCGGCCATTGATAAGGACCGTACATTGCCCGCATTGTCCATTGGCGCAAAAAAGGCCCAGGGGAGCCCCGTCCTTACTGTGATATGAGAATGTTCGCACTCCGTTGGCAAAGAGAGCGGCGGAGACCATCTCCCCTTCTCTTCCTTTCATCTGATGCCCTTCCCAAAAAAACACAATATCATTTCCGGAATTAATATCCAGAACCGGGTGCTCCTTAATACGGTAATCAGCCATACCCCCTCCTCGTCTATTATACCCTCGGGATTTTCGATCATTATCTGAAGGATCATTTTTTCAGTAGCATTATACCAAAGGAAATTGTGTTGTAAATCACTTTTTTAAGAATACAAAAGAGAAATCCTGTTATTGAGATGTCCGGGAAGAGCTCCAATGGTTTTTTCTTTTTTTCAGGTAGGCTCTGTGGCATTTTTTTCGAAAAAAGGTAAAAAAGAGAAGAGCGGCAAAAAGAAAAAAGAAAAACTGAAGGGCCGCATCCTTTGTCACTAAAGAGAACAATCCCGTCAACAAAGCTGCAATCCCTAATCCGGCGCTGTAAAAATGCAAGCTGGTCCATTCCAGGGCCAGAAAAAAAATTCCGACAAAAATCCAGAACAGCAGTGTCATCCTCTTTCCCTTCCCGGCAATGAAAACAGAGGGGGAGGCAGGCGTTTATGCCCGGCTTTTTGTATCATCAAAGCCACTGCTGTTTCAACTTTTTCCGGCTCTTCGGGGATAACACGCTCTTCAGCAAGAGGCATTCCGTAAAACACCCGAATACCGTATTCCAGTTCATCGTAGGTGTATCCGATTTCTCCTTCATCGGTTTGGCCGTTCCACAATCCTCCAGACGGAACCCGCTTTAAAATCTCTTCAGGGGCACCCAATTCTCGTCCCAAAGCAATGACTTCTCTTTTAAAAAGACCTCCTAAAGGCATAAGATCGGCTCCGCCGTCACCGTATTTTGTAAAATAGCCGATCTCGATCTCCGTTTTATTCCCGGTCCCCAAAACCAGATAGTTGCGTTTTTGAGCATAAGCATACAGCAAAGTCATCCTCATACGCGCTTTGATATTGGCTAAAGCAAGTTTTTCTTTACGGTCTTCCACATGAGTCAGGTCCGGAGCCGTTTTTCCGGATCCTGTGAGAAGAGCAAATGGCTGAAAAACTGCGGCCAGGTCTAAAACCAAAAACGGGACATCATATGACTCACATAGACTGCGGGCTAAACGCTCATCATCCCGATGATTTCCACATGGCATGATCAGCCCCAGAATATCACGGGGGAATGCTTTCCGTGCAGCCAAAAGAGTTACGGCAGAATCAACCCCTCCCGAAACACCTAAAACAACTCCCTGTGCTCCGGCATTACGCACATGCTCATAGATCCACAAAGCCATCTCTTCGCTCAAACTCTGATAATCGATCCTAGCCTCCATGTGTCCTGATCCATCCCTTTCCGATACGCCTCTCCCAGTCTTTTATTTTATAAACAGCGCCGTGAATCCCCGGCATGGCCCGGATCTGTCTGTCCAAAGCTTCTAACGTATAACGGTATTCGTGACGGAGTTTCTCCTGCATCATCTCTTGAGAAAAGGCATAATCCCGCCGGATCTTCATAATCGTCACATCCTGCCGCTCGATCTTTCCTTTTACGTAAGCCACTCCGTTAATGACCGTAATATCCAGCAGCGAAGTCTGAAGCCCCAAACTGACAATAACTCTTCTGACCATGGACGTTAACTGAAAATCACTGATGCTCATGCCTGGTATACCGTTTTATTGCTTCACGGCCCTCTTCTTCGGAAATGAGCTTCTCCCGGGCCAATGATTCAAAAAGGTCTTCCAAATAGGCCGTGTCGACCATACGGATCATATCGTCCCATAGTCCTTCGATGATCTCCTCTTTTAGAAGGGGTAAGTCTTTTAAAAGCTCTGTAACACGATGTTTATCGGTTTTACTTTTCATTGCAAAAAAGATTTGGAAGATTCCTGCCATGGGGTGCCCTTCAAGAGAGCCGATAAAGCCTTCCAAGGCATCGGTTGCGTCCTTCATCATTAAAAGTCGGAATTTCAGCATATTAGCCGAATAATAGGCCGGATTTACAGCCAGTGCACGGTTGCAATAATCAAGAGCTTTTTCGATGTTATGATCTGAATAATAATATTCCGCCAACCGATAGGCCACATCCGGCCAATCAGGGTGCTGAGCAAAGACATCCAGGAGCAATTCCCTGGCCCTGTCAAAACGTCCTAACTCAGATTCCACATAGGAGAGCTCCAACCCCATCTTATCATGATGCGGGTTTGTTTTCAGCCCTTCCCCTAAAGCCTGAGCAGCCAGTGTCAGCTCTCCCTGGCTGTAACAAAGCTGCCCCAGGGAAAATAAAAGGTCATCCTTTTTACCCCCTGCATAAAAAGATGCAAAGTAGTAGAGAAAAGACCTTCTCCAACGGCTGTCTGCCCGAGACATATGCCCGAAAATAGAATAATAATGAGAAGCAAATTCACCCGTAAAAAAAAGCTTCTTCAAAAGGGCTTTGTTCTTCTCCAGCTGGCTCGTCACATCCAGGAACTCAACGGAAGGATAATCCTTCGGGGCTACCCCGTCTGCTGCAGCGCCCCGAGCCATAGACGTCCGGGCTCTGGTGTATAACTCATAATGATCGTTGATCCGGTTCAGCTCCTCCATATATTTTTCGGCCTCTTCTGTGGCCCCTGCATAATAAAGAAGAACAGAATACGGAAACAGAATATCAGGATACCCTTGTTTTTCCTTAAGCATTTGTTTAAAGAATACAAATGCCTCCCGTGTATCTTCCTCCACCCTTTGGGCCAGGACAGTCAACTCCTCTTCGCGAATGGGTTTTCTTATATCTTCATCCATTGTTAAAGATATCACCTGTTCCTGTACTTCTCAAGTGCTAACCCCAATAATTGAATGCTTCGCTTCATGTCTTCCTCTTTCAACACATACGCAATACGGATTTCATCAGCCCCTTTTCCGGGAGTTCCGTAAAATCCGCTCGCAGGAGACACCATCACTGTTTCATTTTCATGAGAAAAGCTTTCCAAAAGCCAACGGGCAAAATCCTCGGCATCTTCAACCGGTAATTTGACCACCGTATAAAAGGCTCCGGCCGGTTTATGACAGGTCACACCTTCGATACGTCCCAGTTCTTCAAAGACGACATCCCGCCGTTTTTTATACTCGAGACGCGCTTCTTTCAGATAATCATTTTTGACTTCATACATGGCTACGGCCATGACCTGGTCGATAGTGGGAGGACACAGGCGAGCCTGAGCCAAAACCATAGCCGCATCAATAAAGTCCGTATTTTTTGTGATCATCGCACCGATCCGTGCACCGCA
>Ga0334892_1001874_pt1 | contig 16417 bp, 12 predicted proteins | sample GraSluR3_MG_4_FD_207213 | JGI IMG/M metagenome (GOLD analysis project Ga0334892, IMG submission 207213) | Sludge microbial communities from methane-producing bioreactor in Wageningen University, Netherlands - Granular Sludge_15_04-R3 | ecosystem: Engineered > Bioreactor > Anaerobic >...
CGTACCAAAGTGCCTGGCTCACTGCCATAACGGGCAAATGCGGCAATAAATGTTTCACAGAAGCGAACGAGTTTAGGAAAACGGTCCAAACGGAAGAACCGCAACAGCCACATCAGCAAGGTCCTCTGCCACAACAGATACAAGACAAAAAGCAAGCCACCAAGCAGGGTAAAGGGAAGAAGGACCAGCAAGGGTTTGTCCACTCGAATGGCTACAAAAAAAGAGGCCACTCCACTTAAACAGGTGAGCGCAATAAAGCCACTCAGCCGGTCAGCAACAACCGAGGCAGCAGTGCGCACCCCCTGACCACTTTTCCGCATGATATCGTAAATGCGGTACGAGTCGCCACCGATATTGGACGGCAGAAAGAGGTTGAAAAAGCTGCCAATGAGGTAGCTGACCAGCAACTTGGATAGGGGAATGTCGATTTGATCGCTTAGCAATAAAATGCGCCATTTCAGCGAGCTAAGCACAAAATTGACCAAGATGATACCGACCACCAAGCCCAGAAACATGAAGTCACATTGAGCCAACACCTCACCAATTTGATGCAACGGTGTGTTACGGTACAAAAACAAAAGCAAGAGGATACTGACCGTAAGTTTGAGGGCCAGCTTGCTATGTCTGCGAATTGGTTTCAAAGTATTGGGCTGTTTTTATTTTTTTACGAACACCGCAGACAGAGCACAAGTTGCTTCCAGAAAAAAAACCGATAACAACAAGCCCAAGGGTGCTGGACAAAACTCGGCACCTGCAAGGGCAGGAGTGCTACTGCAGGACGAATATTTTCTGTCTTATCCTGCAACAAATCAACAAGTTGCCGGTCGGGACAGTCTCCGTCGTCGAAGTAGGCGCACACTCACCAGCAAGAGGAACACTCCTGCTCCACTGGCCAGAAGCACGAAATGATGCACGGCAAGATAAGCCATGCCCACCACTGGCAAAAGCAGTACCCGCACTGCATTCTTCACCCAGGCATGGCTGGCGATGAAAGTGGCCACAGGCGGTGAATAGGTATAGTACTGATGTACCAGCCACTGTCCCGTCTGGTGCGGCAAAAGCAACTCATCTCTAAATTGCCTGAGCACCACTACATGCGGCTCCATGTATGAACCAAAGGCTGCAGTGGCAATAAAACAACCGCCACCACCGCCGCCCCCACCACCGCTGTCCGGAGGAATGGCTGCGACAAAACCTTCGGCAATGACCCTGGCTCCGGCAGCGTTGGTATGCAGGCCATCGGTGCTTAATAGTCGCCAGTTGGGCACCACTCTGCTGTATGAATCCACCAGAATAATTTTTCGTCCTGCGGCCATATTAATAATTTCACTATTATACGCCGGCACCGCAGTGCCCAGGGCCGGCACCCTGGTATTGGGCGTAATAGTTGAAACAATGGGTGTTGCGCCATGCTGTCGGGCGACATCTGCCATGTGACCAATATTAAACGCCACGGTCGACCTAGTATATCCCTGGCTAATATCGTTGGCACCTTCCATGATCAGTGCATATTTCGGTTTATGCGCCTCCATCACCCCGTTGATACGGGCAGCTCCCGTGTTGGTGACTTCACCTCGTACCCCAGCATTCACCACTGCATGGCCGCTGACCATCCCTTGCAAGGGGATTGGATAGCCGGTATCGCCCTTCCCTCCTGCAGTGATAGAATCACCAAAACACAGGATCACATCTGCGTATACAGGTGTACCTGTTGCAGACACTAGAAACAAAGATACCCAGAGCAAAAGGAACAATCTTTTTTGAATGCGCATAAAATTACCTATATCAACATGATGTGTTGCAAAAAGCGTTACCATGCAAAGACCAAAATATTTGTTGTGAAAAAATAAGATCTACCGGAACAATGCACTGTCATGATGCGCCTCACCCTGGCATAGAACAGTGACGCCACCACCGACAGCAAATCCCTGCGCTCACTTTGAACTGCTGTCATGTTGCATTGTGTTCCAACACTCCTTGTCAAGATCCTTACCAAAGGTCCAAGTTAAACAAGGTAGTCAGCCTTTTGGCGTAAAACAAGTAAAACGTGTAAGGATACCACAGCAAGGCTGCTCAATACATCAGAAATTGTTTGTACGGATAAAAAGCATGCTGCGGTCCTCAACAAAATCTGGCAGTTCTTCCTCCTGTACCTGTTTGCGGTTGTGCTGCAACCTTTCCTGGTCCTCTGTGGGAATCGGTTGCTCCATACTCCAGCGGTCACCTTGCCAGCGGGAAAAAAGTAAAACATAGCCTGTGTTGCGAAAACCTTCCCAAGTGACCTGTATGCCGCCATCCTGGTCTATCTCGATAAATGGGTTGATGTCTGGCACATCATTGCTGGCATTCACCTGTTCCGGCTTGCTCCATCCGCCTTGGCTCAGGTGGGTACTATAGATATCGTCGTGGCGAGTACTATCATTGCCGACAAACACCAGCCACAACTCTCCGGCGTCATTCGCCGCCACAAAAGGCATGGTTGCGGTTTCGGGCAAATCAGGAACAACCTGGGCTTCGGTCCATGTTGCACCGTCAAAAAGGGCATACATGATTTGCAAGCGGGTGTTCTCCATGGCTGCCCACACCACATATTTCTTGCCATCCGGCATGGTGACAATACAGGGAAGCAGATTGTCCGCATTACTATCGGTCAGTTGAAGCGGCGGACTCCACTCTCCCCCTTTTTTCTGGGTACTGAAATAGATCTCGTGGCGCAGACCGTCAAACGCCGACCAAACCATATCCCTGCTCACCACGGGCGCTGGTTGCTCTCGGCCTACGCCAACAGCAACCAAAACAAACAGGAAACATGACGCACAACACATCCAAAAGGGTAATTTCTTGATTATAGTATGCGTTTTCATAATATGTGCCATCAACAAGTCCTTGATACACGAAATACAAGCCAGGGTTAGAAAAGCAGGGTTTTTCCGCGAGAAAAGTACGCTTCGTAGTTGGGCAATTTCATCCTCCAACCATGGATTTCCCCCCCCCATATCCACTCATAAAGGCTTGAGGATACCGGTCAGACCAACAAAAATAAAACTGTAGAGGGACAGTAGAAACAGGCCTGCACAGAAAAGAGGAAGCAGCGATCTGAACAGATACTGTTGTCCATGTAGAAAAAAAACAGAGAACATGCCAACAATGGGAAGAAAATAACGACCCTGGGGCTGAAAATCCACAGTCCAGGCATGGTAGAGGGCAACCCCAATCAAAGCGCCGGCACACCCCAGGGTCAGGGCCCAGAGGGATACTCCCTCAAGCCCACCATGTAAAAGTACCGTGGCACTCAGCACCAAGAGAAATAAAAGACCCACATACTGAATCAGGGCGTAGTAGGTGCCTGATCCGCTGACCGAGGTGAAACCGTACATGCCAAAGGCACTTAAAAACGATTTGGTCCACCAGTTATCCACCATAAGAAGACGCTTGAGGCTGGTGCCCCGATCCCGCATCTGCAGGTAGGCATGCCGTTTTTCCAGAGGGGTACCCGGATTCCACAGCTCTCCTGCAAATTGATGCCTGGCCTGCAACAGTTTTTCACTTTTTTGAAAGCCATTAATATACTCGTCTGTCCCTCGCACACCGGCAAAGAGGCTCGCCCCAATGAGGAGCACTACTGTGATGCGATAAACAGCCTGCCTGCTCAACCTGGTATGTGCAAAAACCAGCCGCCAAAGAAAATACAGAACAAGAAAAACAAGGAAAAAATAGAAATTCTTTTTTACCAGCAGCATCAAACCAAATAAAAGTCCAAGCCCTATAAAAGTATACCATTTGGGCCTGGGTATCCCTGGTCCAACTGCCAGCAATCTATTCCAGGCCGAATGCGGACTGGCCACCTGATAGGCAGTCAACATCATGATGAAAACAGCAAAAGCCTCTGAATTCACGTAGCTGAACATGTACCAAATCTGTGGTGACAGCAAGACCGGGACCATGAGCAGACGAAAGTCGCGGTACGAAAAGGCAAGCAGAAGCAGCACAGACCACAGGGCGATATTAAAATAACGCTGCACCATAAAAGAAGGAACAGCCAGTGCCTGAAAGGCGCGAGCGAATTTGCCTATAAAAAAATAGGCAATCTCTCCGGAATGCAGACGTGAGACACCATACACACTGTAGGTGCCGCGAATTTCCTCCGCGCCCACCGGGGGCGGAAGAAAGTGGTGTTGAAAATAATCGCCGGCGCGGACATGCATCTCCTCGTCAGGATGGGCGCTGAAACTGCTGATGGCAGCCATAGCTGTGATAACCGTGAGGACAACGGCCAAGCAGGCGGGAATAAGGGTGTTGCGGTCGTTGACAAAGCGTTCCAGTGCCAGGCCCGCAAAAAGAACAAACACAAAAAGAGCTGTCAAGGGCAGAAAATCCCCGCTCCACAAAACCGCTGTCTTGCGCAACGAACCGGGCAAGTCGAAGAAAAGTTGCGGGTCATGGGTAGCTGGCGAAATAACCAGACCCTCGTCACCAAAACGCACAGACTCAATCCCTCCTCCCAGGGTAATTCGGGAAAAGGCTTCTCCTTCTATGCGGATGGGTGCATACCCGTTCTGGGTAATGGTAATGGCGCGGATAGTCACCTGCGCCTTTTCTTCACTGGGATCAATACGGAATACAGCGATGTTGGCCAGATCTGTGAGCTTGAAAGTATAAAAGGAATTTTCCGGATGTAGTTGTACTCTGCGGGCGTTCGTCTCGTTCCACGCTGTCCCGGTTTGGTTGAGCCAGTATAGTTTAAATTTTGTTGGCGCTGTGGTGTGTACCTCCATAACCACACTCGCCTGCCGTTCCACCAGAAAATGGTACAGAAACACACAGGCCAGGGCAAAAAGAACAAGCCGAAACAGGTACATTTTTCTTTCAGTAACTGCGAGCATTTTATCTGCCTGGTTTGCTTTCAGGCATCTCCTCTATGTTGAAATGGCAGTTGCAAAAGCAAAGGTATCCAAACAAGTCTTTCAAGCACCTGCAATTGGGGGCTGTGCCTGCTGTTTCTGTCTCTTTTTTTTCAACTTGGCATACAGTCTAGTCAAACGGGCCTCATGCGGCATAAGCCAAGCAAAGAGAAGGCGGCCGCAACCATGGATGAGCGTCAGTACCGCCAGTTGCCTGAATTTGGTCAGGCCCGCAAAAAAACCCAAAGGGAGAAGTCGGTTCATGGCATAAATCCGAAAAATCCGCACAATTTCCCCCTCTTCCATGTCAAAGCCCCTGGTGGTGATCGGCCGCTTGTCCATGGCTATTCCCTCAACCTGTGTCTGATACCAGTGATAAAATACTTTAAACGTAAAAGCGGAGTATAGCGCAAAGCAACCTCGCCTCTGTCCCAGAGATGGCGCTGCCCCTTGCTGTGTTTGTCTGTGGGCTGATGCTGACCATGAAAATCATCCAGATGATGGCGATGGCGGATCTCCATCACTTCCCGGGTTTTGGGAAAGGCCAGGCGGCTGACCATAAGATAATTCAACCAGGGTTTGAGATCTTGCAAGGTACAGCCCAGCATGGCTGCAGCAGGCGCATAGCGGTGCACTCCCTCAAGAATACCTACCTGCAATGGTGCATAGTAGGCATCCTGCTCTTTTTCGGCCTGGCCAGTGTAGTCTTCCACATTGCGGAAAACCAGCTCATAACCTGTCTCCTCTTTCAAGGCATAGCCGTTCAACGTTGGGTGCGGTGCACGGCAGGCCTCTTCAAACAGATCCCTGGCATAGAGAATGGAAGAGCCGGCCAGATCAAAACGATCCCGGTCATAGAGCAGGCCCCTCAAGGTATTTTTCGGCTCCTCGGGATATGTTATTCCTCGAGTGGCGGCCAGTACGTAACCGCGGCACACAGGCGTGTCTGGCCGGTGCTTGATGGCATCAAAGAGGAAACGCTGGATGGTACCCATCCAGCCAATATCCACCAGGGCTACCTGTGGATGGGCAAAGAAGCCCTGCGCCTCAAGATAGCGTTGCAGCGCAAGATTGGCGTCTGCAGTCTGGACGCGCACCTCCTCCTGAAAGGAAGCATCCCGGAAAAGCAGATTGAAACGTCTCCTGCTGTCTGGATCGTACCCATGGTGCGAGCCGGAGAGAACAGTTTCCGCAGTCAGGCCAACGCGGGCAAGGTGGGGTTGAAAAGGTTCTGCATCCAGGCTGAATACCCGGCAGACATCGCGAAAATCACGGTTACCGGCTGGCAGAAAAACAATGTCGGCGCTGCTGCGTTGCATACCCTGATGGGCACAACTGGCTCCAGCCAGGGCCATGCGGCTGACATAAAGATATGACACCTCGGGCAGGGGGGATGCCGGATACAACACCGGCGCCAGGATATGCCAAATCTTTTCCAGTAACCAGCCCTCACGGGAGAAGAAATACAGACGGCGGATACCTTCCTGCAGGCAGGCCTCCATGATCCCTTGCACAAAAGCAGCCAAAAGTGGCGCCAATACCAAAAAGCCATAGCGATACAGAAAGGGTTGCGGCAGGTTTTCCTCTTCCAAGGGCAGGCTGAGCTGTTGCAACGAGCGGCCCCGCCAAAACGGCTGGCCCAGAGAATAATTATAATACCGCTTTTCCACGGATTTTCGATGCTTCTCCGCAGCATCCCGCAGCACCAGGGCGGTAATGCCAAAGCCCGAAGGACGCAGGCCATCTGAGTATGGATTGTCGCCTATGTGCAGCCAACTGTCGTAGGTCAGGCCATACTGCTCCTGTACCAGCGGGAAGGCCTTGCCCGATGCCTTGGCCAGAAAGGAATCGGCCGAGGAGACAACCCCGTCCACCGCATCCAAAAAACCGGCATGGCCAATCAACTGGCGCAGGTGCTCGGCAGGCAAATAGACATCGGAAAGCACCAGGATCTTTTTGTCGGCAGCGTGCATGCTGCGCAGCCACTGCACCAGCTTGGCCCGGGGCACAAGCATAGCCTGCTCCATGCCCAGCTCATAGCGGGTAACCTCGTGCAGCAGACTACTGACATCCTCTTGCTGGAAGATCTTTTGGAGCACCGTAGTCATGAAATCTGGATAGCGGGCCTCATGATCCTCAAAATGCTGGCTGGTCTGCTGCCGTTGTGCCTGTTCTACGGTATCGCGCAGATCCTGCACCTGCTCCCAGCTGAAAAAAAAACCGGCTGCCTCTGCCTTGGCCGCGATAAAACGGGCTGTGGCAGGCTTCACCAAATCAGGATCATGGGTACGGCGGATAAGCAGCGTATCGAACAGATCGAAGGTAAGCGTAGAACAGCGCTGTGCCGCGATTTCAGCCGCATTGAGCAGCGCCTCGATGGTGTAGTGGGTTTGCCAGCTCATGGCTGTTTGTTTACGAAATGCCCAATATTGTGGAAATAAGGAAGTATTGCGGACTGCCCAGTGCCTGCTCTCTGGTTAATGACTTACTGCATACGGCCTTGGATCATCCCGTGCAAGCGCTTGGCGCAGCTGCGCAACAGGGTTTTCGCCTGCATCCGGATGCCCGGCAAGGCTGTGCCCTCTCTACGACGGTGCTCCTGCATCAACTCCTGCTCCAACTCCACCAGTCTGTCTATGCCTGCTGTGGTCAAGGCTTGCAGGTCCGTGGGTATTCGGGCCAGCAGGTATTGGCGGATCACGGCCTTATCCTGCTCTCGGCCGATGATGGCTGCCTCGCTGATGGTGTTGCTGCCATGGATACGGTACCATAGCAGCGGCTCCTGGTGCAGAAAACGCACCTGGCCAGGGAAGGCCAGCAAGATCCTGAACATATAGTCATAATCATGCAAATAACGCAATGGGCAAAAACCGCCCACAGTCTGCATCGCCTCCCGGGTCATAAAGAGGTTAGAGGTGGTGACCAAACAGTTGCGCTGTAAAAACGCAGTGTACAGATCTCCACTGGCCTCATAGCGGGCAAGCACATCCGCATACCACTGGTTCCACCACAAGGCCGGATTATCCAGTCGGTCGCCATCGTCATTAATCAGGCACACCTTGCTGAACAGGCATTGGGCACTGCTGGCCTGCTGCTCGACCAGCAAGCGCTCCAGCCGATTGGGCATGAATATATCATCGGAATTAAGAATGGCGACAAAGTCACCCTTGACCATGGACAAGCCCCGATTGAGGGCGTTATAGGCGTCCTGATTTTCCTGATGAACATACTGCAATCTCTGGTCTGTATATCCTTGAATGACTTCGGCTGTCCTGTCGGTTGAACCATCATCAATAATGATCAATTCAAGCGATTCGTGGGTTTGTTGCAGTACGCTTTCTATAGCCGGGCCAATAAACCGTTCATGGTTGTATGCAGGAATAACGACAGAAACCTTAGGATGGATCACGATACGTATTACCTACCTATAAAAAAATGAATACCGTTTCATATAAAATATACTTTTCGGCACAATGAACAAAATGCAAAGAATAGCAATGAAAAATCTACTTTCTAATAAAAGGTCGTTCAATATATGTATAGGTTATAGTTGAAAATATATAAGTGATAATACCCGCAATCACAAACATTTCATAACCTGATAAATGTATACGGTTAAAAAATACGGTATTAATTGACTTAACAATATCTATAACCAATGGATGTAACAGATAAAAACTGAAACTGACCAGTCCCATAGCCCTGAGTGGAAAAAATCCAACAATGGACGACAACCGAGAAGTTCCGGCAAGTACGGCGCACAGGATAAAAATTCCTGAAAGAAAGCTGAACGTTCCTGGACGTTGCGCAGGGTTAAACCCATATGATGCAAAGAGATCGTCTGCAGACAAGACAATAAGGGCAATATACAGTATTATCCCTATGGTTGAAAAGAAAGACGCCACATCAAACGCATGGAACCTTTCTTTTACTGATGAAACAGCTAGATACGTTATATAAGAAAACATTGACCCGCAGATGAAGGCACCAATTTTAAGGGGGCCCTTCACTCCATTACCATACAGATAGACGATATCAACTGTTAGGTAAACAAACGAAAAAAAGGCGATCGACATCAGGAAAAGGATGGCAAAAATTTTCTTTTTTGCAAAGAAAAAATAAATGACCAGCATGATAAATGGCAACCAGAAATAAAAGAACAATTCCTGGGGAATAGTCCACAAGATACCATCAGCCTGAATAAAGTAATAATGCCTGAAAGCCTCGCCTATCCTGCCCCGAAACAGGAACAGCATGGTGACCATCACATAAAACATGGGTATCACCCGTTTTAAACGACGGGCAATGTAGTGGGACATATAACTGTAGGAAATGACCCGCTTCGGATCGTGGACAAAGGGGAGACTCAACAAAAAACCACTCAAGGTAAAAAACCACAAAATACCGAGATGACCCGTGCCCTTGAAAACCCCGCTATGTTCACCCAACACAGTCAGGGCAGCCAGGCCTCGCATGCCATCAAGGGCACCATAGTTCCTGCCACTGGATGACACCTTGCCGGTAATGTCTTTGAAGGCCGGGTAGTCGCGAAAATTGAACTGGGTGAGAAACAGAAAAAAAATAAAGGTGTGAATCAAGGGCATGATCCAGCCAATAAAAAAATTATCGACCTCTAATACCCCTTTATAGGTCATAAACTGATCATACCCATCCACCTTGAGCAGGACCGAGTCTCCCTCCACCTCTATGGACGAAATATATTCATTGCCCGCAAAAAGCTCTTGTATTTGTGCGCTGTCGAACTCTACAGTGGTGCCAAAAAAACTAGTGAACTTGATACTATAAATTCGCACCTCTCCGGATTTTTCACCAAAATCTATGCGCACCTTGCGGGCTATTCTGTTGTTCAACTGAATGGTCTTTTCTTCCCGAACATGGGCAACATAGTGCTGAACACCCTGGGCTTCAAAATCATGATATTTTAAATGCGGAGAGATAAAGACTTCAACACTATCGTCATGGTCCATCACCGCATCAATTTTTACCTGAAAAAAACTGGAGAGTACCAGAACATTGGTTGCATATTTCAAAACAATGAAACAACACAACGTAGCGCAGGCAATGAGGACATATTTAACAGTTTGTTGCATCTCTATCTTTTTCATCGGCATGGAGTTGTTGCTGGGTGTCGGACGCCTTGATCAAGAATCGATCAAACGCTGTGGCACGATTTCATACTACCTGAACAGAGTACACCAAGACAGCACACATAAGCCGCCCTGCATCCTCGTCAAAAAAAAGAGTGATATTGATCACTTGGCAGACACGACCTACTGGAAGGCAACTAAATAGCTGTTGAGTATAACCCGCTTCTTGGCAAAAAACCTTTTTCAGCAAATGCCATTTTTATAGATAACCTTCAGCCTTGTACCAGGCAGCGGTGCGGCGCAAACCCTCATCCAGGGAAACGGTCGGATTGTAACCCAGCTCCCTTTTCGCCTTACTGATATCAAAGGCACGGTTCTGGCGATACCAATCCACCCGGCGGGGAAAGATGGGCGGTTTGATCTTGAACGGCTTGCAGACCCTTTCGCAGATATGGCCCGCGATGACCAGTGGAAGAACGGGGAAATGCGGCACCTTGACATCAATACCCATGGCCCTGCCGGTTCTGCGCACCAAATCTTCTATGCCCACATACTCCTCATCGCCGATCAGATAGGCCTGGCCATCGCCCTTACCCGGTTCCATAACCAAGACAAAGGCATCGACCAGGTGGTCAATGTACAAGGGATGATACAGGGTTTTACCATCTCCAAACATGGGGAATATCCCCTTGCTGACTCGCTTAAAGATCATGTAGAAACGTTCCGGATCGCCAGGTCCGTAGATGGCCGTGGGCCGGATGATGACCGCAGGCAAACCTTGCCGGTAAAAATCAAGCACCACAGGCTCGGCATCGTACTTGGTTTGCTGATAGTAATCAGCAGCATGAATGGGAGCGTTTTCGTCTGCAGGCGGATGCTCGACATTGCCATGCACACCGCAGGTGGAGCAGTAGATGAAACGTTTCACTCCTGCCTGCACCGACTCCTCCAGCACAATGCGGGTGCCACCGACATTGACATCCCGGTAATGACTGTCAGGTACATCGAGTTCCCGGAAGGCAGCCGCCAGATGTTGCACCACGTCAACCCCTTGTACACACTGCCGCACAATATCCCGATCAGTCACAGAGCCAATGACCACCGTCGCCCCCCACTGGCGCAGTTCATTGGTTTTCAGACCCTCCTGGTAATCCAGGGCCACAACCTCATGCCCCAGATCAAGCAGCCGACGCACCAACGCCTTGCCGGTAAACCCTGTTCCACCTGTTACCAGAACCTTCATCCTATTCTCCTGCACCTATCGGTTAATTGAAAAAACGGTCGTGCCAGATTGCCACATTCAGCAGGGCCCACAATACATGATTATGGTTCTGCCGCATGGAACAATGCTCTTCAATCAGTGTATCAATAGCATCAACACGCATGCATTCGCGGATAAGCCTGGAATCGTGCAGCCGCTCCACCATATAGTCCTTGAGTTGGCCCCGCAGCAGGTGCTTAACCGGCAAGCTATAGCCCTGCTTACCCCGGTACACGATCTCACGAGGCAAAAGATCCTCCAATGCCGCCCGAAAGATGTGCTTGGTGGTCAATTTGTTGAGTTTCCAGTCACCGGGCAAGCCCGCCAGATACTCGACCAACACATGGTCCAGGAAAGGTACCCGAATCTCCAGGGCCGAGGCCATGGACATGCGGTCCACCTTCATGAGTACGCTGTCGGCCATCATAAAGCGCATATCCAGATAAATTTCCCGGTTTACCTGATCCATGGCATTGCAGCGGGCCGCATACCAGCGCAGTTGCCTAAAGGGGTCGCGCTCCACTGCTGTGCAAAAGGAATCCTGAAAGAGCCGTTCTTCTAGATCAGAATTGAGGAAATACTGCCAGCGTAGGTGTTCGCCGTCTGTTGGCAGCTCCGAGCCTTCAACAAAACGCTTGAGCATATTGATCGCCCCTTTTTTCTGGGGTCGATCTGGCAGGCGTCGCACCAGAGCACCAATCGTATTTTTACGCAACATCGACGGGATGAAACGAAAATAACTGTTGATGCGGCTGGCTTTAAAGCGGTCGTATCCGGCAAAAATTTCATCTCCTCCCTCCCCGGAGAGGCACACCGTGACCTGCTCCTTTGCCTGCTTGCAGAGCAGGTAGAGGGGCACGACCGAGAGATCGGTCATGGGCTCGTCCAGATGGTAGAGCGTTTTTTCCACATAATCGGCATTGAGGGAATCCAGATAGAGAATCTGATGATCGGTCTGGAAATGGCGCGCCACGATATCCGCATACTCCAGCTCGGAATAGGTGGCATCCTGATAGCCGATGGTGAAGGTCTTCAAGGGCCCACTGATATGCCGCCGCATGAGCGCGACAATGCAGCTCGAATCCAGCCCGCCGGACAAAAACACGCCCAAGGGCACATCAGCCTGTAAATGGCTTTTCACCGCATAGTCGAGGTGTTCCTGCAGGCATGTCACTGCCTCGGTAAAGGAGGGGCGCCTTTCAACGGCAAAGGATAGATCCCAATACTGCTCTCGGCGCACCTGTTTGTTTTCATGGATAAGCAAATGGCCGGCCGGCAGCTTGTGAATACCGCTGAACATGGTTTTTGGCGCAGGCACAAACTCAAATCCCAGGTAATCGTAGAGCGCCTGATAGTCCACCTGCCGCTTGACCCCTGCATACTGCAAAATAGCCTTGATTTCCGAGGCAAAAATCAGATTGTCGCCGCATTGCGCATAGTAGAGCGGCTTAATACCCAGGCGATCGCGCACCAGCACGAGGCGCTGCTCTTTCGAGTCGTAAAGGGCATAGGCAAACATGCCCCGCAGGCGCTGCACCGCATCGAGCCCATATTCCTCATGGGCGTGGATAACAACCTCGCTATCCGAGCGGCTGACAAAATGGTGTCCTTTCTGCTCCAGCTCCTGCCGTAGCTCTTGAAAATTGTAAATTTCTCCATTGAAAACGAGCCAAAACGTGCCGTCTTCATTGCCCATGGGTTGCCGGCCGTTTTCACTTAAATCAATAATGGAGAGACGGCGATGGGCCAGGGAAATCCCCTCTGCACAGTACATCCCTTGTTGGTCTGGACCCCGATGTTCAAGCTGGTCGGCCATCTGTTTGACCAAGACTGCATCGTGCCAGGTCATCCCGCAAATTCCGCACATCTTCCAATCCCGTCCTTTGCATCATGCACGTAGAAAAAGCTCAAAACCGACAGCTAGTTCTCTTTTTCCAAAAAAATCGAAAAATACTTTATATGCTTCAATCAGGCAATGACTATTCTTGCTCATCCCTGTACACTTTTTGTAAGCTGTACGTGAATGCACCGTAAGCTATCGCTCTTTTACAAAACCACGAAAAGCGTTTGCAAGGGGAGTATAATAAACCTGGCTTGATTTTCTACATAAAATATTATAAAATATTATTAATTTTAACGTAGAAAAAGTCATGGCTACCAAAAATACAAAAAAAACAACAGCAGGCAGGCCGCCGAAATTTGAGGAGGCAAGCAGCCCGGTTACGGTCACGCTGCCACTGCGTATTTTAACCGCCTTGCAACAGGTTGATGCGGATCGGGCCAAGGCTATCGTCAAATGCACCGAGGCTCTTGTCGACTCCGCGCTTGCTAACAGAAAACAAGTGGAGATCATCAAGGTCCTTGAAGGCGCTGGTCTGATCATCATTGCTCCCTGTCCCAGTCTCCATAAACTACCTGGCCTGCGGCTGATTGAAATAGCACCCTTGCGCTTCCTGCTGGTCATCATGAAGGGATACTCAGCGCATGCCCTGGAGTTGGACATTATGGACCTCATCGAATCTCTTACACCAGAGGAAAACGAAGAACACGCCCTGCTCAATGAACTGCGCCGCGAGCTTTCGCTCCACCGCCGTCAGGAGAGCATGGAGAGTGGCGAAATTCTCTTTGTTGACATCTAAGCCGAGCATAGCCGCAGCAAGACAGGTAACGTACATGATTTTGCCAAACTGCTCAGGGAGCTAGTGCAGCCAGCAAAAACTCCTTTGAAGACACTCTGGTGACAAGCTGAACAGCAGGTGGAGTAAGCCTGGAAACAGTCGCAAACAAGAGAGGCAACACTATGAATGCCGCATCTTTCCCGGAAACAGCGGATATAGAAACATCCTCATCAGAGTATGCAGCGCGGTTTTCAGGTGCAGCCGGCCAATTCTTTCTCAAGGAACAGACCCGCACCACCCTGCAGTTCCTTAAATACTGCAAGGATAAAACAGTACTGGACGTGGGCGGTGGACATTGCCAACTGGCACAACCGCTCATTGAAAGGGGCTACAATCTTACCATAACAGGCAGCGACCCAATCTGTGGCAAGCGAGCCGCAGAGCGGCTTCCTCCTGGCAGTTTCTCGTACCTCACCTGCAACTCACTGGCGCTCCCCTTTGCCGACCGTTCTTTTTCGGTGGTCCTCTCCTTCCGCCTTGTGCCCCATGCAGACAATTGGTTGGGATTACTTGCCGAACTCTGCCGGGTGGCCAAAGAAATGGTGATTATAGACTATCCGGATATCCGGAGTTTCAACCTCTTCTACCATCTCCTTTTTCATCTTAAGAAGAAGATGGAAGGCAACACCCGAACCTACCGCATGTTCAAGCGCAAGCAGATAGCCGCTGCCTTTGCCATGCATGGTCTGGACCAGATCAGTTTTCAACCGCAGTTTTTCTGGCCCATGGTGCTGCACAGGCAACTGCAGAATGGAACCCTATCAGCCGGCATTGAACGGCCGGCACGCGCCACCGGCCTGACCACCCTGTTTGGTTCGCCAATCATTGTCTGCGCCACCCGCAATCCTGCCCTATCATGACACATGGAGGCGAGTGCACCAATGACAACTCAGCATGAATCTCCCAAGACGCCTGATGTGCTGATCCTGGCCCCACAACCCTTTTATCAGGAACGGGGCACGCCCATTGCCGTCCGTTTGCTGGCAGAGGAATTGGCTGATACCGGGTATTCGGTTGATCTTTTAACCTATCATGAAGGTCTACCCTTTGTGCATGAACGAGTCGCCCTGTACCGCATCCCTGCACCACCTGGTATCCACGGGATAAAGCCTGGATTTTCCCTGAAGAAAATTATCTGTGACGGCCTAATGCTGATAAAAAGCATTGGCCTGGTCAGAAAAAAACACTACCGCATCCTGCACGCAGTGGAGGAAAGCGTCTTGATTGCCCTGCTGCTCTGCATGTTTTTCCGCATTCCTTACATTTATGACATGGACTCACTGCTTTCCCGGCAACTTGCCGATATGTTTCCCTGGATAGGGAGGTACAGCGGCCTTTTGCAGTGGTTCGAGAAATTGGCCATGTGCAAGAGTAAGGGTATTCTGGTGGTGTGTGATGAGCTGAAAAAGATCGTACAAAAAACAGCACCAGCCATACCGGTCGCAGTGTTGGAAGACATCAGTCTACTCGATGAGCAAGGGGGAAATGCAGTCGTCGACAACATCCGCCAGGCATACCAGATAAACGGTCGTATACTGATGTACGTGGGCAATTTGGAGAAATATCAGGGTATTGATCTGTTGCTGCACGCCTTTGCTCTTCTTCTGCAGGAGCAGCAGGAAAGCGACCTTGTTCTTATTGGCGGCCGAGACAAGGACATCGACAAATACCGACAAAAAAGCCTATCCCTTGGCATAGCAAAACGGGTACACTTTCTTGGCCCCAAACCAGTCGAACATTTGGGGCAATACCTGCAGCAGGCCGACATCCTGGTCTCTCCCAGGGTACAGGGCAACAACACCCCCATGAAGCTTTACTCCTACCTTGCCTCAGGCAAACCCGTTATTGCCACCAGATTGCCGACCCACACGCAAGTACTGGACGAAGACATTGCTCTGCTCTGTGAACCGGAAGCAGCAGCCTTCATGCACGCCATGCACGCCCTGATCAATAACAAGGAGTTACAGGTGCAACTGGGTCAGGCGGCAGAATGCAGAGCACAGCAGTGCTATTCCCGGAAGGCCTATCGTGCAAAACTGCAGTGCTTCTATCGAGATGTGCTTGGCCCGCCCGCCTGAATGGGGCCGCATCAGACACAGGGCAAACTGGTGACTTATACACAGCAAGACTAGAGACACTTATTGCTGTCGGCGCTATCCAGGCAGGTTCTGAGATTGCCACCACAGCCCAGCTGCTGGAGACGAACCTCTATCGTACGATAACGGACAACTCCTTGAAGGCATATCCTATGTATTCCACAGCAAATTCATATTCCTTCAGGAATTCAGTGAAAACTGCATGCCCATCTTCTTCCCAACCAGGGAAATTAAAGTAATCATCAAAAAGTATTACGGTTCCTGGCTTGATCTGACTTGCCAACTCCGTCAACACTGTCTTTGTAGAAGAGTTGAGATCGCAATCAACATGTAAAAAGGCAATCGGATCAGGATGTTTTTTGCACCACACAGG
>Ga0334892_1001875_pt1 | contig 16416 bp, 14 predicted proteins | sample GraSluR3_MG_4_FD_207213 | JGI IMG/M metagenome (GOLD analysis project Ga0334892, IMG submission 207213) | Sludge microbial communities from methane-producing bioreactor in Wageningen University, Netherlands - Granular Sludge_15_04-R3 | ecosystem: Engineered > Bioreactor > Anaerobic >...
TCATGTGCTTCCAACTGGACCGTCGAAGTTCCTGAATCGGTCGAGATTTGGACGATGTCCCCGGATTTGAGCGACGACGCGTGGTACACGATGAAGCTGCCATCGTCGTCGGTCGTGAGCGCATGGGCCGTCCCATCGGGGAACGTGAACGTGAGTCGTGTCAAAGGATCGGTCCGTCCGCTGATCCAACGGTTGAATCCGATGCGTCGCATGTCGAGTGAGTTCATCGACGTCAGCTTCCCGGTCCCGTTCAACGTGAAGATCCCAAGTTTCGCGTTCGTATTGGCCAGGATGCTCGCCCGCGTCTGCCCACCGGAGAAATGGAGCGTCGCGAATTGGAGCCGGGCCGGGTGGTTCTCCGGGAACCGCTGAAAGAACTCGTCGAGTGCCGAAATCTCCTGCCCTTGTCGCGTCACCACCGTCCGTGATCCTAAATCCGAGAGCATGAGTGCGACGTTGTACATGTTGATCTTCTCCGGTGTGTCCTTCGCCTCTTCACAGAGCCCGAGGATGAGCGCCGTACACAGGTCGATTGACGAGTTGGCCCAGAACGGGTCCCGTGCCTTCGGATCATGGTACAACATGAACGCGACCGAGCGCGCATACTGTTGGGCGAGCGAATAGTTCTCCTCGAGAAATGCGTCGATCGTCAGTTGCAACAGGTTGTACGACATCGATTGGAGCGGGTTCATCAGGTTCAACACCTCAACCTGATAGCCGCGTTGCTCGAGCGTCTCCTTCGAGGCGGCAAAGAGCTCGCCTTTTGGATCGTTGATGATCAGACTCGCTTGGTCACGTGCCCGACTGTACAGGTCGATCGTCGAGAAGACGAACGTCTCGCCCTTCCCGGAACGGGTTGTGCCGATGACAAGGTTGTTGACTGGCGAATCATCGATGAACAGCTCGTTCTTGACCCGTCCGACGGGGACACCACCTGATCCGTCATACCGTTTCTTCCGGTCGGGGACGCGACGGTACTGTTGCTTCAGTTCATCGAACGAGGTGAAACGGGCGCTCCCTTTCTGATCCTTCCGCAAATCCCGGAAGTTCAGCCATACCTTACCGAACACGACCAGTCCAATGAATAGACTGAACGCAATCAGTCCGATCAAGACGGTCGAAGAGGGAAGACTCACCTCCAGGAACAAAGAGGGTGAGAGCGTCGGAATCGTCGCCCCGGCCAACAACCCGTCTTGTACGATTGGGGTCATGATTTGTCGAATGATGTTGTAGACCCCGTTCAGCAGATAAAAAATCCCGACCGGCACTATCAACAGGCAGAACAGGGCGGGGAAGATTAGACGTATCGGGAATCGTGGTGACAGAGACGGATTTCTCAATTATTTCACCTACCTTAATCTGAATAAAGAATTGTATCTAGGTTAACTTCTTCTGCAGCGATAGCGGCTTGAATCTTCTCACGGGCCGAAGTGTCCTTGCTAGAGGTCTTCTTCAATTTTTCGTTCAGTTCGTCGATAGTGGCCGTAATGTCTTGGTATTTATCGATCTTTACTTGTACGGCAGGGTCGTTTGTTTTGGACGCCCACTCATTCGCGGAGTCGATGTCCCCGAGGTAGAGATAGGCGGTCACTTTCGCCGAGACGCGGGGAGCAGTCCATTCCACATTTTCCGTTTTGGCCACGGTCTCATGGTCCCGTTCCAGTACGGCGATATCGAACGCTCCCTCATCGGTCGGATGTGACGCTTGGAAGTTCTGGAGCCGTTCTATTTTTTTGTTATCGGATAACTTGAGTCCGGCCAGTTTCGTCTCGATCAGGATGGGGTCGCCCGTGAGCTCGAGCGCCTTCTGTTCTGCACCTTCTGCGAGATAGAGGTCGACCAATAGGGCACTTTCTTCTTCCGACCTCTCTTTTCGCTCTAGCAGTTGGATGAGCGAGGATTCCTCGCCTTGGAGCGCTTGTTCGTAAGCATCCAACCATGTCTGTTCGCCACCGGTCACCTGTTCGGCGTATGCCTGCTTGTCGATGAACCATTGCGTGGCAGTGAACAACGATGTGAAGAGAATCCCGGCCGTGGCCGCCCCGTAGATGAGGCGGCGCTGTAGTCTGGTCAGCTTCGACTGATAGGTCGACGAGACGGTTGTGATTGGTTTAACGGACTGGATCTTATAGTCATCCGGTGTCTCGGCCTCGATTTCGTCGAGGAGCCATAGTTTCTTTGCGTTATCCTCCTTCTTCGTCCGGATTCGTTGTACCCGGTCCTTCACCTGATGGTACAGGTTCGGATAGGTGCCTTCCGTTCCGAACGTGAACGTCCCCCGATAGAGCAGTTCGTCTTTCTGATCGAAGAGCCGGAAGTCACCGGAACAGCTCGTCCCTTCCTCGCTCCGTGCATGGTACAGGTCATGGGTCGCGATGACCGCCTCGACGAAAGTGAGCCGCTCATAGTTCTGGATCCGTGTGTCCGGGACGTCGGTGAATCGTACAAACAGCATCTCGTTCCTCCTCTCGTTTCAAGCAACAAAAAAAGCCTTCCGATTGGAACGCTACGTAAGTGAGCATTAGAATTTGATGTTCTGGTCGACCATCTCGGCGAGCGTGAATGCGCCCATGACGATGATCAGGCCGACGGCGCCCCCGACGAGCCAACCGACGGCCTTCGAGCGGCCCCGGTCCCCGCCGAAGATGAAGTAGAAGCCCCCAATCGCGAAGGCAATCGCCGCGGCGATGACGGCGAGTCCCTGGAAGAACTGAAGCAGGCTGAGCCCTGTCTCATTGAGTCCCATGTCGTTCCCTCCTTAATCCTGGTGCGCCGGCGACTTGAAGCTGAGCTTCGCCTCGAGCGCCTCCATGATGAGTTCCTGGTTGTCCTGGATGACCTGTTGATGCTGCTCGTCGAGCCACTCCTCATAGTCCTTCCCACGGATGCGTAAGAGTTTCTCGGCGAAGCTACGGTTCTGTTTCTGTTCTTTTGATGCCACAGTACACACTTCCTTCCCTTGATCTCGTGATGTGCAGCAGCACATCATTAAGGACAGTCGGATTCGGTGCGGTGGGTTTCTAGCCGTTACCCCACGAACTCTGCTCCTCGGTGTGATAAGGAACTGTACAGGGTTTTTCGATGACCCGGAACGATGTGGTGACCTTGTGGCGAGTTTTAGGCGACTCTCGCCGAACCATCTGTGCGTAGATCCCGCCCACCCGGTCACTGATGAGGGACACGCCGATATGTGATTAGAGGAGACCATCCTTAAGGATGTGCTGCTGCGTCGATGTCGGTTACTGTCGGACTCTTTTTTGATTCTTGACGTGGATGAGCTCGTCATCCGGGTTCTTACGCTTGGCGAGCACGTGGGCGTCACAGACGACCGTGCGGATCCGATAGTAGAGTTGCGTCAACTGGACCGCCTCGCCGCTTCCTTTCTCGATGCCGATGAAACCGTGAAGTTCATAGGTCTTCCCGTCGAACGTGCGGACCGAATCGGCCTGCGGCAACTCCTTCAGGTCGAACCGGCGTCGTTCGAGCTTGGTGACGGACCGCTTCGCTCCGTATCCGAAGTCAATGGCATCCCATGGGACCGTCGCGAGCGTGTGCCCTAACGCTCGGGCCAGATGATCGATGTCCGCGATCGACGGCACTGAGCGGTTCTGTTCATATTGACTGATGGCGGGCTGTGAGATTTCCCCGAGTGTCTTCTCTGATAGTTCGACCTGTGACCAGCCCGAGAGCCGGCGGTTCTCCTTCAACCACTCCCCGAATCGATACATAAGCCTTCCCCTTTCTGTAAACCAGAGCGACGACCAAACAGATGTTTCCTTTTGTTGGTTCCAATATAGCAGGGATAAAAATAAAAATCATCAGTTTTCTGATATGTCAGAAATTTTACAGTTGACGATTCTTGTCGAATCCGCTCTATACAAGGGATAAAGAGCAACAGTAACTCAATATTTTTGATTTTGTCGCACAACTGTAAAAAATAACGCTTTTAATTATAGAAAATAATGATAAGTATTTTGATTTCAAGAGATTGTGGTAGGGTAGAGGAATAGAAGGTTTCGTAAAGAATAAGAAAATAAGAGAGTACTTAGATCGTGGGGTGAGCAAGTGGAATTGAACGAGGCAATCATCGAGCGGATGAAGGAACTCGCAACGGAACATAATATGACCATCCATCAAGTCATTCAAAAAGGAGGGTTGAATCAGGCGACGATTTCTGAATTGATGAACGGACGGACAAAGCATCCAAAAGTAAGTACGATACAAAAATTTTGTAATGGTATAAATATTTCGATCAGTGATTTTTTTAATAACGGAAAATTTGATTAATTTCTAAAAAATAGCATTAAATATCATTATATTGAACGATATTTAACGCTATCAGATCATTAAATCTAATTTTATGTATTCAAGAGTTAGGGTTTGTTCTCATATACTTAGTTTGTGTCCCTGAAATGATGCCGTTGTGTCAGGAGGAGAGGGAACGATATCATCGACATCGATTGAAACCTCTTCAAATTCGGTGTCATCGTACTTTAGCATCAGTTAGGTTAGCGCCATCTCGTTTTACGCCACGTAGTTTAGCGCCAGTTAAATCAGCACCACGCAGGTCAGCTTCACGCAGGTTAGCTTCACGTAGGTCAGCGTCTCGTAAGTCAGCGTATTGTAAGTCGGCGTATCGTAAATTAGCGTCAGTTAGGTTAGTTGCACGTAAATCAGCTTCACTTAAGTCAGTGTTAGTTAAGTTGGCATGACTTAGATTGGCTTCATATAGGTTCGCACCTCTCAGATGTGCACGTTCTAAGTCAGCGTGAGTTAGGTTAACGCCACATAGCTGAGCATAACTTAGATTAGCCTCACTTAGAGTGGCGCGAAAGAGGTAAGCGCCTCTTAAATCAGCGTGAAGTAGGTTAGCGCCACCTAGTTTAACGCCACCTAGTCTAGCTTCACTTAGATCAGCTTCACTTAAATCAGCGTCAGTTAGGTCAGCGTTAGTTAGGTTAGTGTTACTCAAATTGCTACCACTTAAATCAGCATCAAGTATATAAGCGTCAGTTAAGTTAGCGTCACTTAAATTACTGCAATTTAAATAAGTGCCATCTAGTTTAGCGTCAGCTAGGTTAGCTTTACTTAAGTTAGCGCCTCTTAGATCAGTTCCATCTAGGCGAGCGAGACTTAAGTCAACACCACTTAAATCAGCGTCAGTTAAGTTAGTTTCATATAGGTTAGCGTCACTTAGGTCAGCGCCACATAGTTTTGCACCAACCATTTCTGCTTCACTTAGGTCAGCGCGAAATAGATAAGCCTCACTTAGATCAGCGCGAAAGAGGTAAGCACCAATTAGTTTGGCGTCAGTTAGATCCACATCAACTAACTTAGCGTCAGTCAGGTTAGCCTCACTTAAATCAGCGCCAATTAGGATAGCTTCACTTAAGTCAGCGCCACGTAATTTAGCACGAACTAGGTTGGCTTTTCTTAAGTCAGCGCCGCGTAGTTTAGTGTGAAATAAGTAAGCTTTTTTTAAGTAAGCACCACTTAGTTTAGCGTCAGTTAAATTAGCACAAAAGAGGTCAGCACACCGCCCCTCGTCTTCGTCATCATGCCATTTTTTATGGTTGATTAGGATGTCGCTAAGTTGTTTTGGGGTATAGGTATTCATTTTGTTCCCTCCTATAATTTCATAATTCCGAACGTTTATAATGACGCCAACTATATCTTGGACAATCAGATGATTTCACGACTGAATGGCTGACGTGAGCGTGGGTAAGTAGGATAATCTCTGCATCAAGAAAGTATTTCTGGTGTCCGAGTACAACAAAGAGCACAAGCAGTGCAAAATTCATCCTTCTAAATTTAAAAGTAAGTATCCTTGGTTAAAGTGTAATGAATCTACTTTATTATGTGTTATTAATTTTCCAAATTAAAAAAACGCTTAAGTCTAACTTCTACATCGACTCAAGCGCCTTTCATTAATGATTTATTTAGACTTTAAATATCTTTTCAATTCATGATAAAAGTTTTCTCGTGTTCCAGCTAAGATAACGACAATCAATTCCCCATCATCCCCCACTTCAATGCTGTAGGCAATCTCATAGACGGTCCCCTTATGCCTGAAATCATAACCTCTGATGCCGGTCAGATCTCCTGTCTTAAACTCGCCAATTTCAGGGTTACTTACAATCTTTTGAAGATTTATTTTATACAGCTCACTAAGTTGTTTATCTTTCTTTTTTAGCTTCTCAAAATATTTTTTGGCTGCTGGATGAAATACAATTGGCACGTTATCATTCAATTCAAATCAGTCCTCGTCGTCATCTCCGAATAAATCATCTATTGATGTTGGCTTAGTGCTTGTTGCTTCCTTGATCATCTGTGAAATAGCCGGACGAATCATATTTTTACGGCGTTGAAACTCTGTCAAAATGTCGTTCCCTGTGAAGCCCTCTTGAATAACATCTGCTAATATTTCTTCTGAGAAATCATCCGTATGTGTTCTTACTGGTTTGATATTAATAACTCCGTCATTCAGTTCCATAATAATCTCTTTTTCAATACCGATTGCATCAAAGAATTCTTTTGGAATGGCGATTTGTCTTTTGCTGGAGACGGCAACCTTTTTCGTTTTCGTTGCTAACATGGTTTATCTCTCCTTTTTTCACTTTACCATTTTCATTGTTGTGTAATTTATTTTCGCTCGGCTTTTTCATTTGTTTGTTTTTTGTTGGCTGATTGTTTTGTTTTTTAATTTACATACGGTAAGAATTCTTGCTTTTTACTTATACTAACTATATATCACTATCTAAATTAATTCAATCTTTAACGTGAAATAATATCAGCGTATTTGTATACATGTATACAAATAGAGAAAAGTTTGATACGTTGAAGTTACAAATAAAAAAGGAGGCACTAAAATGACCAATCAGCTTGATCTCTCACAACAAGAAGCGATTGTTGTGACGTTCGGAAACTTTAAAGGCGGCACGGGAAAGACGACGAATAGCACGATGCTCGCTTACGCATTGGCCAAGAAAGGCTATCGCGTATTGCTCTGTGACCAAGATCCGCAGGCGAATGCGACTACCTTGTTCTTGAAGACGAAGGCTGCGCGAGAAGATGACTACATAACCTTCGAGAAAACATTGATGGCGGCAATGCAAGAAGGTGATTTAAGTAGCATCGTCACAGAAGTTACGGACAATCTGTTCCTACTACCTTCATTCAGTGATTTCGCGCAGTACCCGAAGTTTCTTGAGAAAAAGTTTGAGAAAGAAGTGGACCGTGTGACGTACCTTTCTACTCTTCTCGAACCTCTGAAGAGCGAGTTCGATTTCATTTTTGTGGACGTCCCTCCCACTATCTCCATTTATACGGACTCAGCCCTCTATGCCTCTGATTTCGTAGTCGTCGTACTTCAGACACAGGAACGAAGCTTACAGGGCGCCGAGGTGTTCACACAGTACCTGCAGACATTGCTGGATGACTATGATGCTGATTTTGATATTCTTGGAATCCTACCGGTTCTTCTCAAAAATGGCGCAGCCGTAGATATGGCAACGCTTGAAAATGCCAAGAATGTATTCGGATCGCATAACCTTTTTGAAGGTGTGATCAAGAACATGGAGCGTTTGAAGCGATATGACATCACTGGGATTGTCGAAGAGGATATGCATGACAAACGTGTCATGGAGACATATGCAAAAGTCGCAGATGAGTTCTTACACCGTCTCGAAGCAGAAATGAATTACGTGGAACAGGGGTGAATAATATGTCAGATTTGATTCAAAAACCAGCAAAAAAACGCCTGCTGGACCGTAAAGGTGCAGCGGCTCCTCAACAAACATATAAAGCTGAGGTATCTGAAGACCAAACAGTGGAATCGAAAACCACGTCTCAGAAAGAAACCTCAAATAAACGAGCAGCTAAGAACTCTGTCAATATGGGTTCAAGCACTGTTCGTGTATCTAACCTCACAAAAAACAAATTGTCAGCGTTAGTGACGATGGGCAAAGCGGATTCGGCAGATGCGATTATTTCTACGATGATTGACGAGTATCTTGAGCTATTCTCTTCCAATGAGAGAAAAGAATATGAGCTGATTCGAGACGTTTTGATGATGAAGCACAGTAAATAAAAAAAGGCAGTCCATAATGAACGAGCATGCTACAGTAGAGCATGCTCGTTTTTTTATGTGACCACAATTCGTCTAGGTGTCTTTAAAGAGAGCACTCCTTTGCTGGGTATTCAGCCATACTGATCCAATATAGATGAAAGTTGAAAAACGGTATACATGTATACGTGTATACAAATCTACATGTATACAAATCTACATGTATACAAATCTACATGTATGCAAATCTACATGTATACAAATCTACATGTATACATGTATACACTGAAAATGGAATCGACTGAATTATGGCTTTAAACCAACGGTTTTAGTGAAGCATTAATTTGAAATTTGTATACATGTATACAAATCTACATGTATACAAATCTACATGTATACAAATCTACATGTATACAAATCTACATGTATACATGTATACAAATCTACATGTATACATTGGTCTTTATGAACATAAGCTTGAAAAAAAGCTGTTGTTAAGCGGTTTCTTTTATGAAAACATAGGATTATGAAGTTCTTTCCATTAGGGAAAAACGGCATAAAAAAATCTGATAACCTGGCCGTTATCAGATCCAAATCGTCTGACTTAGTAGTCAGACTGTGTATTTAACAACGCTTCACCCTAAACCAGGCATCATAAATAGATTTGTAGAAACCAAGATTTCTAAAAACATAATACGATGAACTGATCCTTTTTCATGCGTTGTTCAAAAGAAAAACGTGACGAACAAAGGCGTCTTTCTTATGCAATCATTTTAGCATTGTTCTTTCTTCTCGACAATGTTCATCGTATTTCATAGAAATGGATACTCAATAATTTACGATGAGCCATAGAACAGAAGGAAGGAGGATGTAGCATGGAAGTATTGAGAAATCTTTATCGAGACCAATTAACGGAAGCCCCAAAACGGGCCTCTCAGATCGAGAGAACCGGATATAGCAAAAACCTAGGATGGATTTTTGTCTGCCAGGAGTTCACACAACCACGTGCCATCCGCACATACCGCTCACTCTTTGGGGCGAAAGAAAAGTATACATATTTCACACCGAACACTTTTTACCGTAATGACCAACGTCATGCGGGCTCTTTGCGTTGGTTAAACGCTATGGTGATCGATATCGATGTCAAGACGACGCAGAATACAGGAATGATTTTCCCGGACGTCATGGACCGGGTGACGAGTGCAGGCCTTCCGACGCCGTCTCTCGTCGTCAAGACGCCATCCGGTGGTTTTCATGTGTATTGGTACTTGAAGGAACCAAGACGCGCATTCCCAAAAGTGGTGGACCATTATAAGCGCGTCCAACGAATGATTGCTGAGGAGATGAACGCCGACGTTCAAGCGATAGGCGCTGAGCGTTGGTTCCGATTGCCGACAGAAGAGAACACTATCTTCCGCTCAGGAGAGCGTGTCTCCTTTGACGACCTTTGCGACTGGTTGACCGAGCAGCAAGCGAATCAGTCGAAGAAAGGTAACGTGGCATTAGGATCGACAGACCTATTGTCCCACCCGGCGATTCTAAAGCTTTTAGAGGGTGTGGAAGAGGGACAACGTGACAATACATGCTACACACTTGCTCTCGCTTACAAGGCTGCAGGATACGAAGAAAACCTAACCCTGTCGTTACTTTATCAATGGAATGAAAAGAATAGGCCCTCACTTCGCCAAATTGAAGTTAAACGTAAAGTAAAGAGCGCTTTCAAATCTGGTTCTCCGCTCGGTCCTTCATCATATTGGATCGAGACATTGTCTGGGATCGAGTTCAAGTACCAAGTCTGGGAAGGTGCAAAACCGCGTGAAGAACGTACATATAGTCATCTAGATGAATGGAAAGAAGACGTCCTTGCAGTTTTACGCAAAAACGGAGGGTGTATTTGTGGTGCGCAACGAACGCTTGTTTCTTTAATCACATCATCAGTAGACCCTTCCAAGTGCTTGTCATACGCAACATTCAAACGCCTTGTTGCTGTTATGGTGGAAGAAGGACTAATAACAAAGGAAGTAGAAGGAAGGGGAAGATGTGCTAAGACAACGATAATGTTGGTTAAGAAAGATAATGTAGTTCTTTTCCCTGGTGCAATCGAATTTAATGAGCTCAACTCCAATACATTTATAGATACGGTGGTGGGTGGGTCTCTACTCCCCCTTGCAGTACTTGAAATAACTACGCTTAGGAGTGATTAGATGTCTTTGATGTTATCTGCTGTTCGTATTCGTAATTTTCGTTCCTTATTATCTGCTGACTTTTCTTGTAGTTCTTCTTCTGGCACTGTATTGATTGGTGCGAACAATGCTGGAAAAACGGCTTTTTTATCTGCTATTAGAACGGTTTTTGATTCAAGATTTTCTGTATCATCAGAAGATATTTACCGGCGCTCAGGTGATCGTCTTTCTGATGTAGAGTCTAGGAAAGCAATTATTGACGTTTTGATTCTTCCTTCTGTTGAATTTCCTTTGGATGGTGATAGAACTTCTCAGGCGCCAGTTGAGTTTAGCGCTGAATGGCAAACGCACTTTGGCAAGTTTATTTCCGTGGATGATGATTTTAATCAATCCGTTTCTATTAGAGCCACGATTATGTTTAATCGTTCTAAAGGTGAGTTTGAAGTAGAGAGAAAAATCCTGTTGGATTGGCCTGAGAATGAAAATATTGAGGAGTATAATGATTATTTTAGAGATGTTCCTAGAGAGAACTTTTTTGAAGCATTACCAGTTTTTTATTTAGATGCTCGAAGAGATATTGTCGCGGACATGAGAGATAAGTTTTCTTACTTTGCTAAGTTAGTTAAAGACATTAAAATCGATCCAGATTCATTACTTAGATTTGAGGAAGAGCTACAATCAATTAATTCTCAAATCGTTAATGAAAGTGATGTATTACAGCACTTATCTGAAAAGCTTGGGATGGTTTCTCAGACTTTGGATGCGAATGCTTCGAAAATTCTGATTCATCCTGTAACTCAAAAAATGAATGACTTAGGAAGAAATTTGGTAATCAACTTTCAAGATGAATCTTCAGACGTATTTCCTATGAATAGTCATGGTATGGGTACACGAAGTTGGGTTACATTTTTAACTTTACTATCTTATGTAGACTGGCAGATAAAATTGAGAGGTTCTGAGGATAAATGTTACCATCCAATTATCTTGTTAGAGGAGCCGGAGGCACACTTACATCCCAATTCTCAAAGAAATATCTATAAACAAATCAAGTCTTTGAATGGTCAGGTCTTTGTTAGTACACATTCACCGAGTATAGTTTCTCAAGTGGATCCGTTTGAAATACTCCATGTTTCTAAAAAAAATGGTAAGACTATAACTAAAACACTTTCTATTGATTTCAGCTCAGAAGAGCTAAGGAAATTAAAGTTCGAAATTTTAAGGTCAAGAGGTGAGCTCCTTTTCTCTGAAATGCTTATCTTGTGTGAAGGCGAAACAGAGGAACAATCTTTACCTACATTTTTCAAAAAACATTTTGATCGTGAGTTATATGAAGTGGGAATCAATGTAGTTTCTGTAGGAGGATCAGGTAAGTATAGGCCATTTTTAAAACTTGCACATAGCTTTGATATACCTGTATTCATCTTTAGCGATGGTGAAGAGAGTGCTTTCAAGGATGTCACAAAAGCTGTAGAAAGAATTTTTGGAGAAAAAAAAGATCAGCAGATGGAGAAAATAGTCTTTTTACCTGATGAGAATGATTTCGAACAATATTTAGTTCATGAAGGATACGCACCCGAGCTTATAAAAGCGTTAGAGGCTGAAAAGGGAGCAGGTTTCTTTGAAAAATTTATTAAAACGAAACATGGAACATCTGCTGGTAGGTTGAAGTCAGACGATAAATGTCCAAGTTGCAATCAATTTATATTTGATGATGTTATCAGAGATTATCATAAGGAGGATGGTTCAAGTATTGCGTTGCTGGATTGTTTGGCAACAAATAAGACTGCCTATTCTTCAACAATTGCTGATTATATTATTAATTTAAATCGCGGAAGTGAACGAATGATCCCGAATAAAATAATTGAACTGTTCGACAAGATAACAGAACATCACTTACAAGAGAGGAGCCATCATGAAACTAACTACTAACCAATTAGAGGTTGTCAATTATGACGAGGGGGCTCTTCTTGTAACTGCCGGACCTGGTAGTGGTAAAACCAGAGTATTAATCGAGAGAACTGCAAGACTAGTTAGTGAAAGTCAATCAAGTGTATTAGCTCTTACATTCAGTAACAAGGCTGCAGAAGAGATTTTGGAAAGACTTGAACTTCGATTAAGTGAAAATGATATGAATAGCGTCAATGTTGGAACAATCCATTCCTTCTGTTTAGATGTAGTACTTACGAGAGGGAAAATGATAGGTCTTCCAACAAATTTAACGGTCATAGAGAACGATAAAGATAAAATTGAAATCATGAAAAAAGTACTATCAGATTTAGAAGTATCTAAAGAAAATAAGTATAACGTTCAATCGCTTTTATCTAAAATTTCTTATCTAAAGCAGAGCTTTTTCAAAAACGACTCAATGCTGGAGGAAGCAGACGAAAATTTATCATATATTTTTGAAGCTTACAATAATTTGTTAATTGAACATCATTTAATTGATTACGACGATATTTTGTTTTATGCATACAAATTATTAACTGAAAAACCTCAAATAGTAAAACTGTATTCGCGATTGTATAAACACGTTTTTGTAGATGAAGCTCAAGATTTAAACTTAAGCCAATACTTAATAATAAAAGCTCTATGCTTAAGTCATGGAAATTTGATGATGATTGGTGATGAAAATCAATCAATTTACGGGTTTAACGGATCTGATAGTAAATACATGACTAAGTTTTTCATGAGAGATTTTTCTCCTGAAGTTAAAAGATTAAATGAGAACTTTAGATCTACAAAAAAAATTATCGATGCCGCTAAAAGTCTCATTAATACTCTAGATGGAGATGTAGTATACCCGTTAGATGGAGACTTACAAATCAATCAGTTTAGTAACGATTACCTTGAGGCTGAATGGATTGTTAATCAAATTGCGAAGGAAGTATCTAATGGGAACGAGTGGATTGAGGGAACAGTAAAATATGAGAACATAGCAGTAATAGCAAGAAATCGCTATATTTTAAAGCCTTTAGAAGAAGCTTTGGGAAGAAAAAATATACCATACAATTTTAGAATACCTAGTAAGCCAATGGAAAGTTTGACCTTAGAAGGTCAAGTATTTGAGAACGGGATTAAACTCATTGTAAATCCTCAAGACCAATTGACTAAAAATAAGCTAACACCTTTATTTTTAGAGGAAATCGATTCTTTGGACCCTATAAATATAATGAGTAAAGCGACACTTCGTGATTCACCGGATTTCAAGTTAGAAGTACTAAATGAAATACAAAAAGCTTGGGAGCGTATAATAACGGATAGCTCTTCATTATCAGGCGCTTTGAAAAAAATCACTGATGCAGTAGCGGTTATCGAAGTGGAAGCAAATGACGAAGAATTTAGCATTTGGAAAGAACAGTTTATGAATGACATGGACGCTTGGAAAAGTCATTGGGAAAAATACTGTAGAATGACTTCTGCTGATCAGAGGAGTTTGTCGCACTTCAAACATCAACTTTCTTTAGGAAGGACAGCTAATTTCAACTCAGTTGGAGTAACACTTTCAACAGTTCATATGACTAAAGGATTAGAATACGATATGGTCTTTATCATGGGGTTGTGTGAGGGAGTATTTCCAGACTACAGAGCTAAAACAAATCAAGAGTTAAATGAGGAACTAAATAATATGTTTGTGGCAGTCACTAGAGCTAAGCGTGTTTGCTTTTTAACATATCCAGAATCTCGAATGATGCCCTGGGGAGATGTAAAAAAGCAATATCGTTCAAGGTTTTTAACTCAAATACAAAACAATTTATGATTTCAACCCTCAAATGATTAAAAATAATCACTTGAGGGTTTTTAAGTACTTATAAAAAGTAGATCTTGAGATATCTAGAGTCTTGGTAATATCCTCCACTGTCATCTTGGCCTCATACATCATCATGGCTCTGGCCATGACTTGTTCATCAATTGGTTTTCTTCCACCCATCCTTCCTCTGGCTCGGGCAGCCTGAAGTCCAGCGTTTGTACGTTCGCGGATCAATTCACGCTCCATCTCTGCCAACCCAGCCATCATGGTGAAGAATAGTCGGCCGGCAGCCGTAGAGGTATCGACACCTAGTGTAATGATTTGAAGATTGATTCCGCGATCCTTCAAATCATCAATCAATTCAAGAAGCTTCTTTGTGGTTCTCCCCAACCGATCTAGCTTCCAGACGACCAGGGTGTCACCTTCTCGTAAATAATCTAAGCACTTCTCAAATTCTGGTCTCTTTTTAACACTGGAGGCCTTCTCTTGAAAGATTTTAGTACAACCGGCTTTCTTAAGTTCATCTAGCTGCGATTCCAAGTTCTGATCAAAGGTTGATACTCGTGCATATCCAATTCTCGTCATGAATAACCTCCGTCCATTTGTTTGTTTACTCATTAATCATAACAGAAAACAAACATTGATAAAAAGATAAGTTAAAAGACAATGGAGGCAAAATGAAAAGGGCTATTTACAGCCCTTTTCATTTTAATGTGTATTAACTATCAATTATGTCTTTTTAACGTTCGTTTAAAGAACAAGAACATTTTTCAAAGCTACTTTATCTATTAAGGTACCTACTATTGACTGATTATAACGCAATTGTTTTGAACTTAGTCGTGCATTCCATTCTGAATCCATTCATCAAATTCTAAAAGTACTATGTTAGCATGCCAAAAAACTCCACGACTTAAGTCGTTCTTTTTAAACCAATATTTTTCAACTGAAGAGTCTTTAATTCTTTGCTCCTCCATATAATTCTCGTAAAAATCAGAGGACATAACAATTGGTTCAATGCCATCTTTATTTCCAAGGTCAGAGAGTTTGGCAGCAGTTGCAACAGAAGATCCAATCCAAACCAAATTATTAATGCCAGAGTTTTTTCTTCCGGCTTTTACAGCTAAAGTTTTGCTGGCAGCTAAACCAATTCCTGCTTTAATGGTCGGTAATCCTCTGCTAATAAGTAATTTGTTTAACATATTTAAATATGTGTTTATACAAAAAGCTCTACTCGCGATATCAAATACATCCTCTTGTAAAGGTGTTGAATAAATTGCATATACACAATCACCTCTAATTCCTATCTCCTTTAAATATTCTTCATCAGTATCTTTTTTCAAAATTTCAATTATTTCTGAGGTGAATCCACGAATTAATTTAGCTACTTTAACATCATCTTCTCCAGAGAATAAAGTTGTAGAGTCTCTTAAATCTACAAAAATTGCAGATGCCACAGCTTTATATCCATTTGTATAAGTGAAATTATCGTCTCTTGGGAATTTTTCAACTTCGTTAACAGCATCTGTATTATCCAATATTTCTTCAACTTTTTTCTTTCGCTCTTTGTAATCATAATCTGTGAACTTCATTAAGAGATACCTCCTAGCTTCACTAAAACTATTCCTACTACATACATGGTTAGTATTCCTGCTACACCAATAAAAGTGTATCTGATTCCTTTCTGATAAAACTTGAATTTGGCTGAACAGATTTTTGCATTGATGTAGATTTGAGAAATTAGATCTTCAATCTCGTCTTCAAATGTTTCATTAAACACTTTTTCTCTAAACTCCACATATTTTTTATCTTCTGCTGACTCGAAGTAGTACAGAGAATCATGATATGTATCCTGCCCGAAAAGATTTACTTCTTTTTTCATCGTTGGGACCAAAACTCTTATTAACAAGTATGATCCGCGTACGAAAATGCCCCAAAAGAACAGGAACAGTCCCAGATATAAAAAGTTTGAAAAATTAATATTTTGTATGGCACGAGAAAGGATTTGATTCAACATACCTATTGAATGCTCTGATGTAAATATACTAAGAAATATTCCTACCCCAGCAATTACAATAGAAGCCTTTGTATCACAACTCTTAATCCAATCTAGGTGTCGGTCTAAGCGTTGTATTAAATTATTTTTATCAATATCTAGTCGTGGGTCCAAATTCATTCCTCTTCTCATAAAAAATAACATCTATTTCCTTATTACCATTATACGACAAATTGAAAAAAGTAAGCCAATCCTCAGATTTAAAAGAGAACGGTTCTTACGCAATGTTGGTGAACGATAATGAGCAATCGCCCGAAGGTGGTCGCTCATTTTTTTGGAATATCAGTGAGCACAACTCGGATCGGGATTTCGACAAAGCACCCGAATTCTGAGCAAGTCAAAATTTCCCCTTCCGTACATGAGTCGC
>Ga0334892_1001876_pt1 | contig 16415 bp, 11 predicted proteins | sample GraSluR3_MG_4_FD_207213 | JGI IMG/M metagenome (GOLD analysis project Ga0334892, IMG submission 207213) | Sludge microbial communities from methane-producing bioreactor in Wageningen University, Netherlands - Granular Sludge_15_04-R3 | ecosystem: Engineered > Bioreactor > Anaerobic >...
TGAATCTGATAGCGCAGCTTTTCTATCTCAAAGGAAATTTTAAGGTCTCTTGCAGTGTTATGGAAATAATTGCGAAGGTTCCTGGCAATATCATTAAAAAGGTCTATAAAGTCCATAATAAGCCTCCATGAAAAATATTGACAAAAAGCATTAGATATAATCTAATTGCTGACAATGCCGAAGTGGTGGAATGGGTAGACACGCAGGTCTCAAAAATCTGTGACCCCCGGGTCGTGTGGGTTCAATTCCCACCTTCGGCATTCTTATTTTATGCAATAAATTATAAATATCCACAAAAATATGAAAGGATATGATATGTCAGAAGTAAGAGTAAGATTTGCCCCTTCCCCGACAGGTTACCTGCACATAGGCGGCGTCAGGACAGCGCTGTACAACTGGCTGTTTGCCAGGAACAGGAAAGGGACCTTTATTTTAAGGATAGAGGATACGGATATTGACCGTTCAAAATCGGAATTTACCGATATTATTATCAAGGGATTTAAATGGCTTGGCCTGAGTATTGACGAGGGGCCCTATTACCAGTCCGAAAGGCTTGATTTATACAGGCAGTATGCCTACAGGCTCCTGGAGGAGAAAAAGGCATACAAGTGCTTCTGCACTGCTGAGGAGATTGAAGCAAGGAAAAAGCAGAAGGGTGTATTCCAGTATGACAGATTCTGCCTGGATAAGCAGGTAAAAGACGGTCCCTATGCTATCAGGTTCCTGGTGCCGGAAGGCAAAACCTTTTTTTCAGACATAATAAGAAAGGACATTGATTTTTCCAACAGCCAGTTTGAGGACTTTGTCATACTAAGGAGCAATGGGATGCCTACCTATAACTTTGCTGTGGTAATTGATGACTCCCTTATGAATATAAATTATGTCATAAGGGGGGATGACCATATTACCAATACCCCCAAACAGATACTTCTTTACCGTGCCCTGGGGTTTAAGGTTCCCGAATACGCCCATCTGCCCATGATTCTCGGGGGAGACGGTAAAAGATTATCCAAGCGCTTTGGCGCCACATCAACCGAAGAATACAAAAAAATGGGCATACTGCCTGAGGCATTGCTGAATTATCTTGCCAGACTCGGCTGGAGCCATGGAGACCAGGAGATATTCTCCATTAGCCAGCTCATTGACCTCTTTGACTTAAAAAATATAAACAATTCACCGGCAGTATTTGATATAGAAAAGCTGGAGTGGGTGAACAGCCAGCATTTAAAAGAAATGGATGCACATATGATTTTAGACCATATTAATGAAATTATTGACAACCATGCCTTTAATAGTCAGCCTGTGGGTATCCGGCTGGGAATTATTGACCTTTTTAAGGCAAGGTCCAGAAGGCTTACTGATATTATTGATAATTCAGCATATATCTACAGCGATGATTTTAGCAGAGACGCTGCCCAGTCGGATAAATTCCTTAATAACAGGGTAAAACCAGCACTGCTGGAGCTTGTAGATATTTTTATGGATGATCCTGAAAGCATGATAAATGAGTCCGCAATGCAGGATGTATTTAAAAAACTGATTGCAGAGCACGGCATAAAGATGGTGCAGCTTGCCCAGGCGGTAAGGGTGGCAATTACCGGTGCAAGCCAGAGCCCCGGCCTTTTTGAAATAACTGGGCTGATTGGAAGACATAGAACAATAAACAGGCTCCGGGATGCCATTGATAACATAAAGGAGGACGCATGATGGACAGTATCAAAAGCGAGCTTTATTCCAGGGGGCTGATATACCAGTATACCGATGAGGATGTCTTCTCCAGGCTGGATAATGAAAAGCTCACCTTTTATATAGGCTTTGACCCGTCGGCAGACAGCCTGCATATAGGGCATCTGATTCCCATCCTTAATATGAAGCGCCTTCAGGAAAAGGGACACAAAGCCATTGCTGTTGTCGGAGGAGGGACAGGGCTTGTAGGTGATCCCAGCGGGAAGACAGAGATGAGAAAGCTTTTAAAGCCGGAGGATATAGAAAAAAACCTTATGGGCATAAAAAATGTCCTGGAGAAGTTCCTTGATATCAACAGGACTGTCATTGTAAACAATGCGGACTGGCTTGGAGATCTTAACTATATTGAATTTCTCCGGGATTTCGGAAAAGACATAAGCATAAATAAAATGCTGGCATCAGAGAGCGTTAAACAAAGACTGGAGAAAGGACTCTCCTTTCTGGAGTTTAATTATATGATACTGCAGGCTTATGATTTCTATTATCTTGCCCGGGAGTACGGATGTGACCTGCAGATGGGCGGACAGGACCAGTGGGGTAATATTGTTATGGGTATTGACCTTATCAGAAGAAAGCTGAATAAAAAATCCCACGGCATTACCTTTCCCCTCATATTAAAATCCACCGGAGAAAAATTCGGCAAGTCTGAAAAGGGCTCTGTTTGGCTTACGGAGGATAAGACATCTCCCTATGAGCTTTATCAGTTTTTCAGGAACGTGGAGGATGGTGACCTGGAAAGATTCCTTCTGCTTTATACCGCTCTTCCAAAAGAAGAGGCAGGATTTATATCAGGCCTGGACAATCAGCTTATAAACAGGGGGAAAGAGATTCTCGCCTTTGAGGTGACAAACCTTGTCCATGGATTTGAAAAAGCCAGGGAAGCCTACATAGAATCAACAAAGATATTCGGCCAGGCTGATAAAGAAAATAGGGTTGAGACCTCATCCCTTATAAAGGATATTATTATTGATGAGTCAGAGGGGCTGGATGCAGTTCATATTGATAAAAAAGAGCTTGAGCAGGGTCTTTCCATGGCTGAATTTTTGTCCAGATACGGTGTGGCATCCTCCAAAGGCGAAGCCAGGAGGCTTATCAGCCAGGGGGGTGTATACATTAATGACATCCGGGTGGAAGGTTCCGGGCGGGATATTACCCCTGGAGACTTCAAGGGTAATATCCTAATGCTCAGGAAGGGCAAAAAGAAATACTATAAATTCAGAATCAGCTGATGCCCTTTAAGAAGACGGAATATCAGGCTTAAAGCCTTACCATTTACAGGGAGTATCTAAAGCCCAGGAAAAAAGTCCTTTGGGATTTAGCATAACCCTTTATATACTGGTATTGATCATCGAGCAGGTTATCAACTCGCATATAAGCCTCAAGGCCGTTGGCAAGCTGTTTTGAAATACTCAGATTCAGCAGGAAATATTCATCAAGGGTCGTTCTGACAGTATTATAGTTCTCATCATATGTGTTGTCATACCTTTTTGAAACATAGGATATCTCCGACCACATATTTATATCCCAGGGCAGAAAACAGCTTAAGATTATGGAATGTTTGTATTTAGGCCTTCGAAGCAGGGTCTCGCCCGTAACGAGGTTTTCTGCCTGCAAAAGGGTAGACAGCAGTTTTAGCTCTATATTTTTGCCTATCTGCTGGCTTGCTGAGAACTCAATTCCCCTGGTTTCAGCCTTACCTATATTATAATAGATCCAGTTCAGGGTATCAAAATCTATAAGCTCCTCATAGCGGTTGTTGAAGTAGCTTAGGTTAAGCTCAAGGCTGTGGGAGGGAAATTTCTGGGCCAGGGATATTTCCCAGGACATGGACTTTTCACTCTCAAGACTGGTATTGCCATAGGGGGAATAAAGTTCATACAGGGAAGGTGCCTTGAAGCCGGTGCTTATATTTCCATAAAGGGATGTATTTGTTCCCTTGATCCTGTAAAAGGGAGTTACACGGTATGTAAGCCTATTATCAGAGGAATAGCTGTCATGGCGAAGTCCGGCTATAATACCGAAGCTGTCGCCTGCATAGCTGTATTCAATAAAGAAGGAATCGGAACCCTGTTTCTCCTCATCCATAATGTCATGATAGGGGCCGTAGCTGTTCTCGCTGAAATAGTCATAGGACATGATACTCTGATTATGTTCATATCCAAACAGAAGCATGTCCTGATAGTTTGCTGTCATCTTATAATGGAGGAGTCCCCCTTCATAGATAGAATCAATTATATCAGGGCTTGTTTCATCGGCTGTATTCCGGTAATCCCGGTCAGTATCAGTCCAGCTGAAAGACAGGTTCAGTTTTATGGGGTCAAGGTTTAACCCGAAATTGTTAATCAGTGTTCTGTATTTGTTTTTTGAAAGATAGTTGGGGTCATCTCCATAACTGTCGCCGAACAAATCTATATGGGAACGGGCATAACTGTACCTAAAAATAGTGGTGTTTTCAGCAATGCCGTATTTAAGGGTTGCTTTCAAACCGGCATAAAACCTGTTAGCAGGGTCAGGGTCATTGTTGGCTGTCAGCTCAGGGTCTGCAGCATAGACCTCTTTCTGGTATTCATTGCCGAGATTAAGGTCAAGGGACAAAATACCCTTGGAAAACCCGGCATAAATGTTCTGATAATGTCCTTTTGTGGAGACAATTCCGCCGTTGGCAGAGAAATTCCAGGACCTGTCCGTATTGGCTCTCCCTGAGATTATATTGATAACGCCTCCCATGGCATTGGTGCCATATACAGAGCCCTGGGAGGTTTTAATGATCTCAATCTTTTCAATTTCTCCAAGGGATATATTATTAAAATCAAAACTGCCGTCTACAGTGCTCGGGTCATTTATAGGCACCCCGTTATAGAGCACTGCAGTATGAGACGGCCTTGCACCCCTGATATACATGGAGGAAGACTGTCCTTCCATTCCATTTCTTACAAGATGTATACCCGTAATAAGGTTCAGCAGGGCTGTCAGGTCCCTGGCTCCGCTTTTTTCAATATCTTTTCTGGTGATAACTACAGCCGAAGGGGGTACATTTTCCATGGGCACTGCAATATGTGAGGATGTGATGATTACCTCATCATAGTAAATGTTCTGGGAATAGGCGGCAGAAAATGCTGTCAGCATCAGCAGGACAACAAAAAACAGGTGTTTCATAATATATCTCCTTTGATAAAGTATTTAAAAACAAAAAATCCCGCCTTCCACAGGGGGAAAGTCGGGATACATAATCCAGAATCAGCTTCCTCCCTCGAAGAAGTTCTTGATTAAAAGGTATTCTGACTTGCGCATCACTCTATTCACCGCGCCTTCCCGGGCAATACCCAGTGGCGAATTGCAGCTTTCGTCCGCGCTTACAGCGGCGGGGCCGTGACGGATTTACACCGTCTTCCCTTATATCTTATCAGATGTAAGTCTTTATTAAATTTGCGATTATGTCAATATAAATATTCACTTTTTAAGTACAAATTTGCCTGTCTGTTTATTTGTTTTCGTAAAAATACCCTGAATCCCGTTGTCCATTATAGTACCGCTGAATTTGACAGTTGCCCCTTCAAGATATACAGAGAAGGATACATAGGGTTCAAATACCTCCAGGTTCTGAAGGTGAAAGGTTCCTATGCTCCTGGTGGCCTCCTGGGAAAAAACACCGCTATCCTCGGTCTTTTCCAGGGATATTTTGTGAAAGATGCGGATATTATTACCGGAAGGCATTATATTGAGTTCTATAGCCAGGTATCCGGTACTAATCGATTTATTCAAGAGGTTATCAGCAGCTCTTCCGGAGTAGTTTCCTGATATGTCACAATAATTAACAGGTATTCTTATCCCAATATCCTTTAGATAATCCCTGTACTCCGGGTCCAGCCTTCCAATAAAGTCCTTTGTGATGCCGTTAAAATCTGAAGCCTTAGTATTAAAATTATCGTAAATATAAGCGAGTACCCTCCCGCCATAGGAGGCAAGGACAGTGAATTCCGGGCGGGTATTGGCAACAGTCAGGTTCAGATAATCCTTGAGTACAGCGGAAGTCCATTTTGAAAGTTTTATGCTGTCGAGCATCATATCAGGGTTGAGGTTTTTATAGAGCTGAATATCTCCAGCATTCAATTTTATGCCATAAATTATATCCTTTCCGCTCAGGAGGTTTATAGCATCATTGCTGTAGCCTATATCACTGTCCTTATCTGCCCGGGAGAAAAATAAATTGAGATTCTCAATTATTTCTGCAGTCCTGTCTTCGATACTGCTGAAACTGCCTTTATTGTCAATGGCAAGGAGCCCTATCAGGCTGTTTTTGATAAGGGTATATCCATCCTTGCTCAGTTCTGCGTAAAAATCATGTTTTATATATTCTACAGGTTTCTTTCTGATGCTTATTTCAATGCTGTTGGATATTAGAAGATTGCTCTTTACCTGAATATTGATTTTTAGCGCGCTTCCAGGCTCCAGTTCCTTGAATTCGGGGACAAGGGCTGTTATCTGACTATGACTTGAAGACAGGATATCAGCTTCTTTATTTGCAATTAATACAGTATTTTCATCCTTTTGGGCTGAGAAACTTCTGCCTGATATCTGAAGTTCATCGCCCGGGTATAGGGTTCCGGGCTTAACGGAAAGGATGGTGGGATTCTCAAGAACAGTCATCTCAGGGGCTTTCAGCAGGTGTCCCTCGTACCGGATTTCAGGTATGATTGAGCCAGCTTCAGCATTTTTGGGTATCTGGGCAAATATTTCCTTTTCTGTGACGCTCAGGACAGTTCCCTCTGCGTCTGAGAATCTTATGCTGTATTTTGCCCTGTCCGGGTAAAAATCCTGTCCCACGATCTTTATATTGCCGCCGGGATGCTGTGCCCTGGGATTGATAACCAGGATTTTCATCGAGTACGAGTCGGGCAGTATGAGCGTTTTTACAATAAAATAAAAAACGGTTAGCATTGTAACCGAAAAGAGCAGTATCACTATCTTGTGAACCGGTTTTGACGTAAGGAAGGACTTCTGTTTTATCGGTGCCTGAATACCCTTTATTTCTTCAATAACTTTTTTTTCTTTATGAATTCCATCAGCAGGAGAAGACTGGGAAGCGTATCCGCTTTTGCCGGTTTCTTCAATTTCCCCCTGGGAACCTGAAAGGGGATTGCAGAATATTAACAGCTCGGGTTCTGTGTCATTGGTCTGCCCCAATCTTATTATATCCTTATCCTGAAGCTGATATCCTCCGCTTATCTTTTTATTGTTCACAAATGTGCCATTATTGCTGTTTTTGTCAGATATTATGTACCCTCCCCAGTTTTCAGCCAGTTCTGCATGTTTCCTGGAAACGCTCTTTTTTTCTATTATAATGTCTGATTGTTCCCTTCCCAGGGTATATTTGCTCTTATTCAGCTCCATGCGTTTTTCCCTGCCTGATGCTTTTATTATCAGGTAAGGCCGTTTTGAATAACCTATATCCTTTATTCTTTTTGCTTCATCGTCCATTATAGCCACCAAATAAAAGTATTTTATTTTATCAGGTTCTGTTGTATTATAATAGCATATTAATACATGATAAAAAAATAAAAACCAATTTCTGTGAGGTATTCTATGGATGATGAATTGAAATCCTTTAATGTTTCAAGGTTTCAGGACCCGTCAGAGGATAAGAGTAAAGGGATTTACATGCTTGCAGAACTCTATCCGGAAATAAGTGGAAAAATAAAAGACGGGAAGATAGCCAGTGTAATAAAAGAGCTCAAGGAATTCAGCTCTTTCCTTGCCGGGCTCATCAGCAAGGAAAGTGACAAGAAAACCCGGGCGGATTATGAGCTGATAGATTTTACCCTCAAATTTTCTTCCAGTACCCTGGAAAAGCTGGACCGGGTGTTCCGTTAGAAAAGTTTTCTCAGTAAAGCTTTGAAAGCATTTTATACAGGTAGGTTATCTCTTTTTTAACTATAAAATAATTTACATACTGGAGCGGAACCCCTGACTGCATTTCTTCTGCAAATTGCAGGGCTTTCTGAAAGAAGCCTGACGCCTTTTCATCCTGGTTTGTCCTGGTCAGAAATTCCCCGGCCAGTGTATATATCTCGACCAGATAGGGTTTGCACTGTATATCCTCGAACATGGGTATGGCAGATTCAATATAATGGTAAGCATCATCATAATCCTGGTTTTTCAGCATAATTTCTGCAATCCTGCTGTTTATCCTGGCTATTAACAGGCTGAAACCGAACCTTAATGCCTTTTTTTTCAGGTTGAGCAGGCTGATTATTAAGTCTTCGCTGCTTTTGCTATTTTCTTCAATATAGCTCATGAATACAGCAGATTCTATGAATCTGTAATAGTCTTTGTCGTTTCTGGCAAGTTCCAGGGATTTCTGGAGAAAATCCGATGCTTCTATATGCTTTTCCCTGATAAAGGATATCCTGGCCAGATAGTAATAGCCGTCAATGAATGTATCTTTCAGTCCGAAATCATCATCGAATTCCATTGCCTTTCTGATGTATTGCTCGGATTCCTCAATATTGCCCAGGTCAAAGAATAAAAGACCCTTATTGAGAAAACCAATGGCTGTTCCCCTTTTATCCTTTATATTCTGTCTGAGTTCAATGGATGCATCAATATGATCAAGGCTTCGGTCATAAATACCCAGATGCCGGAGAATTACCCCTGTGTGGTTGAGACCCTCTCCTATGCCCTGTTTATAGTCAATCTGCCTGGCAACACGGAGGCTCCTTTCATTTGCCTGCAGGGAATCATGGATCTTGCCGAGGTAGAAGTAGCTCAGTGCAAGATTGGAAAGGCACCTGAAGTAGTCTATCTTATTGTTTATCTTTTCCAGTATATTCATTGCCTCAGCCAGGTATTTAATGGAAAGCTTATAATTGCCAAGCCTTGTATAGATGTGGCCTATATTGTTCAGGTTCTTTGCAACCCATATCTTGTTGTTCAATTCCTTCTCATATACCAGAGCTTCAAGGAATATGCGGAGTGCATCCTTTAATTTGCCGTTTTTAAGTTCAGTCAATGCGATCCGGTTCATTGAAGAAGCAATTCCTACCCTGTCATCTTTCATCGAGAAGAGCTCTTTGCTCTTATAAAAGAATTTTTTTGCGATATCGTTTTTACCCGTCTGGTAATATAGCCAGCCAAGGTGCTGAAGTATTTTGGCCTTGTCTATGATACGGTTTTTCTTCTTTGCAATGGCATAGGCCTTTTCATAACAGCTTTTTGCATTTTTTGTGTTTCCGCGAGTTTCTTCAATTTCCCCCTTTGCAATATAGGACCGGATGAGTCCTATATCAAAGAAATCATCTCCCTCCTGGCTCTTTGCAATGGCAATGGCCTTTGATATCAAGGCTATGGCCTGTTCATAAAAATAAAGCTCCTTGGCATTTTCACCGGCCTTGATAAAATAAAAGAAAGCCTTGTTAAATTCTCCTGCCTTTTCATAGAGATATGCGAGCTGTGAAAATATCGGGCTGAGGTTATCTTTGTATATTTCCTCGTAGACCTGTGCTATCTTAAGGTATAAGGCAGTCTTTTTTTCATGGGGTACTGTGGATAATATAATGTTTTTAAGCTTTAGCGGGTTCAGGTAGAAGTGTTTGCCTTCCCGGTCTTCAATTACGAGGTTTCTTTTCAGCAAAAGGTCAATGCCGCTTAGGGTCTCATCCCTGGTATACTCGGATATTAAAAGGAGTACATCCAGCTCGATCCTGTCAATGAAGAAGGACATAAGGGTCAGAATGTCATTCGCTGCAGAATCCAGCTGTACTATCCTTTTCTTATATATCTCATCCACATTTATAGGAATATTAAGAGCTTTCTTGTTTTCCAGTTCGTCCAGCGGTATGTTTCTGTTATCGTAATTTATCAGCCATTTGTTTTTTTGTTTGAAAAGGAGCCCCTGTTCTGTCAGGAATTTAACCGATTCACTGATATGAAGCGGGCATCCCGCCGTATCCTCGTATATCCTCTGGATGAATATTTCAGGCAGTTTCTGAATCCCTATCATCTGGGATATGAACCTGTGGGTTTCTTCCAGGGATAATCCCTGAAGCTTGAACTTTGAGAAATACTCCTGGGCAGTATCCAGTTCATCAGGGTTGAACAGGTTCTCAAGATTCAGAAGCTTGTCATTATAGCAAATTACAAAAGAGATAGGTATGGTATCATATTTTTTTATGCAGTTTGTTATAAGGTAATGGAGGAGCTTTTTGTTAAAGGTATTGGCATATTCATAGTTTGAAAGGAAAAATATTACCGGGTTGCTCTGGGATATAAAACTCAGTATGTCAAAGAGTTTCTTGAACTGGATATTAATATCCATATCCTGGGGAAGGTTGTGGAACATCGTTCCAATCACCCCGGTTATAAAATCATCACCCATAAGCTTCATATTCGGGATGAACCTGGAGAAAAAAGAATATATCTCTTCCACCCTTTCCTCAGGAATCTTGATATTGCCCTTTTCCAGAAAATAAATTATATTCTCAAATATATCTTCAAAGGCCTGGAAAGAGCCCTTATGTTCAGGGAAGTACCTTCCTGAAAGGCACAGGTAACCAAGTCTTTTGGCCAGATTTTCACATTCGGACATGAGCCTCAGCTTTCCAATGCCGGGCTGTCCCTCAAGGAAAAGAACAAAGGACCGGAACCTGTTCTCTTCGCTTGTCATCTCCTTAAACCTTTTCATTTCCTCTACCCTGCCTATGAATGCAGGTTCGAAAAGCCTTGTATGCACCTTTTCTTTGGGCAGTTCAGATTCTATAAAAACTGCAGGCTTTATGACTCCTATGCCTGACAGGTCTTCAAGTATATCATCAGCTGACTGGTATCTGTCAATTGGGTCCTTTTCCAGCAGTTTAAGTATAATTTTTTCCAGGGATTTTGGGATCTTCGGCTCTATGGCGGAGGGTCTGGGGGGTTTTTCATTGATGTGTTTCATAAGTATCTCAATGGGGTTGTCGCTTGTGAAAGGTTTCTGGCCGGTCATTACTTCAAACAGTATTACACCGAAGGAGTAGAAGTCAGATCTGACATCAATCTTTGTACCTGAGCTCTGCTCAGGGGACATATAGGAAACAGTTCCGGTAATCGCCCCTCCCAGGGTAAACTCCCCGGATGTTATGCCAACCCTTTTGGAGAGTCCGAAATCCATCAGCTTTGAAACATTGCCCGGTGTAATTATTATATTGGTGGGCTTAAGGTCCCTGTGTATTATGTCAAGGGAGTGTATATAGGACAGGGAAGATGAAATCTGCATAAAGATATGCAGAACAGATACAAGATAGGAATCAAAATAATTATTGCCTTTCTCCTTGCTTAGTAAATCCTTTGCCTGGATGAAATATTTCTTGAGGCTGCTGCCCTCTATAAACTCCATTATGATAAAGTGATAATCGCCATGCTGCCCATGATTAACAACCTGAACGATATTGGGGTGATAGATATTCGACATTACGAAAAATTCCCTGTTGAAGCGTTTCAGCTCTACATCCTGAGGCTTGTATATCATTTTAAGGGCGCAGGTTTCCCCGGTCGGCAGGTCTTTGGCTTTATAAACTGCGCCCATGCCCCCTACGCCGATCTTTTCTGTAATTTCATACCTGTCCTGTATGATTGTTCCTATCATAAAGGGGATTATAATTTATATGAATTCATTTTACAACTTAATAAATTGCTAATATAATTTTCCTGGCAGGGTTTAACCGTAGGGCATCTTAGTAAAGGCTTCCCTGCAATTTTGAAAGCAGAAAGGATATTGTCAATAGAATGCTGAAGGCAAAAATAATAAAATATTCAAAGCTTCTCTATGAAAAGGGATTGAACCTGGCCATGAGCGGTAATATCAGCATACTGCATGATAAACTGGTGTATATTACCCCCCACGGCATGTTCAAGTCCTATCTCAGGCCTGAAGATATCTCAATAATCAGGCTTGACGGGGAGGTGCTGAACAATATACAGCCGTCTGCTGAATACCGGATGCACTTGGAGATATACAGAGAAAGGAAGGATATATCCTCCATTATTCACTCCCACTGCTTTTACAGCTCAATTATCGGGCTGTTGCCCCTGGATTTTTCAGATTTCAGGATCTTTTCCGAATCCCTTATAAGTATTGGTCTTCCCGCCAGGACAAATTATTATATGCCCTCCTCAGCAGAGCTTGCTAAAAAAGTCGCAGAAGCGATGAAGGCATCTAATGTTGTGTTTATGGCAAATAACGGAGTTACTGCAGCTGGGGGTGATATTGTGGAAGCATACTGCAGAATTGAGTCAGCAGAATTCTATGCAAGGGCTGTCTGCTTTTTGAGAAAAGAGCCGGACATAAAAAAAATTAGCAAGGCAGAAGCAGAAAGGCTGCTGAATCTACTCTGAAATCCATGGCAAAAAAGAACAGTTATTCAAAAGAGGTGTTTTTTGAGCTGTTTATCAAATCTGATATAATCCTTTCAAAGTGCCAGCTGGAAAGTCTTTATGAATTCCATCATCTTGTCAGATCATTCAACAATAAATATGACCTTGTCAGAACCATCAATTTTAAAAATCTGGTTCAAAAACACTATATTGACTGCTGTTATATTGCAAGGTATGTGGATTTTGAGCCGCCATTGCTCGATATAGGGACCGGCGCAGGGTTTCCTGGCATCCCGCTTAAAATAATGTTTCCGGAGAAAGAAATGATACTGGCTGAAAAAAGGCTAAAAAGAATAGAATTCCTGGACATGGCCATCAGGCGCCTGGGACTGGAACGGATCAATACCTATCCCCACAGCATTAATTATAATTCTTTGGTATCATGCAGATCTGTGATTACCAGGGCGGTGGAAAGCATAGAGAAGACCCTTGCAAGGACAGATAGCCTGCTTCCCCAGAAAGCCAGGGTTTTCTTCATGAAGGGCCCGAATGTAGGGGCTGAGATAAAGCAAAGATTTGGGTCTTTTATTCTGCAGGAAAGAATTGATTACAGGATACCGGGCACCAGCCTCAGCCGAAGTCTTATTATTTACAGCAAAAGTAAAGAAATTATTTAATTGACCCAAAGTAACTGAAGTATTATAAATAGGATTTATGCAGGAAAAAAAGGTTATAGTTTCATTATCAGGGAACCTGGACTATTTTAATATATATGATATCCTCATGCTTCTGCATCTTGGAAGGAAGACAGGTGTCCTTACCATAGAGAACCAGGAAGAGAAAAGACAGATTTTTATGCACCAGGGTATTGTTGTATTTGCCATTTCCAGCGATTACAGGGACAGCCTTGCAAAATACATGGTAGAGAACAATTATATCACAAGCGAAATGCTGAATAAGGGATTCAAGGTAATGAAGCAGAATCCCCAGAAATATAAATCACCCTGGGATATACTGGTTGAAAAGGATCTGCTTAAAAGCAGGACACTCAAAAAGGCCGCTGAGGACAATATTTCACAGCTTATTTTTTCATTATTCAGGTGGAAAAATGGTATTTTCCAGTTTTCAAATTTCGGAAGGCTGCCGGAGCATGCTATTCTGGTAAATATTGACCCCCAGAGCCTTGTAATGGAAGGAGTCCGGATGAGTGACGAATGGGAGGAGATACACAAGGATTCCCCTCAGGAGGATATTATACTGCAGGTAAACCCGGATATTGACCCGAACAGCAAAAAAATGGACCTGAGCGACCTGGAATGGAGGGTGCTGGGCAAGGTTAACGGACACAGGTCTGTCATTGATATTTGCAAAGAGATCAAATACCTTAATGAATATGAAACCCTGAAGATACTAACTGACCTTTACAAGAAGAATATTATACTGCCCTCACAAAAGAGAAAAGGGGATATTGAAAGCCCGGATATGGGAGAATCCTCTTCTTCCATTAGCATTTTCAGCCTGGAAACACTGAAAGCCGGATCAAAACGCAAAAGGGAGCCCGAACAGGAAATCCAGGAAAAACAGAGGGATGTCCAGGCAGAAGAAACAAGGGATAAAATGGTAACATCCCAGACAGTTATCAGGGGGAAGATTGTAATAACTGAAAAGGGGATAAAAACAAGGACCCTTATTATTACCGGTGAGCCTATGATCATAGGATCGGGCAATGATTGTGATGTACCGGTAAAGACAGAATCTTTCGATGTTCCCTTGAGATATGCCACCATCTACCTGGAGGGAATGAGCTATTATATACGCTCAAACGGTGAAAAGATGCTTGTCATCAATAATCAGGAATACCTGGAGAAGGAACTGGAAAGGTTTGATGAGATACAGATAGGAGATATTTCTATAATATTCTCATAGGTTTGATTTTTCAGTAAGAATGTAATTCATCCTTCAAACTTCTCGTCATCACGCTCTTAATTGCATCTTTGATTGGCTTGTTCTTATAGAGTATATTATAGACCTCAAAGCATATAGGCATTTCAATCCCGAGTTTTTTTGCAAGGGAATATACGGATTTTGTAGTACTGATGCCCTCAGCGACACTTTCTCTTGAGGACAGTATGTCCTTCAGGTTTCTTCCCCTGCCAAGCTCATAGCCCACAGTGCGGTTACGGCTGAGTTTTCCTGTAGCTGTCAGCACCAGATCGCCCAAACCGCTTATGCCAAAGAAGGTTGTCTTTTCAGCACCCAGCCTTTCGCCGAGCCTTGCTATCTCCGCCAGTCCCCTGGTTATCAGAGCGGCCTGGGAATTGGTGCCCAGACCCAGGCCGTCCAGAATCCCTGAGGCAAGGGCTATGATATTTTTGATTGCACCCCCTATCTGAACCCCTGTTATGTCCTGATTGGTATAACAGCGGAAGTAGTCATTGGATATGGTGTGCTGTATGCTTTTTGAGTATTCCATGTCCCTTGATGCTATTACACAGGTAGTGGGCTGTCGCATTGCAACCTCCAGGGCAAAGGTGGGTCCCGATAAAAATGCTGGTGCCTTGCTGTATCCCGCAGGCAGAAAATCTTCTATTATCTCCCCCGGAAGCTTCAGTGTCTCGTTTTCTATTCCTTTGATGGCTGAAATTATGTAATGGTCGGATCGTATTAATTCTGACGAATCTGAAAGTATGTTTCTGAAAAACTTGCTGGGTATGACAAAAAGAAGAAGATTAGAAAAGTCAAAGGCTTTATGGAGAGAAAGGGTCGGTTTTACCCTGTCGGAAACTGCTATGCCTTTAAGGTAAATTCTGTTTTCCCTTGATTCCTGTATGCTTTCATATGCCCTTTTATCATAACACCACAGGCAAACCTCCATTCCGTTGTCGGCCAATAAGTTTGATAATGCTGTGCCCCAGCTTCCATCACCGAATACTGTAATATTATCAAATCTGTAATTCATTTCTGTTTATCAACCGTCTGATATTTTTTCCATGCATGAATAAAAGAAGAATAAAAAGTATAACAGAAAATATAAATATGTTAAGAGTTTTATCATCACTTTTGACTGGCAGAAAATAGATGCATGCCGTAGAAATCAGAAAACTTCCCAGAGATGCCAGGGAGGATATCTTTAAGATAATCAGGAAAAAAACATAGGCCACAACAAATATCAGGGCATAGTACCAGCTGAAAAAGGCAAGTATGCCCATGGAGACAGAAACACCCTTTCCCCCGCGGAAAGCGAGGAATACAGAAAAACAATGCCCGAGAAAGCAGCATAGAGCTAAACAGTAAATAAGCCTGTCATGTGGGTGATACAGATTATATAATGAAAGGGGAAAATAGGACTTGGAAAAATCAGTTAAAAAGGTGGCAAGTCCATAGATAAAACCAAGGTTCCTGTAAACATTGGCTGCTCCCGTATTACCGCTCCCAAGGCTTTGAATGTCCTTACCGCCGAGTCTTGAAAAGATGACGCCGAATGGTATGGAGCCTGCAAGGTAAAATAATAGACACAGAAGCGGGGCAGACATATCAGCTGTATTCTTTCTCTATTTTGTAACTCAGGTCTTTTGATTCCTGAAGGGTCAGTTCAAGTTCTTTTACCGATTTTGTGAGAACCTGCTTCTCTTTAAGCAGGAAAGTCCTGTGAGATGAGAATATGGATTTTATATTATTTTCAACCTCCAGTATATGGTGGGACATTTCCCTGGATAGAATGCTCCAAAGGTTATCCTTTAGCTCCATTGACTTCTGCTGAAATTCCTTCTTCATCTTTCTCCTCTTGTAGGGGAAAAGAATAAATCCGTAGCCAGCGAGAGTGATGCTGAGCACGATACCCGTAAGATCAATCAGCGCTCCCTGCAGGATGCCAACCAGAGTGATGCCTGTACCCACCGCAAGGCCCTGCATGGTTATAAAGCCCCTGAAACTCTGGCTTATATTTTCCTTTAGCTCCATGCTTTCTTTTTCTATATCAAGTTCCCGGTAAATCCTGCTGTTTTCCAGAGCAGTGAGGTAAAGCTCTTTCTCCCGGTCGACATATTCCCTTTTCAGCATCAGGTTCATATCAGTATTTTTTTTTGTAATATTATTGGTGATATAATCTATGGACTGGCTGTATAAAGACTTGCAGCTTATTGATGTAAAATGGCTTAACCTGTCAATCTCCATGGAAATCTGGTGCAGAGGGTTTCCTTTTTCATTAAGCACCTTTTCAAGCTCCAGCCTTATATGCGTTTTACGGAAGATTTGCTTGAATACGAATCCGAGGTTAATGGTCTCATCTATAAAAAGCAGCATCCTCTCTATAAAATGTGAGA
>Ga0334892_1001882_pt1 | contig 16383 bp, 14 predicted proteins | sample GraSluR3_MG_4_FD_207213 | JGI IMG/M metagenome (GOLD analysis project Ga0334892, IMG submission 207213) | Sludge microbial communities from methane-producing bioreactor in Wageningen University, Netherlands - Granular Sludge_15_04-R3 | ecosystem: Engineered > Bioreactor > Anaerobic >...
CGGCCAGAAAGACGGCGTCGGGGGCGATCCGAGCATCGTTGGCCGCCCAGGTGCCCACGGCCCGGGCATCCTCGGCGAGAGCGTCCAGCTCGCCAGGGATCGGACGGCCGTCGCTCTGCCCTAGGCCTCGTGGATCATAGCGCAACGTCGCATAGCCGAGGTGCACTAGCGCATCGCCCGTCTCCCAGCGGGGTTGGGCGCCTCCTGAGGTGACCACGATACAAGGAAAGGGCCCCTGCCCGGCCGGCAACGCCAGCCAGCCAGAAAGGGCTTCGCCATCGCTGATCGGGATAGAGACTGCTTCACCTTGGGCGGTCTCCGATGTGGCTGGCGCGGGTAGCTCGGGAGCCTGCCGCACGCGCCGAATGGTCACTTTTTGTCGTTCGCCTAGATGGGGCTGGTCCCGCGCCGCCCAGAGATCCCAACGAGCTGCGGGGATGGAGACGCTATAGAGCACGCGCTGGTTCGGGTCGAACCAGAGGGTGAATGTCGGCTCCTCATCCAAGCTGCCCTGCAGGGCCACCGTGCCGATCACGGCGCTTTCGGCATCGGGCGCTCCGGCCAGATCCAGCGGGCGGCTCTGAGGCAGGTCATCCAGGATATCCATGGCTTGGAGGCGCAGCACAGACTGTTGCGGATCCAGGTCCAGGGCCGCAAAGCGCAGAGCCAGCAACACATATGGTAGGGCCGAAGGAGTGCTTTCGAGCATGACCTCGGGCAACGGGCTGAGCTGCTCGTGGAATACCGGCCCGTACCAGTCGAGAATGCTGGCGAGGCAGGAGATGCCACTCTCTTCTCGGACTGCCAGCCAGTAGGAGCGTCCTCCCTCGGCAACGCGCTCGATGGTGTATTGCAGCGGATTGAGCGCCGCCGAAAGCACCACGGTACGACGCTCGACGCCGGGCATGCCGGCGCGCTGAATCTCGCTGAGGACCACCAGGCCTTGTTCGCCTATTTCGGCGCGGATGGTCTCCACCCCGTAGAGCTGCTCGCCGATCTGGATGAGGTAGGTATGGCCGTCCAACGCGTTCAGCGGCGAGGGGGTGGCGGTCGCAGGCGGAGGCGCGGTCGGCTCTGTGGTGGGGGTGACGCCGGCGGCGCAACCAGAGACCAGCAGCGCGCCGAGCAGACCGGCTGCTGCCAGCAATCCTAGCTTTATGCGTTGTTGCCGACGGTTCGTCATGGCGAGTCCCGTGCGATGGAGGACTGAACGGCTGTCATTATAGCCCTGGCGGACCGTGGTCTCAAGGCGAGACCAAAAGAGGGCGCCCCTCGCATGGGGCGCCCTCTCGGCTAGCGGTGTTGCTAGGCTGGGTCCTTGTCCGGATGCAGCACCTTGAACTTGGCCAAGAGCTCCTCTTCCGTCTCTTTATTGTCAGGATCTGGCACCGGCGCCTCGACGGGGCAGACGTCATAGCACTGCTGCGTGTCGTAAAAGCCGACGCACTCGGTGCACTTGTCAGGGTCGATCACAAAGATGTCCTCGCCCTCGGTGATCGCCTCGTTGGGGCACTCGGCCTCACAAGCGCCGCAAGCGATGCACTCGTCCGTGATGATAAAGGCCATGTCCGCGTACCTCCATGCTGTGTGTTCGGGTGGCTGACCGTCTCGGGGCTTGCCCGGGCTGAACCTGGCCCGAGTATAACGGCGCGATATGCGGTGTCAAGTGAATTCCGTGCATTGGCTCGCCCTGGGTTCATCGGGGCGCGCGACCATGCAGTCCCGGTCTACTGTCTCCCAGATAGGCGGATGACGTTGTGTGCGCTACCTGGTGCGGCGCCGCGACCCGCCTTGCCACATATCGGCGTTGGGGCCCATACGCTGCCTCAAGGGTTCCGTGGCTGCGTCCAGCGCGGCGATCGTCTCAGGTGGCAGCACGGCTTCCGCGGCGGCAACGTTGGCTTCTACCTGCCAGGGCTCTCGCGCCCCGGCGATGACCGTGGCGACGCCCTCTCGGGCGGCCGTCCAGCCGATGGCCAGCTGCGCCATGGGCACGCCCAGGTCTGCTGTGATCTCCCGAATCCGCGCGACGGCGGCAAAGGTTTCTACCTCGGCGCCGGGCTCGCCGTGGCGGACTTGCTCCCTCTGGCTGGAAAAGTGGCGGGTGCGGGCACGAAAAGGCGGCACATCATCGGCCGTGTGGTAGCGCCCGGCCAGGAGGCCCTGCATCAGTGGCATGTAGGGGATGACGCTGATGCCGTGTTGCCGGCAGAGCGGCAGCACCTCGAACTCGATGGCGCGGAACAGCAGGTTATAGGCCAACTGGTTGGAGGCGATGGTCACACCCTCGCCGAGGACCATCTGCATCTGCGCCGCGCCATGGTTGCTGATGCCGATGGCGCGGATCTTGCCCTCGCGCTGGAGATCGGCCAACGTGGCCAGCGCTTCGGGGACGCGCTCGTCGGGCAGCGGCCAGTGAATCTGGTACAGGTCGATCCAATCGGTCTGCAGCCGCTGGAGGCTGGCATCGCAGTGCTTTCGCAGCGCGGCTGGTTCGGTGTTGCTGGGCGAGATCTTGGTGGCGATGACCGCCTCCTCGCGCCGCCCAAGCAGAGCGCGCCCCAACACCCGTTCACTGTTCCCGTCGTTATAGCCCTCGGCCGTATCAAAAAAGGTGACGCCGTGATCCAGCGCGGCGTGTATGGTGGCGATCGCCTGGTTTTCGGCAATGTTCCCCCACCCCTCGCCGCCGCCCAAGGGCCAGCAGCCCAAACCAACGACGCTCACCTGGATGCCACTGGTTCCCAGCTCTCGCCTCTGCAAGGTGCACCTCCAGCCTGTTCTCACCGCTCTCGCTGGCATCTTAGCGAGGCAGGCGCCTACGTCAAGGCCCCTCAGAGCGGGCAACGCCGTTTGGCGCGCGCATGGCGGTATGGTATCCTTTCCTAGTTGTCGTTCGATAGCGATCGAAGCGTTGTGCCGATGGAAAGGTGGGTCGGCTTGCTCAAGCAGCTCGTGCATAACGGTATCGTGATCCCCGCGCCCCCGGCGCCTACGGGGTTGGCTTTCTCCATTCGTGGAGAGGGCCATGTACTCACGCCCAAGCAAGAAGAGATGATCATGGCGTGGGCGAAAAAGAAGGATACCGAGTACGTGCAGGATCCCGTCTTTGTGGCCAACTTTTGCAAGGACTGGTCGGACGCTCTGGGGCTGGATGAGCCGCTGACGCCTGACGAGGTCGATCTCTCCGAGTGCTATGCCCGTGTGGATGCCGAGCGGGCTGCCAAGGAGGCCATGTCTCCAGAGGAGCGCAAAGCCGCCGCGGCCCAACGCAAGGCGCAGCGCGAGGCCCTCAAGGAGCGCTATGGCTATGCCATCGTCAACGGTGAAAAGATCGAGCTGGGCAACTATATGGCCGAGCCCTCGGGCATTTTCATGGGGCGCGGTGAGCACCCCCTCCGGGGGCGGTGGAAGGAAGGCGCCAAGGCGTCCGATGTTATCTTGAACCTGAGTCCCGACGCGCCTCGCCCCGAAGGGGATTGGGGCGAGATTGTGTGGGAGCCTGAGACCCTGTGGGTGGCCCGCTGGGAAGACAAGCTCTCTGGCAAGCTCAAGTATGTCTGGTTAAGCGACGCGGCCCCCATGAAGCAGGATCGCGAGGCCGAAAAGTTTGACCAGGCCCATGAGCTCGAGGCCAAGATCGAGGAGGTGCGGGCGCACATCCATCGCGGCCTGGCTTCGGACGATCCCAAGAAACGGATGCTGGCTACCGCTTGCTTCCTCATCGACGAGCTGACCTTGCGCGTGGGTGACGAAAAGGATTCGGACGAGGCCGACACCGTGGGCGCCACTACCTTGCGGCCTGAGCACGTCCGTCTGCTTGAGGACGGCGAGGTCGAGTTCAAGTTCCTGGGCAAGGACTCGGTCCCCTGGCACAAACGGGTCAAGATGCCAGCCCTGGTGATCCAGAACCTGGAGGAACTTGTCGCCAACGCCCGGCCATCCAGCGCATCGGCCAACGACGATGAGGGTGGCGACGGCAAGCCGCAGCTCTTTCCCGATATCACCAGTGGCCATGTGAACGGCTATCTCTCTGAGGCGCTTCCAGGGCTCTCGGCCAAGGTGTTTCGTACCCACCATGCCACCATGGCCGTCAAGGAAAGCCTCTACGGATCGGGGATCAAGCGATCGGATCCCGACCATCTCAAGTGGAGAGCGCTGTCTGAGGCCAATCTTGAGGCCGCCACGCTCTGTAACCACACCAAAAAGGCCCCTCCCAGCTTTGAGCGGTCGCAGGAGCGGTACGCGGAGCGGATCGCCGGGGCCGAGGAGCGCGTCGAGCGCTATCGCGACCAGGTCAAGGAATCCCGCTCCAAGCTGCGCCGCACCAAAGCTGCGGCCCGCAAGCGGATCGACGCGGCCAAGACCGACGAGAGCCGCGCCAAGGCTCAAGAGGTGCAGGCCCGCAGGATCGAGCGGGCAGAGGCGCAACTGGAGACGGCCAAAGAGCGGCTAGAGCGCGCTCGCATCAGCCTGGACAAGATCCGCGCCCAGAAAACCGTGGCCCGGAAAAAGCGGACGCTGAACCTGAATACCAGCCTCAAGTCGTACATCGATCCCCGCGTGCCTCATCGTTGGGGCAAGCGCGTCGGCTATGACGTGCTCGAGTGCTACTATCCCACGGCTCTGGAGCGCAAGTTCGCCTGGGTGCGCCTCGGCGACGCCGATCTGGACGGGGGCCCCAACGCGGTGCGGTGTCGCCTCTGCATGCGCGAGGATCTTGGTCACGTATCGCAGCTCTTTGCGGCGGTGAACGCTGCCCATTCCGAGGCGGCCCTACCGGAAGAGCCCGAGGCCATTGCCGAAGCGTACCTGCCCTGGCTGGAGCGGCCCTGGCGCGATGCCATGGTGGCAACTACCAAGCAAGGCGTGATCGGTTTTGCCGTCCTAGGGCCTGTGCGCGAGCAGCCTGTGGAGGGCCGCAAGAAACCGGACCTACTGCTGGACCTCTTTGCGGTGGTGCATCCCGACCATGCCGATGGGGCGGGCGCGCGTGCGCTGGCCCATCAGATCAAGGTGCGGTACCTGGCCTATATGGCGCGCCATCCCAAGGAGAACTACCGGCTCGCCCCGTTGGACGGGGCTCCCTGGCGGGACTGGTCGCCGACGCTGTGGGAGGCGCTGGACCTGCCCTCCGAGGACCAGGCCCAGGCGGGTGACGAGGACTAGCCCGCCCCGAGCACCCCGCTCTCCAGGAGCTGTAGCACCGCGGTTGCCTCGGCCAGGTCTGGCACCACCAGATGAGCGCCTGCACGGATGAGCCGCTCTCGCTTCCAGGGATCGACCCTCCCCCCGTTGACCTCGTCCGTCGCCACGGCGACCGCGATGCCCCCCGCATCCACCGTGTTCTCGATCTCGACGTAGCCATCCCCAAAGGTGACCAGCGCCTGCGCGTCGCCGCGATGATTGGCAAGAATGCCCTTGATGACCATGGCCTTGGAGTAGCTCTTCCAGTCATCCAAGGCGCCGTGGATGCCTCCCCGAAAGTACCGCGCCACGCCCAGCGCCTCCGCCTCGGCCACCACCGCATCGCGGTCGGTGCCGCTGGCCAGGTAGCAGGTCACACCACGTTCCTCTAGCAGGTCTAGCAGCTCCAGGGAGCCGCGGACCAAGAGCTGGTCACGAGGGAGGGCGCCCGACTGGAGCCCCTCGACGCGCGCCCGGATGTGCTCCCACAGGCGGTCCAGGTAGAGTCGCTTGTATGCCAGCGGCTCTAGCGGCTCGCCACCGCGCTCGCGGATCTGGTCGGCCAGCGCCATCATCTGAAAGATGGTCTGTTGCCCGGTGGTCCGGCCGATGGTCTCGTGCACCAAAGCCTCGATGGCCGCGCGCCCTTTATGCCGTGGAGCCTCCAGCAACACCTCGACCATGAGCGGGGCCATGACCTCCTGCCAGCCTTGACGGATCAGTGAGATGGTGCCGTCGAAATCGAACAAGGCATAGCGCAGGATGGTGGGCCGCAGCTCTGGCCGCACGATCTCGATGGCGGTGCCGGGTAGGGTGGGCATGGTGGGAACCCCTCTCGGTAGATGATGCGCTGCGGCAAGGTACCCGTACCACGGCCCCACGTCAAGCTTGACACAGCAGCTCGAACCCGCTATACTATGTGCGTAATGCATATAGGACACTCTGGGATAGTTGGGAGAGCGGATGCCACCGGGACGTGGACGAGGTTGGGGCGGTGGAGGCGGCGGGCGCGGGCATGGCCAGGGCCGTGGTCCGCGGCCACGTCGTATTCGTCGCCTGCTCGAGCCGGCGTTGCTGCACCTGCTGCGCGCTGGGCCGCTGCATGGCTATGCGCTGGTGGGTGGCTTGGAGGAGCTGGGTCTGGAGGCCTATCCCGCCGATCTCAGTGGCATCTATCGGGTGCTGCGGGATCTGGAAGAGATGGGTGCGGTGGTCTCGGCGTGGGACGAGGCGACCAGCGGTGGCCCCCCGCGCCGCGTCTATGAGCTGACGCCCATGGGCCGCGAGTACCTCTCCGAGTGGGTGCACGATCTGCGTGCCACCGCGGACATGCTCAGCAGGTTCCTGGCTGCCTACGACCAGGGTGGGCCAGAGACAGAGTCGTCGTAGCGTGGTTACGGAAATATGAGGAGGTTACGATGCCTAGGGGAGATCGCACAGGACCGGGTGGAATGGGCCCCATGACGGGCCGCGCTGCCGGCTATTGCGCCGGCTATGACCGACCTGGCTATGCCACCCCGTGGGGCGGTGGCTATGGCGGGCGGGGCTTCTGGGGTGGAGGCGGACGCGGCTGGCGCAACATCTACTATGCCACCGGCGTACCCGGCTGGGCCCGTGCTGGCTACCCGCCCGCGCCGCCGGTGGGCTATGGCTATCCAGCGCCCCCGCCCGTGGATGAGGCCGAGGCCCTCAAGGCGCAGGCCGATGCGCTGGCCAATCAGTTGGAGGCCATCAAGGCGCGGCTGGCGGATCTGGAAAAGGGCGAATAGCCGAGCCATCGGAGATCCATGGTGACGACGGCGATTTTCGTCGCAGCCGAGCGCTGCACGGGCTGCGGGGCTTGCGTGGACGTGTGCCCGCGCGGCGCTCTCTACCTTGAGGGTGGCACCGCCCACCTGCACGCTGAGCGCTGCACGGGGTGTGAAGCCTGCATTGAGGCATGCCCCGTGCACGCCATCTATGCTGTGCAAGAGCCAGCAGAGCTAATGCCTGCCAAAGGGCAGGCGCCGGAGGCCTTGCAAGCGGCACGGGCCCTGAAGGCTCGGCCGGCCTGGCTGGTCGGGCTGGGTGCCATGGTATCGGTCGCCGAGCGATTGTTGCCTGCGCTGGCGCGTGTAGTGACAACGCTTCGGGCGGATCGTCCGGTCGATGACACGGCCACAGAGTGCGAGCAAATGGTCGATGGTACGAGTCCAGCATCTGCTCACGGCCAACATCGTCATCGCCGCGGCCGGGGCTAGCAGGTTTGCAGCAAGATGAAGGAGGTGTCCGGATGGGTGCTGGCGGAGGATTCGGAGGAGGCCGGGCTGGCGGGCGCGGGCGCATGGGCGGCCCTCGCTCGGCCGGTCCGGGTGGGGTATGTGTCTGTCCCCAGTGTGGGGAAAAGGTGCCGCACAAGATCGGCACTCCCTGCTATGAGATGACTTGCCCCAAATGCGGCACGCGTCTGACGCGAGAGAACTAGCCGTCTGCACGAACGTCCCCACGCTACGGCGTGGGGACGTATCCGTTGGGGCGACGGACCAGCGCTGGTCGTCAAGCCCCGTAGCCTCAGCCTGAGCGGACCGTGTCTCTGCGGGTGAGCTTGAGTCTGTGGTCGTGGTGGCTATACTTGGTATGCGCGCTGAGGGGCGATGACCACATCACAAATGGAGTGAGCCATGAGCAGGCAGATTCGCGTTACTGTGTGGAACGAATACCGCCACGAAAAGATCCATGAGGCGGTCAGCAGCGTCTATCCCGAGGGCATTCACCAGCAGATCGCCGCATTTCTGGAGCCAGAGGCCGATCTAGCGGTGCGGTGCGCTACCCTAGACGAGCCGGACAATGGCTTGCCGGACGAGGTCTTGGCCGAGACCGACGTGTTGCTCTGGTGGGGCCACATGGCGCACCAGGACGTGGCCGACGCGACGGTGGATCGGGTGCAGCAGTGGGTACTGGCTGGCGGCGGGCTGATTGTGCTCCACTCGGGGCACATGTCCAAGATCTTTCGCCGGATGATGGGCACCAACTGCACGTTGCGCTGGCGCGAGGTGGGTGAGCGGGAGCGGCTGTGGGTGGTGGATCCGGGGCATCCCATCGCCGAGGGCCTCGATCCCTATTTCGAGATCCCCCACGTGGAGATGTACGGCGAGCTCTTTGATATCCCGCAGCCCGATGCCCTGGTCTTTATAAGCTGGTTCCAGGGCGGAGAGGTGTTTCGCAGCGGCTGTGCCTACCACCGTGGCAAGGGCAAGGTGTTCTACTTCCGTCCCGGCCATGAGACGCTGCCGATCTACTACCAGGCCGAGGTGCAACGGGTGATCCTCAACGCGGTCCGCTGGGCCGCTCCGGTCAAGGGCCCCTACCCTGACACCGTCGCCTGCCCCAACACCAAGCCTCTGGAAGAGTTTGTCGTCGAGGACTAGCCTGGATCCGCAACGACCGGCGCGATCGAGAGTGTTGACGCTCTCGATCGCGCCGTTTAGCATGGGTGCGGTGTTGGCACAGAGACAGACGGAGGAGATCCATGGGTATGGTACGGGCGGTTGGGAACCATCTGGAGCGTGACGGCGAGCTGTTTGTGCCTTGGGGTGTGAACCACTTTTGGCCGCGCACCGGCTGGGCGCCCCAGCTTTGGAAGACCTACGATCCGGCCAAGGCCGAGCGCGATTTCGCCACGCTGGCCGAGATGGGATGCAACATGGCGCGCGTCTTTGGGACGTGGCAGAGCTTTGTTACCTCAGAGACAGAGATCAACGAGGAAGGATTCCTCAAGTTCGACTCCATGCTCGAGATCGCCTGGAAGCACGGCATCATGCTCCACCCCACCGGCCCGGATCACTGGGAGGGGTTCCCGCCGTTCATGGGCGGCGAGAGCAACTATATCCAGGCGGAGCCCCTGCTCCGGGCGGCGGAGAACTATTGGCGGGAGATGGGATCGCGCTACAAGAACGACGAGCGTGTGTTCGCCTATGACCTGCTGAACGAGCCGTCGGTGCGCATCGACGAGCACTTTATCCAGGCTTGGCGTGAGGTCGCCGAGCCCAAGGGCGATCCTGTCGCTTGGCCGGTGGATCTGAGCAGCCGGCCCCAAGGCATCTGCGACGAGGCCAAGCTCGCGGCCGAAAAGCTGCGATGGCGATTGGGCGACCAGTGGATTCGGCGCATGGCCGACGCCATCCGCTCCACCGGCACCGAGACGCCCATCACGGTGGGCTATCTGCAGTTTGCTTTTCCTTTTATGCCCATGTCGTGCGGATTTCATCTAGCGGGCGGGGCCGAGATGCTGGATTTCATCAGCATCCATTTCTACCCAGGCAATATCGGCCTCTGCACCGACTATCGCTGGGAGCTGGATCAAAGCGCGCTCTGGGCATCGTACACCGCCTCGTTCGGCAAGCCGGTGGTCTTTGGCGAGTTCGGCTGGCTGGGGGGCAACGAAAAGCCGTTCGTCTCCGAGGCGGGGATGGTGAGCTACCCGCCCAGCACCCAGGAGCAGTCGGCCGTCTGGTGCCGTGACCTGGTGGAGGCGACGCGGCCCTATGCCTGCGGATGGCTCTGCTGGGGCAGCTTTGATGTGCCCGAATCGCGCGATTGCACGCGGCATAGCGGCCTGCTCGATGCCGACGGCCAGGTCAAGGCCTGGGGACGCATCTTTGCCGCCATGGGGCCGCGGGTCAAGGCGGGCTTGCCGATGACAGATCTGCCGGTGGTGACGTTCGAGCTCGAGCCTGTGCTGCTGGGCCGGGTGGATGCTTACGATGCCCTCAATGCCATCATCTTCCGCCGGCGGGCGGAGGGCGAGTTCAGCCTACGCGAGGCCTAGCGTTTGTCCTGCATCCGACTGCATGCGCGCGGCGTGGTCGATCCCCACGCCGCGCCCGGTTTGGAGCTCAGGGGTTGACCATCACCTTGTTGCGGTTCGGCTGCTCCATGGTCTCAAAGGCGCGATGGACCTCGGTCAGCGGGAATCGGTGGGTGATGATCTGCTCCGTATCCACCAGGCCGGTCTCCATCAGGCGGATGGCCATCTGCATGGCGCGCGGCGTGGTGCCAAAGCTGGCATCCATGCGCCCCTCCAGGAAATGGGTGAGGCCACCATCCAACGTGAACGTCTCGTGGGTGGTGATGCCAAAGACGTTCCAGCGCGTGCCGCGTCGCCGCAGGCGGGTCATCAGCTCCACGGCCTGGATCGGCCCCGCGGCCTCGACTATCAGGTCTGGCCCACGGGAGATGATCTCGTACACGGCGGCGACGCCGTCGCCTTGGGTGGGATCGATGGCGTGGGTGGCTCCCAGGTCCAGGGCGTGTTGTCTGGCATAGGGGCTGGGGTCAATCGCGATCAGGCGGCCAGCTCCGGCGGCGCGGGCCACCATCAGGCAGAGCAGGCCGATGCCGCCCGCGCCGATGATGACCACGTCCTCGCCCAGTTGCATCTGGCTATGCTCGATGACGCCCTTCCACGCGCCAGATAGAGGCTCGGTCAACGCCGCCGCATCAAAGGAGACGTTGGCCGGCTTGAGGAACAGGCACCTCTCGCGGGTAAGCATATACTCGGCCAGGGCGCCGGGCCACACGTCGCGCGGGCCATCGCCGCCGGTGGTAAAGGCCTGCTCACAATAGTGCGTGTTGCCGACGCGGCAGTGCTCGCAGAATCCGCAGTAGCCTGAGGGCTGGCCGATGACCTCGTCGCCCACGCGGACCTGCGAGACGCCGGGGCCTACCGCTGCTACCACGCCGCTGGGCTCGTGGCCGACGATGCAGGGAAAAGCCACGTTGGTGCGGATGCCGCGGACAGCCTTATAGTCCGTGGCGCAGATGCCGCAAGACCGAATGCGCACCAAGACTGTGCCCGTCTCGGCTGGCTCGGGGATCGGGATGCGCTCCAGGCGCAGATCATCGACGCCGTGCAGTACAGCCGCCAGCATGGTATCCATGGGTTCGCTGCTCCTTCTGGTTGGGCGCTGCCCCTATTATGCGCATCGGGGGCCGTTTCTCAAGAGGTTTGACATGCCATGGGGCGGCGATATACTCTCTACTGCCCCTTGGGACCGGTCGCCTACAGCCGACGGGATGCCACAATGAAGCAGCAGAACGACATCCGGCGCCATGGAGAGGCGGTGCAGCGTCACGGATGGCGGATCGCCGTCCTGGTGTTGGCCTCTGCCGCTCTGACGCTACTGGTGGGCGCACTGACTCCAGAGACCTATTCTACATCCGCACTGGTCGGCATCATCGACCGCTCCAACGTAACGGCCTTTGATCCCCGTTTCCTGCCCATCGAGCGCGACCTGCCCTCGTTTGAGCCGTACCCTGCTCTCGCTAGCTCGGAGGCGGTCCTGCGCGACCTTCTCGCAGCGTTGGGCGACGATGCTCCGGGCGACGGCTCTCTGGAGGCGTTGCGGAGGCGTCTGACGGCCGCGCTCTCGGCCGACAAGGTGCTCCTCCGCCTGACGGCGACCGCAGATTCGCCACCGAAGGCCGCCCGGCTGGCCGATGCCTGGGCGGAGGTTGTGGTCGCTCATGCCTCGGCGCTGTACCAGGCCATGGATGTGGCGCTGGTCGCTTGGTACGACGGGTTGCTGGAGGGGGCGAGGGCGGAGCTGGCTGCCGCGCGCGATGCCCTGGTCGCGCATGACGTCGCTACGGCACAGCAAGGCTTGGCCAGAGAGCTGAGCACGCTCCAGCGCGAGATGAGTCTCCTGGAGGCCGAGCTTGCGGCGTTGCACGCCATCCAGCGCGATGCGAAAGCGGCGCGCGAGGCCGCGGAGCAGCCCACGGGAGCCAGCGAGCAGGCTTTGGGGGCGGCCGTGGTCGCTTTGCAGCAGCGCGTGCTCTTCCCCTTGGGCGATGCGCCCCCCTCGGCCGAGCCTTGGTCGGGCGATCCCCTGGCGGCGCTGGATACGGTTGATCGGATGGCGGTCCAACGTGTGCAAGAGATCGAGGCGACCCTGGCGGGCGAGCGCGCGAGGGAAAAGGATCTCGATGCTGCCAGGGTGACGCAAGCGGCGGCGCGCGACGAACTGGCCCTGGCCGTGCGCGAGGCCCAGGATCGGGTGCTCTTGCTCGCGGGAGAGCGAGAAAAGGTGCGCTTGGCGGCCAACGACAGTCGCATCAAGGTGGAGTTCACTAGCCCGGCGTCGCTGCCCACGCGACCGTCATCGGGCGGCGCGCGGCCGGTGGCGGCCGGGGTGGCCGCCGTGGCTGGGCTGGCCTTGGGGTGCGCGCTGGCTATCTGGGCAGCCGAGAGGCGGTCGCGGAAAGACGCCGCATCGGCGGAGCTCTGATGGCGGCGGCTCACGCATCTGTGCCCGGTGTGCGCCGTGAGCGCGTCTGGCTGACAGCCCTGGTGGGACTCCACATTGCACTGGGGCTCTACTGGGGCGCAGTGATTCCCGTCTTTGAGGCCCATGACGAGGTGGGCCACTATTACCACGTGCGCTACATTGCGCGACATGGCCGACTGGTGCCGCCGGGTGAGCAGTTGGTGGACCTATGGGACGAGTCGCGCCAGCCGCCGGCCTACTATCTGTTGGCGGCATTGCCCGTCAGCCTCATCAACACCGATGACGGCCCCCCGTACATGCCTAACCCCTATGCCGGATGGGAGCGGGGGATGGGCGGCCTCAACGCGCTGGTGCACGATTGGGCGAACGAGGCGTTCCCGTGGCGTGGAGGCGTGCTGGCAATCCACGTGGCGCGGGCGGTGTCGACTCTGTTGGGCGTGGTGACCCTGCTGGCGACATTTGGCCTCGCTGCGCGTTTGGCCCCCGGGCAGCCTCATGTGCGATGGGGGGCGGTCCTCGGGGTGGCCCTGTGGCCCCAGTTTCGTTTCACCAGCGCCGTGGTCAATAATGACAGCCTGGTCACGGCGGCGGGCGCCTTGATGCTGCTCTCTTTGGCCGGCCTGCTGACCTGTCCCCGCAGCGCGAGGTGGCGCTGGGTCTTGGCGGCGGGCGCCAGCGGCGCGTTGGCCGCCTTTGCCAAGAACAACGGCCTGCAGGTGGCGGCCGTGGGCGTTCTGGTGGTGCTCTGGGTCGCCCTTTGCGGCGCGGGCCGATACGGTTGGCGCTTCTGGGTGCCGATCGCGGCGGTTCTGGGCCTGGGGCTGGGGGTGGTGGGATGGTGGTACGCCCGCAACCTGTCAGGAGGCCAGGGGGCATTGGCGTTGCCCTTTATGGATGTCTGGCTCTATCAGCTCCGGCGGCTGTTTGTGAGGGGTGGCCTGAGCCCGTCTCTGCTGTTGCGCCGGCTGGGGACGACCGGCCGTTTCGCATGGCGATCGTTCTGGGCAGCCTTTGGGTGGGGCAACGTGGGCTATCCTGCGGCGTTCTACTGGTTGGCGGCAGGCTGGTGCCTGGGGCTCGTCGGCATTCTGGCCAAGGCGAGAACAGGAGAGCCACTCGCCCGGGGAGGAGTGGCCGTCTCGCTGCTGATGGTGGCCGCAATGCTGCTGCCGACTTGGCTGCTCTATGTGGCCACGGGGATACCGCACATGCAGGGGCGGTACCTGTTACCCGCTCTGCCGGCGCTGGCTCTGTTGATCGCGCTGGGATGGAATCGCATCCTGCCCCAGCCTATCCAGACAGACTTCTGGGGAAGCAGCGTCGGCCTCGGTCTGCTCTTGGCCCTGGCCACGCCATGGGTCGTCATTGCGCCCGCCTATGCGCCGCCTCAGCCGATGGCAGCCGAGGAGCTGGCTCGGTTCACGCCGACATTGGCTCGTTTCGAGGGCGTCGCAGAGTTAGTGGGGTACCAGCTCGATCCCGTGCGGCTGGATGCGGGCGAGGAGATCGAGGTCAGGCTGGCGCTGCGCGTGGTCGAGCGTAGCCCAGAGCCGTTGACGTTGGCGGTCAAGGCGTTCGACGAGGCGGGGCACTTGATCGGGAGCGTTCACCGCTATCCTGGGCGCGGGGCCCTGGATACCAGCCGTTGGGAGCCGGGCTTGCTCTTTGAGGAGCTGATGGTGCTCCGGATCGCGCCTGCGGCAGCTGGCGGGGTCGGCAGGGTGGAGGTCAGCTTCTATCAGGCCGATGCGCCCTCGTCGCCGCTGGTTGTGCAGGATGCAGCAGGGACCAGGCTCGGCCGCAGTCTGGCGTTGCTGGAGGCCTTTCGCATCAGAGATGGCGCAGCCTCGGTGGAGCCTGACGTCACCTTTCGCTTTGGCGAGCTGCTGGCCGGCACGGAGCCCACTTGGGTGCTAGAGTGTGCGGACGATGGGCTCGCGCTACGCGCAACCTGGGCCTGGCAGGCGCTGGCCGAGATGGAGACCGACTATCGCCTCTCGCTGCAACTGCGGGCGCCCGATGACACCATCGTCGTACAAAGGGACGGGCGGCTGGGCGATGCGGGTGTGCCCACGCCGTTGTGGGGGGCAGGTGAGGTGGTGCCTCAGCAGGTGACGCTGGGGTTAGGCGGACTGCCTGCGAGCACGTCGCTCTCGCTGTACTTGGCTGTGTATGATCCGGTGAGCGGAACGCGGCTACCCGTGGGGGCCATTGAAGGGGAAGCTCTGAACGGCGATGAGCTCTTTCTCGGCGAGTTGACCGCTGCCGCCCTCTCGGCTGCGTGCGTCGATGACTAGTGTGGGGAAAGCCGTCTCATGATGCGCGTGCTCTCGGTCTTGGGAACCAGGCCAGAGGCCATCAAGCTGGCGCCGGTGGTGCGTGAACTGGCCCGCCGACCGGGACTGGTCTCGCGGGTGTGCCTCACGGGCCAACACCGTGAGATGCTGGCGCCCATCCTCGGCTTGTTTGGCATGCATCCTGACGTGGACCTGGCGGTGATGCGCCCAAACCAGACGCCTACGCAGGTGGCCTCGGCCGTTTTGGCCGGGCTGGAGCGCGTGTTCGCCGATGAGCGACCCGACTGGATCCTGGTGCAGGGGGATACCACCACCGTGGCGGCCGCTGCCTGGGCCGCCTACTATGCCCGCATCCGTGTTGGCCATGTGGAGGCGGGCCTCCGCACGGGGGATAAGTGGCAGCCGTTTCCGGAAGAGGTCAACCGTCGCATAGCCAGCGTCGTCGCGGATCTGCACCTGGCGCCGACCGAACAAGCGCGGCAGAACCTGCTGCGGGAGGGGATCGATCCGGCCGCGATCGTGGTTACGGGCAATCCGGTCATCGACGCGCTGCACTGGGCGAGCGAGATGCCTTGCGATCTGAGTCAGGGGGCCTTGGCCCAGTTGGATTGGAGCAAGCGAATCCTAGTGGTCACCGCCCATCGTCGTGAGAACCACGGTGAACCGCTGCGGCAGATATGCCTGGCGTTGCGCGAGATCGCCACGATCTACCCCGACGTGGTGATCGTCTACCCGGTGCATCCCAACCCCAACGTCACGGGGCCGGTGTACAGCCTGCTGGGCCAAGTGCCCGGAGTAGTCTTGCTTCCACCTTTGGACTATATGCCGTTTGTGCACCTGCTCAAGCGCAGCTACCTTGTGTTGACCGACTCGGGCGGGATTCAGGAAGAGGCCCCCGGCCTTGGCAAGCCGGTCTTGGTGCTGCGTAACGTCACCGAGCGGCCAGAGGCTTTGGAGGCCGGCACGGCGCGTCTGGTGGGAACCGAGCAGGCCAGCATCGTGCGAGAGGTCGGTCTCCTCCTCGATGATAGGGGCGACTATGCTTCCATGGCCCACGCCGCCAATCCATACGGCGATGGGCGAGCGGCCGAGCGCATCGTGGACGCCCTCTTGGCGCGCCATGGCGCCAGCGCCACATCGCCGGCATGACATGGCGCGACAGGTTGGCCGTGTCGGGGCTATGAGTGAGGTTCGATGATGAGCAGCGCGCGACGGGGCATGCTTGATATCCTCTACTTCGGAATGACCACTTGGGATGGCATCACGGGCCGCGCCAAGCAGATGGCGACGCGTCTGGGTTCGCTTGGCAGGGTCTGCTTTGTCGATCCGATCACACCTTCGTTGCCGGGCAACCTCTTGCGTTGGGCCAAGGGCGCTGGCACTCGCCCGTGGCAGACCTGTCTGGAGCACGTTAGTGAGGGACTGTGGGTGCTCACGCCGCATCCCGCTCTGCCGTGGGGATACGATCTGGAGGTGGTGAATCGGGCCAACCAGGCGCTGGCTACGAGATTGGCAAAGCGAGCCAGCCAGCAATTGGGGATGGCCGATCCGATCCTGTGGATCGAACACCCACTCGAGAGCGCCCAGATTTCGAACCTGGAACATCGCATGGTATGCTACCACTGTCGGGA
>Ga0334892_1001884_pt1 | contig 16371 bp, 10 predicted proteins | sample GraSluR3_MG_4_FD_207213 | JGI IMG/M metagenome (GOLD analysis project Ga0334892, IMG submission 207213) | Sludge microbial communities from methane-producing bioreactor in Wageningen University, Netherlands - Granular Sludge_15_04-R3 | ecosystem: Engineered > Bioreactor > Anaerobic >...
CCGGATGAGTTCTTGTAGAGTGGGTTGTGATGAACGATGGTCTGAGATGGCTATCTCTCCCACGCCGATATATTTTTCAATAAGCAGAAGGTCTTCTTCAACAGAATCAAGAAGTGTCCGGGCAGGGATCTGATAAGACCCGGTATAGAGAAAGGTGGAGATACCCTCTTGTTCTAATGCATAACTTTTGGCAAGAAGTGCATGGGGGAAACGGGTAAAGCCGTCAGTTCCCAGACAGCCCACAGCTGTCGTGACACCGGCCAGGGTAAGGTCTGTCAGCTGGATCTCCGGCGTGCGGGTCGTATAGCCGCCTTCGCCTCCACCGCCCAGGAAATGTGCATGACTGTCGATAAATCCCGGAACAGCCAGGAGACCTTTGCCGTCAATGAAAGTAAGTCCGGGGAGAGAACGGCCATTGATGACCTCTTCTGCAGCAATTATTTCGCGCCCTCCGCAAAGAAGGTCGACATGCCCCAGGGGAGCCGGCGAAAAGCATTCGCACCCTTTGATGAGTATCACAACAGTCTCCTTTCTCTTTCAGTGTAAATCGGATTCTCTTGACATGCAAGCTTCTCCTTACTATAGTGCTCTTTTGAAAAGAGTGGTTTTCTTTTTTGATGAGAGTAAGATGATGTAAAGAAAGGGGATCCGATGGGAGTTCCTTCACTTCTCAATGTATTTAAAAAGGCGATGGGCCCGAGCTCATCACACACGTTGGGAGCCCTGCGGGCCGGTTTGGATTTCAGAAGAATTCTGGAAGCTCTGATGAACGACAAGCTCTCGTCAGTGGATGTCACGGTCGAACTTCTCGGAAGTTTTGCTTACACGGGAAAGGGGCATTTGACTGACCTCGCTGCCGGCTGCGGACTGCTGGGCTATAAAATGGGACCTGAGCAAAAAACGATGCAGGATTATCTGGATGAAAAAATAAAAGAGGGGTTGATCGTCAACGGAAAGAAGTTGGGTTTTCAATATCCCCGCAATGTTCTGTTTAACGTGGAAGAACCGGTGCATGAACATCCTAATACGATCCGTTTTAAAGCTGCCGATTCTTCGGGTTCTCTTCTTTCCCTGTCTTATATCTCCTATGGCGGCGGGAATATCAGGGGCCCCTTCATCGAGCAGACGAGTCCTCCTTTTCCCGCATCCACAGCCGGGATCTTTCAGCCTGCACAGGGAGGCGAAAAGGAGATGCAGCCGGACAGCCGCTCCCTGGAAAACATCAATAACATGGATGAGATTCTTGAGTTTTGCCGGAAGAAAAAATTGCGTTTTCATGAATTTGCTCTTCAAAATGAACACGAACTCGGAATTCCCCGGCTGGCTCTTTACCGGGACCTTAAAGAGTTATGGTCTATTATGGAGGGCACGATTGAAAAAGGGCTGACCGGAGAGGGAATCCTTCCGGGGCGTTTAGCGTTAAAACGCCGGGCCCGGGACATGTACAAAAATTTGATCAAGGGGATCCGTCATTGGCGTGTGATGTCTGAAGAAATCACCTTGGCTGCTATTTATGCTATCGGCGTAGGGGAAGAGAATGCATCCGGAAGCTTGGTTGTGACAGCTCCCACTTGCGGTTCAGCCGGAGTGATCCCTGCAGTCTTCAAAGTCATTCAGGAGAAATATCATAAGAAAAACAGTGATATTGTGAATGCTTTGATCACCGCGGGGCTTTTCGGTGCCGTTGCCTTGAAAAATGCTTCGGTTTCAGGCGCTTATGTCGGGTGTCAGGGCGAGATCGGGGTGGCATCTTCCATGGCGGCGGCCGGAGCAGCCTATCTTTTGGACGGGAATATCCATCAGATCGAATTTGCCGCTGAAGTGGCTTTGGAGCATCATCTGGGGTTGACCTGCGACCCTATTGACGGCCTGGTTCAGATTCCCTGTATTGAACGAAATGCGGCCGGAGCTGTGGCCGCATTGAACGCCGTCAACATGGCTCTGCTGACAGACGGGTCTCATAATATCAGCTATGACAGTGTTCTGGAGGTGATGATCCGCACCGGGAAGGATATGAATTCGAAATATAAGGAGACTTCCCAGGCAGGGTTGGCCACAGCGTTTGTCTCCTGTCCCAATATTCCCCTCAGCCGGATAAGGCAACACGCGGCAGAGTAAAACCGCCGCGTGTTGTCTTTCTTTACCTTTTTCTTAATTCTAATAAAGGCTCATTGAGTTTTTCCAGGCCGTCAATGGCAAAAAGTCCGTCTTTTATAATGGGGGAGGCTGTCCCGTCAGGGAAAACGGCCGTAATGTGTTCTAAGCCTTCATAGGGCAATGTGATATCTGTATGACAGTTGGTGTAGGCCTTTTGGGGATCGGTTTTCCTCAGAGCGGAGACTTCATTATCAACGGCTGTTATCTTTTTCCCGTCGGGGTTAAAGGTCGTATGGTCTTCTTCATGGGAGAAGCAGGTGTCTCCGATGGCAAAATGCGGCCCCATCTTCTCAATAATAAGAATAGGAAGAAGAGGCATAATGTTGTATTGGACGGCGACTTTATAAGCCAAAGTATTCGTCCCGATGGCGAATTCTCCGATAGGAAGCTCTTCTCTGTGATTGAGAAGATTCTCTTCGATATATTTCCTGTTTTCTGCTTCAGATTGGAAATTTGAACAGGAATAGTCCGAGATATGGCCGTCTTTGAAATGAAGCTGAAGGTTTTCGTATTTCAGGCCGTTTAAAAAGGTCTCCTCCAGATGAAGGACTCCTTTTGTCCCTTTAAGCTGAGGAGAAGTAAAGACCTCTCCCACGGGGATATTGACATCAGCTGTGCAGTTGACAAAATTGGTCTCCTTTTCAGGGTCCCTCAGCGGCTGCATCATGACATTGATGTCTGTTTTATTGGCTCCCGTTCCCTTGACATGGATAAAGCGGGCTCGGTCTATAACATCTATTATTTTTTGCTGAAGTGTTTCCCATGTCTTATTGTCAAGCGAATTGATTTCTACCGTGGCATCAAAAAGAGTCTCAAAATGTTCCCCGATTTCCGGTGTAGGAAAAGCGATAATGCAGAAGCTGCTTTCACTTCGCGGCATATACTCCTGACGGACAGCTTGCAGACGTCCCAAAAGCTCCCGGTATAAGGGCTGCTGTTCCTTTGAAAGGCGGGCGGCTTCGTCTTTCATCTGAGGAGAAAAGGGTTTCTCTCCGAATTTGTCAATGTAAATGATACCGGAATAAAACTGTGCGAGGGAACGGTTTTCTTCATAGGTCATGCGGGCTTCTTTTTCACGTCTATGGATCTCTTCAGAAGTCAAGGTCAGGGCAAAATCAAATTTATGATCATATTGATATTGGCGATTGACCGGTGTTGAGGCCGGAGAAGGCAGGACAAGGCTTAGTCCCGCATTTTCAAGAAGGGCCATGATCTCTTTCACCAGACGCTCCTGTCCGATATTATAGATCAGCATGACTGTCTTTTTCGAAGCAAGGTCTTTGTTGGAGGATTCAAACCCGCGGATATAACCTTGGACAATGGTTTCGGCCAAAGTGTGCAACTTCTTTTTTTCCATCTGTGCGAAATGCCGGGAGATCCGGATCTCATATTCTCCGATAGAGGCATCATAGAGATAGAGATAATCCTGAGAATGAAGGTCTTGGTCAAGGATAATATCATGGTAAAAACGATAAGCGGGGTCATGTTGTCTTCGGAAATCGATACCGGAGAGCACATTGTTCATCTCTCTCTTCCATTGACAGTAAAAGGCCGGGATTTTTGTCCATGATTTTTGAGAGTCTGTCAGAAGCAGGGAAGACAAACCCTCGATTCCTTCATAAAGCCGTGCCAGTGCAAATTCCATGCCGTGAAAAGCAAATGCACGTGCCCGGCGTATATCGGAGTAAAAGGCGCTTAGCAGGGAGCCGTTATCCTTTCCCAAACGGGCGGATGCATAGGCGGGATTTGCGAAACTTTCTTCATAGTTTTCCGGAGAGATCTCCCGGTTGTAACGTTCGTTTAACTTTTTCAAGCCGGCATAATCGTTCTTTTCCCTTTGGGCTGAAGCGTCCATGGCCTTCTGCATTGTCTGTATACAGGTTTCCAGAAAGGCCTTTTTTGCGGGAGAGCTGCCGGCCGCTTTTTTCATAAGATCGTCTAAGCGTTTTTTTATTTCATCGAAATCCAATGCTTCCTTTTGATTTTCATTATCGAAGTAGTGTTTGGGGTTAAACATAATACCTCCTTTTTATTTGGCCTGACAACAATCGGAGGATACAGGAAAAGGACAGGTCTCACAATGAGAAAAGGGACGTTGAAATAGTTGACAAGGTGTGGTATCCTTAAAGGGATCGGGGGTGTATATGAAACGATGGACGGTCCTTGTTTTTCTTTGTTTTTCCTTTTTTTTGTTCTTACGTGGGCAGGGCGATGAGTCCTTGCATCAGGAGTCCTCTTTTTCGCAAGAGAAAAGTGAAGTGAAAACCCATTATTTGCCCTGCCCTGCATTTTTCATCTTCTCAGCATCGGACGGAATCAGGCTCTTTTATCCGTTGGGGCAGAACCTGGGGCTTTTAGGAGGGCTTTCTTTTTCCGGGCAGAACACTTTCTTTTTGAATGATATCAGAGAAGCGGACCTTTCCCCCCGGAAGAGAAGACGTCTCGAGGTCCCCCTTCTCTTATCCTATTCGGCAGGACAGGATATTTTTCTCATAGCCGGGCCTGTGGCGGGATATTCTCTGCAGCATCAGGCGAGGACTTTTCATCTGTGGAACAGGAATGCATCAGCTGAGGTTTTCGATATCGGACTGCTTCTCGGAGCCCGGTACATGATCTTTCCTCATCTTTTTTCTGACATTGATTTTCGCTATGCCCTGTTCAACGGTCCCTTTGCAGATGAGAAGAAGGATTTTCATGAGCTTCCTGAAGTGCGGGCCAGGAAGATCTCATTATCCCTGGAATATGAATTTTAACTCTTTTTGAAGATCTTTCTTGTCAACTGTGCCCCTTTTAAAAAAAGCGCGGTGTTTTTGAAGATGTCTTCCATCGGGATGCTCCCGTGATAATAAATCAGGGGCCGGCAGTGCGCTTATTTGTTTTTATGGACAACGACCCTGTTCCGTCCGTATTTTTTCCCCTGATAAAGGGCCTCATCAGCCTCTTTAATGCATTGATCGACTGAAGGGCTTCGGTCGTAGACAGATACGCCGATAGTGACTGTGATAAAGATCTTATTTCCGCAGGACGCAACAGGAACTTCCTCAATAACCGAGCGGATCTTTTCTGCCAGTTTTGCGGCTCCGTCCTTACCGGTCCTGGGAAGAAGGACCAGAAACTCTTCTCCGCCCCACCGGCTGATGACGTCGATCTTTCTCAAATGTTTCGTTAAAAGACCTGCAACAGAGACAAGGACCCTGTCACCACAGTCATGTCCATATGTATCGTTAATGACTTTGAAATGATCAATATCGATAAGCAGAAAAGAAAAAGGTTCGTTGCTTCGTTGTGCCCTGTAATGCTCCAGTTTGACCTTTTCCATTATGTTACGCCGATTTGAAAGTCCCGTGAGCGGGTCTGTTTGAGCCAGCTGTTCCATCCGGAGATAGGCCGTCTGCAGCTCTTCATTTTGACTTTTGATGATACTGTTTGCCTTCTCCAGATCAATGTTTTTCAATCGGTAGATCTCCAGTTCCTTTTCCTTTTTGTCGATCTCATGACGAGCTTCGATATCGATGATTTTTTTAGAAAGGGTCTGGCTGAAGATCATATCCCGTAGATGATAAGCCTGGATAAGCCTGGAATAGGCTTCCTGAAAATGCTGCCGCTGAGCATGAAGCTCTGAAAGATTGATGAGGTATTTGAGTTCTGTCAGACGGGAGGAGGATTGCTTGGCATGTTCAAACCCATCTTGCAGAAAAGTCTCGGCTTCCTCGTAAAGGCCTTCTTTCATAAAGACTTCTCCGATATTATTCATAACGGTGATAATACCTTCGGGATAATCCAAATAATTATAGATCTGCATGGCTTCAAAAAAATACTTCAAAGCGTCTTCAAAGTTAAAGAGTTTGGAGTGGATTTCTCCCAGTTTGTTATTGACATCGCCGATCAGGATCTGATAATGCCGCTCATCGGATTCTGTTTTCCGCTCATCGGCTTTCAGAAGGGATTCCAGGGCCCTGTGAAGATCCCCGTTATTAAAATACATGGATCCTGCATAATAAGAACATAAAGCGACGCCGTTGGAGTCCCGGGCCTCTTCAAACAGTTGTCCGGCCCGGAGAAAATGGGATTCAGCGTTAGAATAATCCATGGTCGCTTCATAAAGTTTGCCGATCTTGATAAGAATAGTTGCGGCTCGGGGTTGTTTTCCGCGGCTGAGAAAAATATTGAGAGCGTTTTGCCAATGATCCAGGGCATAGTTAAAGTTTTCGATTTCAAAGAAGGCATCTCCTGCGGTTTCAAAAAGTTCCGCTTGAGTCAGATCGTCCTCGCAGGGGAGCGTCAAGCCCAGGTTACAGTACTCAATGGCTTTTTGAGGAGAGTTTTCCTTTTCGTAAAGGGCCATTTTCAGGAAATTCCGGGGCGTATTGACTTTGTTTTTACTTTTTTCTCCATTATCAGTCATAAGAATCACCTTTTCTTCGATAATATACCCGTAAATCAGAAAAATCTATAAAAAAAAAGCCGTTAACGATGCGGAATACGAAATATGTCTTTTCACTGCTTCTATTTTTGCTAAAATGGTGAAAAGGAGGGGATATGAAAAAAAAAGTCATTTTAATAGTCATCTCTGTTTTTTTGACGACCGGGATTCTTTGCGCCCTTGAGGAGGCTCCGGGGGATCAGTGGATCCGTCATCAGGTCGAGCTCCAATACTCTTCGAAAGTCGCTGCCCCGGGCCGGACCCCGGCGGATTTTTCCTTTTGTCTGGATGAGATCAGGGCTTTCGAAAAGGAGAAAGGTTCTCTTTTTGAATTTCTTTTAAAAGGACGGGAGGCCGTCTCGATTTTGTCCCTTTATGAAAAGGGATATATCCATCCTGAAGTGATGATGGAGCATCTTTCGAACATGAATTTCAGAATAATTTCTGCCGGATTACCCCGAGAGACGTTGTCTGTGCGGGATGTCGTCCTTTATTATTTATGGCAGATGAAACGCTCACAGGACAAGGGAATGAATATCATACTTACTGTCAACGCCGAGGTCCTTAAAGAAGCAGAATATTGGGATAATTTGCGCAAAGAGATGGATATGTATCCTCTTTACGGCCTTCCTGTGGCGCTTAAAGCAAATATCGGAACCGCTGACGGACAACCGACTTCGGCAGGGGCCAAAGCTCTGGAGCATTCTTTTGCTGTGCAGGACGCGACCCTTGTCCGCAAAATAAAGGAGGCCGGAGGATTAATCATTGCTAAGACGAATCTCAGCGAGTGGGCCAATTACATGACGGAAAACTCTGCTAACGGATTTTCGGCTTTGGGAGGGCAGACCCGGAATCCTTATGGGGCCTTTGATGTCGGCGGTTCCAGCTCAGGATCTGCTGCAGCCGTGGCTCAAGGACTTGTTCCGCTCGCTGTCGGAACAGAGACATCCGGATCCATTGTCTATCCTTCCAGCCAGAATTCTGTTGTGGGCTTAAAACCCACAGTGGGGCTGATCAGCCGGAACAGTATTATTCCTATTGCCGAAGCCCAGGATACAGCAGGGCCCATAACGACCACTGTCCGTGATGCTGCTTTGCTTCTTAACGTTATGGCCGGCGAAGATCCCCTGGATCCGGCTACAGATATTTGTCGGAAGATACACAAGGATTATAGATTCAGCGGAGAAAAGAGCACTGCCCTTCAAGGGCTGCGCTTAGGCTTTGTGAGTAATCCTTCCATGCGGCATTATTATTACAGACAGGAAGAAGGGGCTATTCAGCTGCGTATTATCGGGGAATTGATCAGAGCCGGCGCTGAAGTCGTTTTTATCGAAATGGATGAAACTATTTACACCCGCCTGGATGTGGGGAGCGTTTTTCAATACCAGTTTCATCAGGGTGTGAACGAATATCTGAAGAAGTGGGCCCGAGGCGAAGGACCGCTTACTCTTGATGAGATCATTGCATTTAACAGAAAAAACCCTGCTGAGAGGATGCCTTTAGGACAAGGACTTCTTGTGGCCGCCCGGGACAATGAACACACCGAAGAAGAAATCGCGGCTCTTGTCTTATCGAATGCCCGGGAAGCCGGCGGTATGATAGACGCCTTGCTTAAAGAACATCATGTCCACCTTCTTTTTACATTATCAAATCATCTGTCATACATTTATGCCGCTGCCGGCTATCCTGCTCTCTGTGTTCCCGCCGGGTATAAAAGAAGCGGAGAACCTGTCGGAGTGACCTTTGTCGGATCACGGGGAGATGAAGTGATTCTTTTAAAAGCGGGTTCTGGATATGAGCAGGCGGTCCCTCATCGAATAATCCCCGAATAGGGAATGAATGGACGGGAAGCTGTGAGAAGAGATCATGTGATCTAAAGGAAAAGGTAAAGGAGGAGCATATGATAAAAAGGGCCGCGGTGATCATTGTCTTTGTGACACTTTTGATCATTTTTCCGCTCAAAGGGGAAGTCGTTTTAGAAAGCCTGGATATCGGCGATTCAGCGGAAGGGTTAAGTGTCGAAGCTCTCTATATGGGGGGTGGTGAGGCTGTCGTAGGAGGAAGGTTTCGTCACCGGGCCGGTACGGTTATTGATTATTTTCAAATTCAGACAGTTCCCCAGGCTTATATTTGGTTCAACACCCCTCCGGCAACCGACGGCGGAGAGCCCCATACCTTGGAGCATGTTGTCCTGAGCAAGGGAAACAGAGGAAAATATGCCGCAGCCCTGGAAGAGATGTCCCTGGGCATGAGCAGCGCCTTTACCCAGCAGTTCAGGACATCTTATTCTTTGAATACATCAGCCGGCGCCGATGTGTTTTATCGGTTGCTCGAGTCCAAGGTCAAAGCGCTTCTTTGCCCTGATTACAGCCTTGAGGAGTTACGCCGTGAGGTCATGAATATCGGGGTAAAAGAGAACTCTGACGGAAGTTTATCCATTGAGGAGAAGGGGACTATCTATGCTGAAATGTCAAGCGCCTTTGAAAAAGCGGGGACTTTGGCCTATTTCCGCCTTCAGAAATTGATTTTCGGAGATCAGGATCCGCGGGGCCGCTCATCGGGCGGGTATCCCCCGGCGATCAGACAAGTCGTTCCGGAAGAGATCATCGCTTTTCAAAAAAAATATTATCGGACAGACAATATGGGATTGATCCTGGTTATGCCCGCAGAAGCTCCTTTGGAAGAAACACTGAAGCAATTAGACAGCATTTTGAGTGATTATGCCGAAAAGAATGTTTCTGATGACCATCCCGAGGAGTGTCTGGCGTCGCTGGCAGACATCGATGACGCGCGTCTCCCGGCCTGGGAGGAGGTCCCTTTTCCGGCAGCAAATATCCATACACCGGGAACGCTGACTTATGCCTGGCGTGTTCCGGTAGAGACAGCTGAAGAAGAGATTCTCTTCGGCCTTTTCATGAAGGGAATGTTTTCGGGGGAGAACTCAAGAATGTGGAAGCGTTTTGTCGCCCCACAGACCAGAGAGAAGGATACAGGAGCTAATTGGGTCGGCGGATGGTATGATGATGTGACACGCACGTGCTATTTTATGATCAATAATGTCCGCTCCGATTTTGAACCCGGTCAGGGAGTAAAGACACTTTATACAATCCTTTTAAATGATTGGGAGAAATTTGCTGCGTTGGAAAAAGACAGCTCCGGGCTTCTGGAGTTTAATGAGCTTATCAGGACGCTGATCAGGGAAATGATCAATGAGGGACAGGCGATCCTGGAAAACCCGCCTCGTTTCGGCTATCGTTCTGTGGGCTCTTCATGGATGGATTATCTCTCTCTCCTGCATCGGATAGGCGGCGAAAAAAGGGATTTGACCATGAGGCCTCTGCTGAACCGGGTCGATGAGTCATTATCTGCGGATCCGCTTCTCTTTCAAAAATATTTGAATAAGTGGGGTTTGATTAAACAAAAGCCGTTTGCCGTACGGACAGTTCCCGACCCCGGATATGCTATACGCATTGAAAAGGAAAAAAAGATAAGGCTTGAAGAATACGGCAAGGAGCTGAGAAGCGAATTCAGAGCCGAAGACCTTCAGGAAGCGTTACAGAAGTATCAAAAAGAATACGAGAGAAAAACAGCACAGATCGAGGAAACGGAAAAAAAGATCCGCATGCCCTCCTTCATTGTATCACCTCCCATGGAGCCCGACCGCTCGCTTCAATATCACACTGAAAAAATGGCAGGTGGCGGGCATCTTTTTACGGCTTCTTTCCATCAGATGGAGACGGTGACAACAGCTTTTTATTTCGATTTGCGGTGTGTGAAGGAAAAGGATTATATCTATCTTTCCGGGCTTCCTGAAATCCTGTATTATGCCGGCCTGACTGTAGACGGAACAGACTACCCATATGAAGATATTGAAAAAAGGCTGAAAGAGGAGATTCTGGATCTGGATATCGACTATAGCAGTAATCCCAAAACCGGGCGGGTGGAGTTGAAAGTCTCGGCATCAGGCCGGAGGGGAGACGAATCTGTCAGGGCCGTCGAATGGATCAGGGATATGACTGAAAAGACGCAGCTTTCCGAAGCGAATGCGAAACGGTTGTCCGAGGTGCTGTCACGTCGATTGGACAGTACTCTTCATCTTATGAGAGGGATTGAAGAGCGTTGGGTCCATGACCCCGCGGAAGGATTCCATGCGCAGGAGAACCATCTTTATCTGGCCTGTAAGAGTACGTTGACTCAGCAATACAATCTTTTAAGGCTGAAATGGCGTTTCCGGACATTCCGGGGAGAGAAAAAAACCTTTTATTCTGCAATGAACGGGATGAAAAGCCTTTTACAGGAAAAAAAACGGGACAGCTTTATTCAAAGTCTTGAGCAGGCGAAAGCGCTGATGCCGGGGACTGAATTTTCCGAAGCAGTTGACGATCTCTTGGCTTTTCTCCCGTCATTGCCTCCCGATTCATGGAAAAAGGACACAGAGGGACTTTTGGCCGTAATTGAGGAAGAGCTTGAGTATTCCCCGAGACAAGCTGTTCAGGACGTAAAGATTTTAATGAGCAGACTCAGAAACCGTCACTCTGTCAGAATTGTTGCAGCAGGGAGCTCGAGAGGAATAGAAGAGGCTGTTTCGGCTGCAAAAGAGGTTGTCGAGTGTTATAACAAGAAAAAAAATAAAATCAGGACTTCTCCTTCGCGGCCTCTTGTGTGGGACAATGTCGCGGATCGGCGGGGGGGCGTGGCAGAAAAGAGTTTTGTCGCCCTTGTGAATCCTGACGGCACTACCGGAGTTCATATGAACCGGGCTGTTATTAATGATATCCATACCTATTGTGATGAGGATATTATTAAGACAATGGCTTCTAAACTTTTGGGGGGAAGCGGCCCCAGAGGGCTCTTTATGCAGACATGGAGGGCCGGCCTGGCCTATTCAAACGGGTTTAATGCTTCGCTGGAATCGGGAACTGTCCGTTATTATGCCGAACGATGCCCTGACCTGACGCAGACCATGGCTTTTGTACGGGATACTCTTGTTCACACTCCCCGGGATAAGGAGCTGATCAAAAATGTCCTTCCTTCTTTTTTTTATACCTTCGAAGCGGACGGGTTTATCGATCGGGCTCTGATTATGGCGGGCCTTCTGACAGACGGGAGAAGGCCGGATCTGTACAAAAAATTGCGCCAGAGAATACTGATGCTTTCAAGACAGGACGATTTTGATGAAAAGGTTTTTTCCCGGATCAATGATTGGGCCGCATTGGTTATCCCCGGTTTAAGGCCGGATAAACCTTTCGGCGGAATTGTCTATATCATCGCCAATGAAGCTCAGATAAAACGTTATGAAGAATATTTGAAGAAAGAAGCCGGCGCTGGCGAAATCGTTATGCTCTACCCCCGCGATTATTGGATGACAGCAGAATAGATGACAAGGGAGTCCTTTGGTTTTGAGGACTCCCTTGTTTTGAGTCCTCCTTCGAAATCCCTGAGCAAAAAAAATAAAAAATGATTGACAGCATCATAATTGTGAGTATAATTATAACCAATAGGTTAGTAAGTGTAAACTAACAAGGAGGCTTCATGCATATTGTGAACCGCAATACAGGGGAGGCTGTTAATGCCGAGGCCGTATGGAAGGCTGTCCGGCTCACCTGTTTTGAGGGATTATCCGTGATTTCGATGATTCTTCCTGCAGGAGAGTCAGTGGAACCTCATATGGTCGAAGACCGTTTTTATCTTTACGTTGTCCGGGGCTGTGTCCTTTTTCATTCAGAAGAGGGGAGCTGTGAGCTTAAAGTCGGGGATCTGGCCGTTGATGAGCCGGGATCTGTGCACGGCATTATTAATCAGGGAAAAGAGGAGGCGCTGCTTCTTTTACTAAGGCAAGCTCCCCTTGAAGAATGAGTGATGTGTGCGTATTGTCGAAAAGCAAAAGGAGGTCAATATGTCGATGTTTTGTTTTCAGTGTCAGGAGACAGCCGGAAATAAAGGCTGTAAGGTGCGCGGTGTTTGCGGGAAACCTGAAAGAACAGCGGTGCTGATGGATGCATTGATAGACGGGTTGAAAGGTTTGGCCGTTGCCCTCAAGGAAAACGGGGATAAAACCGCCATGAAAGAGGAGGGGCCTTTTATTGCACAGGCTCTGTTTGCAACAATCACCAATGCCAATTTTGACGATATGCGGATTGTCGCATTGGCCCGTGAGGCTTTAAAGAGGAGAGAGCGTATTGCCTCTCTGCTTCCGAAAAAAGAGAGATTCGGGGACCTCTTATTATGGAAAGCTGTTACTGAAGAGGAGTTTGTGAGCCGGGGTCTTGAGAAGGGCATAGAGGCTACAGAAAATGAAGATGTCCGCTCATTGCGTGAACTGACAGTTTACGGGCTGAAAGGGATCGCCGCGTATGTCGATCATGCCCATGTCTTAGGATACCAAGATGAGACAATTTTTGAATTCTTTGCAGATGCATTAAGTGCCGTAGCCCTGGAAGAGGACCCGGATATCCTGACGGCCCTGGTTTTGAAAACCGGTGAGATGGCCGTTGCCGGAATGGCTCTTCTGGACAAAGCAAACACAGAGACTTATGGCCATCCTGAAATCAGTGAAGTCAATATCGGTGTGGGAAACAATCCCGGAATCCTTATTTCGGGCCATGATTTGAGAGATATGGAAGAGTTGCTGAAGCAGACGGAAGGGACCGGAGTGGACGTTTACACCCATGGAGAAATGCTTCCTGCCAATTACTATCCCGCTTTTAAAAAGTACAGTCATTTTGTGGGAAATTACGGGAATGCCTGGTGGAAACAAAATGAGGAATTTGACTCTTTTAACGGGCCTGTTCTCATGACTACAAACTGTATTATTCCGGTTAAAGAGAGTTATAAAGACCGGATCTTTACAACGGGCATGACCGGATATCCCGGAGTGCAGCATATCCCCGACCGGAAAGAAGAAAAAGAGAAAGATTTCAGCACGATCATCGCGCTGGCCAAAAAATGTCCGCCTCCCCGTGAAATAGAAAAGGGAAAAATCGTAGGCGGTTTCGCCCATAATCAGGTGTTGGCTTTGGCCGATAAAGTCGTGGACGCCGTGAAGTCAGGGGCCATCAAACGTTTTGTCGTCATGGCCGGATGCGACGGACGTTTTTCTTCCCGTCAGTATTATACAGATGTTGCCAGGGAACTTCCCGAGGACACGATTATTCTGACTGCAGGATGTGCCAAATACCGATACAATAAACTGGAATTGGGAGATATCGGTGGTATTCCCCGCGTTCTGGATGCCGGGCAGTGTAATGACTCCTATTCACTGGCTCTTATCGCCTTGAAACTGAAAGAGGTTTTCGGCTTGGAGGACATCAATCAATTGCCGCTCTCTTTTGATATTGCCTGGTATGAGCAGAAAGCTGTAGCCGTCCTTTTGGCGCTTCTCTTTTTAGGTGTCAAAGGGATTCGTTTAGGGCCGACTCTGCCGGCTTTTCTTTCCCCGAATATTGCCAAAATCCTGATTGAAAAATTCGACATCAAACCTATCAGTGATGCCAAAGCCGATGTCGAGATGATGATGCTGGGACGCTGAGGGTCCGTACTGCAAGAGGGGCTTGCCCCCTCCTGCTTTATAAGATCTCAGAATACTTGAACAAATGGCGGAGAAATCCCGGGGAAATGGGATGTTCTTTCATCAGGAGGGCCCATCGGCAGCCGTCGGCACTGCCGTGCATGTCAAAAACACTTTTGTCGTCTTGAATATCAATGGCATAGACATTAAAACTGCCAAAACCGACAGTAAAAAACTCTTTCATCTCATCGGGAGATAAAAAAACCCTGGTCATTTCTGACTTCCTTTTTATAAGTATGGGAGCAATGAGACGAATTATCAAGAAGTGCGGGAATTGAATTATTGCAAATTATTCAATTTATGGTATAGTGATTTTTCATTAATGGGGGAGGTTTTCATGATTCAGGCGTTAAGAGGGATGAGGGATATCGCCGGCCGTGAGGCCCGCATTTTTCAGATGATTGAAGAAAAAGCCCGTTATTATTTTGAACTTTACGGATATGAAGAGATCAAGATTCCGATTATGGAGATGACAGAACTCTTTTCCCGGGGAATCGGCGACATGTCCGATATTGTTCAGAAAGAGATGTATACATTTGAGGACCGCAAAGGGCGCAGTATCACATTAAGGCCTGAAGGGACAGCCGGGGTTGTGCGTTATTATATTGAAAAGGGATTAGATAAGAACGATCCCGTTCAAAAACTTTTTTATACCGGCCCCATGTTTCGTTATGAGCGGCCTCAGAAAGGGCGATTCCGTCAATTTCATCAATTCGGGGTGGAGGCTTTCGGTATCGAATCTTATCTTCTTGACGCCGATACGCTCGATATGCTGGTTGCCTATTTTACGGCCATCGGGATCAAGAACCCCGTGGTCAAATTGAATAATATCGGTTGTTCTCAATGCCGCCCGGCCTATAACGGAGCTCTGAAGGCTTATCTTCGCAAGCATGCCGATGAATTATGCCCTGATTGCCGCCAGCGTATTGAGACCAATCCTTTGCGTGTTTTGGATTGCAAAAATGAGAAATGCCGGGCTGTGACTCAGCGTTCACCTGATATAGGAGATTTTTTATGTGATTCCTGCCGGCAGTATGATGAAGAGCTTCGTGATATATTGACGCGCCGAAGCATACCCTTTGAGCGGGACAGATTTCTTGTAAGGGGATTGGACTATTATGTCAGAACAGTCTTTGAGATCCATGGAGGAGAAGGGGCTCAGAATGCGTTGATGGGCGGAGGGCGTTATGACGGATTAGTGGAAGCTTTAGGCGGCCGGCCTGTCCCTGGCTTCGGATTTGCAATCGGAGTTGACCGCCTTGTGGCGTTTCTTTCTGATACCGGCCTTTTTGAAAAGAACCTGTCAGACCTTTTTATCGCATGGAGCCTGACAGATAAAGCGCTTTTGCTGGAAAAAAGTTCCGCTTTAAGGAAATGCGGCCTTTCTGTTGAATTTCTCGCTGATGAGCGCTCTTTAAAGAACCAATTAAAGTATGCTCATAAAAAGGGATATCGTTTTGTCGTCCTTTTGGGGGATGATGAAGCGTATTCAGAAGAGATCCATTTGAAAAAAATGGATTCGGGAGATGAAGTTTACGTGTCACCTATCGATATACGGGAACATTTGATCTGAGGGAGGCCCATAAGATGCTGTTAAAGAGAAGCCATAATTGCGCCTGTCTGAACCTGACAGACAAAGGGACGACAGTCATCCTGAACGGATGGATAAAAAAAATAAGAGACTTTGGAAAATTCGTCTTTGTAGACCTTTGGGATCATACGGGGATCATTCAGCTTGTCTTTCGTCCGGAGATCCAAGGACTGGCTGAGATCAAGCATTGCATTGTCGGGGATTCTATTGGAGTGAAGGGGGATGTTGTCGAACGACAGGATAAAAACTACCATCTTTCTACAGGGGAAATTGAGATCGCAGTCAATGAATGGGTGCGCTATTCTCATTCAGAACCCTTCCCCATTTCTGATAATCCTTCAGAAGAGACGCGTCTGAAGTACCGATATCTCGATTTACGCAGTGAAAAGATGCAGAGAAATCTGAGATTCCGCCATGATGTCATCAAAAAGATAAGGGATTTTATGTCAGAGAAGGGTTTTATCGAAGTCGAGACTCCTATTTTATCTAAAAGCACTCCCGAAGGGGCCAGGGATTATCTTGTCCCGTCCAGGCTTCAGGCAGGCTCTTTTTATGCTTTGCCCCAATCTCCGCAGATCTACAAACAGCTGCTGATGATCGGGGGTGTAGACAAATATTTCCAGATCTCCCGCT
>Ga0334892_1001886_pt1 | contig 16366 bp, 9 predicted proteins | sample GraSluR3_MG_4_FD_207213 | JGI IMG/M metagenome (GOLD analysis project Ga0334892, IMG submission 207213) | Sludge microbial communities from methane-producing bioreactor in Wageningen University, Netherlands - Granular Sludge_15_04-R3 | ecosystem: Engineered > Bioreactor > Anaerobic > Unclassified...
TCAGCTAAAACAATTCCAATAGCCGATCCACTTGTTATGTCTGCGAATTCTACTGTTCCAGTAGGGCTTTCTAACCCTGATGCTCCAGTTATAGTTGCAACAATAGTAGCTTGTCTGTTATTTTCATCCCCAGTTGAAGATACATTTAGTGCTATAGATGGAACTCCTTTATTTACATTTACTGTTATATCTTTTGTAATTCCTAATGCTTCATCATAATTGTTTGTTGTTTTTTGATTTGGTATAAAGCTAACATTATATCCAACTGTGCCTACCTCTGGTTGTATATTCCCATCTGTCCATTTAAAGCTCCCCAGTTCCGTGCTTCCACCATTTAAATTACTATCGGAAAGTTTTTGTCCATAGCTTATATCAGCTGCATCTGGGAAAATCACATTAGGCTTACTCCCTTTTGAAATTGCAACTTCTAATGTAGTTGATTTGCTATTATAATTATTGTCACCTTCTTTTGTAACCGTAATTACTACTTCTCCAGGCCCTAATATTCTAGCTATATTACCATTTATTTCTAGAACATCGTTATCATTAGGAACAGAAAATACGACCGCTCCCGTTCCAGACCCTCCTGAAATTGTGAGTTCAAAATCATCATCACCATATTTTTTCCCATTAATCTTATTAATAGATATATCATTTTGCTCATTTTTTCCAATTGTCACCAATACAGTATCCATCAAAGCTGCTACATTACTTGTTTCAGATACGTCTATCCTTAAGGTATATATTCCGGCTTCTGCAGGAGTTAAATTTAATTTATTACCCTCATCAGTCGAATCACCCTTGTACCATGAGAATGACATTATTCCATCACTATTTGTATTAAAATTATCTTTAGTCGGCTCCGTTATACTACTTCCAGTATATGCGAATGTTGTAGGATAATCTTTATTTGTAATATAGCCGCTGTTTTTAACAATTGAAACCTTTGCAGTATCGCTTTTTATAGAATATCCTTCGCAAGTAACCTCGCAGAAATAATTATATTCTCCAACTGTTAGGCCAAGTGGAACACTATAAGTATTAGCATTTGCTCCAATAATTTCTACATCATCTTTAAACCATTTATAACTAATATCACTTCCAGAGTTTCCTGGAATAGTACTAGCTGTTATATTTAAAACTGGTTGCTCATTATACCCAAAATATTGAGTTACTGAATTAGGCTGAGCAGTTATTTCTAATGGGATATCTGCAATTTCTATTTCTAGACTTGTGTCTATATTGCTCCCATCTTTCGCTGTCGCAGTTACAGTTACCTTTCCCACTCCTGTTCCAGTTAGCATACCATCTTCAGTTATTGTAGCTATCCCTGTTTGGTTAACTTTCCACTCTATATCTTTATTTTCTGCATTTGCTGGTATAACTGAGGCATTCATCTGTAATGTTTGCCCAACAAAGATTTTTGTTTTGCCTTGTTCTCCTGAAATATCAATGCTATTAACCTGAACTGGCTTTATTGTAATAACCTTTGAACCAACGACTCCACTTCCATCTTTTGATTTGGCTGTTACCTCTACAGTCCCATAACTAGTTGCGGTTAAAAGACCTGTTTCACTTATTGTAGCACTTCCAGTCTGATTGGTAACACTCCACTCTAGGTTCTTATTCTCTGCATTATCTGGAGATACTATTGCGTTCATCTGTAAAGTTTCTCCATTTAGCATGTTTGTTTCATCATTGTGTCCAGAAACAGCTATATTTTCTACTTGAATAGGGTTTATAGTTATTTCCTTTAATCCTTCAATCCCGTTGCTATTTTCTACAACTGCTCTTACTGTTACTGTTCCACTAGCTGTTGCAGTCAATAATCCTGATTCATCTATAGTAGCTGTGCCACTTCCATTAATTATATTCCAGAGTACTTTTTTATTCGTTGCATTACTTGGCAACACTTCTGCTTGCATTTGGAGAGTTGTTCCATTTAAAATACTTGTCTCATTATTTTCTGATGATACAGTGACAGAACTTGCTTCTATAACTTTCTCCAAAGTAAAGCTCCCTAATTCTATTTCTCCTATAAAGATTTTAATTGTTGAAGTTCCTGATATGTCCTGAGTTGTATCTAATGAAATAGTTCTGTTATATCCACTACTTCCAAAGGTAATTTGTGAACTTGATATAAGAGATTCATTGGATGAAGTTGCAGTAAGATTTTGTGCAGTTCCATCCTTATAACCAAATATGAATGGAATATTGTCTATTTTATTTCCGTTTGATACATTTTGATTAGAAATAGATGTTATCTTAGGCAATCCACTGCTATTAATCATAAAACTTATATCAGTTTTTATTTCGCATCCTGATGATCCTCCTACTTCTAAACGAATATTTCGTGTCCCTTGAGGTAGCTTCTTACCTTCTCCTCTTCCTGCTCTCGAAATTTCCTGACCGTAAGCATTTAAAAATATTACATTTACAGTTCCATTTGTATTCGTTGTCCCTGATGCACTATAGGTAATCATATCTGCATCTATGATAGTGCTGAATTTTGCAACATCAATCTCCTGATACATATAGTATTCTTGATTATATGTATGTGTATGTGCAGTTTTTGCTGGGACATAATAGAACCTACTGTTTGGATCTGTCCAAGCTTCTAAACTTTGAGAAATTAAGTTTACATCCATTTTTACATCTGCACTTACGCTCACATTAAAGTTCATACTAGTAGATTTTGTTCCATCTGATGCTGTAATTGTTATTTTAGACTGACCTGTTTGACCATTTACTGCTGTAATATTTATTGTTCCATTGCCATTAGTTTGATTTACAGACAAATTTGAATTTGGAATCAATGATGTGTTTGATGACACAGCCGATAATACAATATTACTATAACTCGTATCTGCATCAGTAACTGAAAAGCTAAGAGGCCCTAAAGTTTTCCCTGATAACATCGTTTGATTCTCTATTTGCGAAATTACTGGTGGCGCACTTTCATTAGTTGAAATTTTTAATGATAAATCATCAAATGCAGCAATTCCACAAGCAGAATGAGTCCCTTTAATCACAACTCTAAGCTTTCTTGCTGTTGGAGCTACTGCTCCAGACATTGTAACTAGGGTCCAACTACTTGAATTAATTGATTTTTCATATGTAGGCGTGTCAATAACATTATTATATGAATCAAGTTGTTCTAGCTTTAATGTTGATATATTTCCCCCAGTGGCAGATAAGTAGCCCTCGAGATTAAAAACTATTTTATCAGCTTCTACATCTGCTTGATTAGCATTTATATCTATATCTTGATAAGTAGTATAAATTCCTTCTCCTACAGAAGCTGTTCCTGGAGTAGCAAATCCTATATAATACTGCCCTCCATGAGGTACTATACTCATTACAGAGGTTATATCCTTTCCATAATATTGTTTTTCAATACTTATAGGCGTAGCAAAATCACTAACTCCACTAGCTGAAGCCGCTCTATCTTCTCCGCTCCATCCGTTAGATACCAATCTTCCGTAATTAGCGGTTGCTTCTCCTCCTGGATTTATAATTAAGTTCGTATTCAAACCTGCTGCAAATACATCGCCTAATGGTAATAAAATAATACAAAATACAATAAATAGACTCATAATGCGTTTACTTTTAAGCTTTAGTCTCAATATTTTCTCCTCCTTAGTTGGGTTTACTAATACTTGATTCTAATCATAATTCATTGACATATGATAATTTTTTGTAACCTAAGCATACACCGTTTATTCTATATTTTTATTTTAATTTTTTCTATGGATTTTTACCGAGTGGTCGTTTTTTTGACTGAGTGGTAAATTTTTTTTGAAGATGGTAAATTTTTGATATATAATTATATTAACAATAACTAGGAGGTCCGTTTTGAAAATAGCAGTTGTAGATGATTTAGCACAAGAGAGAAACGAGATTATCAGTCTTGTTACTGACTATTTTTCTGTTCGCTTTCAACAGTTTGATATTACTCCTGAGTTTTGTGAATATGAAAGTGGTGAAGAGTTTATAGATGGCTTTATGCCAGCAGAATTTGACCTAGTCCTCTTGGATATTTATATGGCAGAACTCACTGGGATTGAAACTGCAGAAAAATTGTTACTACTTGATAAAAATACCAAGATTATTTTTTTTACTACTAGCACTGAACATATCCTAGATGGATATGGGGTTCATGCTCTGAGTTATATACTAAAACCTGTAACTAAGCATATGAAAGCTTTTTACAAGGCTTTGGATTATTTTGTAGAGCTACTTAATCTTGATAAATGTGGGATAACTATAAAGACAGGCTCTGGGGACATGTTTGTTTTGAATAAAAATATCGTATATATTGAAAGCTCTGTTAGAAACTTATTTTTCCATTTTGCTTCTGAAATTGTTCAGGCTTCAGGAAAATATTCTGATTATTCTAAAGCTTTACTTGAAGACCATCGTTTTTTAGAATGCTATAGGAATCTCACTGTAAATATGGATTATATAGTCAAACCTATAGAAAACGACTTTCTACTTAAAACAGGAGAAAAAATTCCTATTAGCAGAAGAAGAAAAGCTGAGGTTATAGAGCAATATACTACTTATTTTATAAATAGAAGGGGTTTTTGATGCCATTATTTATAACTATACTTGCTATCACTATTGCCCAACTGCCTGGGCTAGTTATGAGATATCTTCCTTTTTCAAGAGTTCTAGAGCTTGAAAGAAAAAAAAAGCTTTTTCTATATTATGCTGCTGCATTTATTTTTCAGCATCTAGCAGTGTATATTCTAGTTAAAGGTGATTATAATAACGTCACGCTTCTTACATATAAACGTCTCTTATTTTTATTATCTACAATCTACGTTTTTATAAATATTGCATTTATCAAAGGAAATTTATACAAGCATATTTTTATTTATGGAATGCAAGGTGGCTATTCTTTATTTCTACATTCTATTGTAGCTCTATTTGTAGGTAGAATAAGCACTGCTACGCCTTTGTATATTCAGCTATCCATTCAAACCATAGGCTATAGCATTTTATTTACGCTTTTTTTCATCCCACTTTGGAAGAAAGTTTCTAATTCTATTATTTTTAATAGCCAACTAACAAATGATTATTACTGGAATGTAATATGGATGATTCCTGCCCTTGCAATTTACAGTGATGCAATGGTTACTATGAATAACCAGTGGATTAATAGCCTTCCTCAGATTATTTCTAGAATCATGACCGCTTTGTCCTTGATTATATCTTGGAAATGGATTACTCTCGATTTTGAATCTCTGGAAAACATGCTTTACTTAAAGAATCAAAATAAAATCATGAATCTTCAAACAGAAGGCATCTTAGCTCAAGCTGAAATTCTTAGAGAATCAGAAAATCACATTAAAATATGCAAGCACGATATGAGACATAACCTTGGAATAATAAGGTCATTAATCCAAGATAAAAAAACTGAAGATGTACTTAATTATATCGAAGAGCTCGACACAACTATGAAAGCTAACAAGCCTCTCGTATATTGTAAAAACACTATAGTAAATTCTGCCTTATTGGTTTATATGACAAAGGCTAAAGAGAAAAATATAGATGTGAAATTAGAGCTTAATATACCAGATAAGCTTCCGTGGAATAGCAACGATATAGCTATTCTGATAGCCAATGCATTTGAAAATGCAATAATCGCTAGCTCTAAGCAAAGCCTTGATGAGCAAGAAATCTATATAAGTGCTAGATTTTATGATGAAAAGCTAGCTATCATCTTCAAAAATAGATTTAACGGTGAAATTTTAATTGGAAGTAGTGGCTTCCCAACAAGCACTGAGCCTGGTCATGGAATAGGCATGCAATCTATATTGTCAATCGTAAATAAATATAAGGCCTCTGCAAGCTGTACCAGTAATAATGGTTGGTTTAATATGACATTCCTATTCACATAACTTACTAGTTACAAACTAACATACCTATTTATAGACATTAAAAATCCTAGATTATTTTTAAGCCTTTACATTTCTGTAGTTGCTTATTAATCTAGGATTTCTTAATTTCATTGTTATATATAGTACACTGCTAGATAAGGGAAAAATATCATCATATATAGTATAGTATTTACAGTAAAAAACTCAAAATATGTTCCCCAAAGTCTTTGTTTCATATCATTTCTAGTATGCCTATAAAAAATAAATGCAAGTGATATCAGCAAGCTCATTACTATCATAGCAATTACTATCACTGGATTTTTTAGATAAAATGGCAGAGCTATATTTGATGGAGCATTTTGAATGAGATAGCTCGACATAGTCATAAGCTGAGCAATCAAATGCATTACAGCAGCTGCGATTATTATCTTTCCTGGGTTTCTCTCTGTCCAGCTCACAAAAAACAACATTGCTGAGAAAAATAATAAGGAAATAAATATAAATATATATCCAAAATAGCTAAGAGAAAAAGCATATCCAAATACTGAAGCTGCAACTGTTTCTCCCAGTATACCGTTTACTTCATCAACACTTGGCTTACTAGTTTTTTCCATTATGCTTGGGCTTGATGAAGCAAGATATACTTCTTTTTTGTTTGCCATTACATTTTCATACTTTAAATAATCATGCCCATTAATGCTTATCATTTCTGGATTGTAAGCTGTTATTTTGCCTTTAGTAAGCAGCTTTTTAGGCTCTGAGGCATTTAAATCAGCAATTGCGGCTTGAGTATATACACTATTTCCCTTTACATCATCAATTAATAGAATCATCTCGCTAGTGCCATTGTAAAAAACTGGTGCTGAATCCTGATGAAGTGATGATACAGAAACTGGCTTTGCTTCAGCCTTATCTATATCCACAGTATAATATGACACATTTTGGCTTTTGTGATCCTTTATTCCATAAATTAAAGTACTTTGGTTTTGATTTGCTTCCAATACCAAGCTTCTCAATTTTCTATTTATATCTGTACCAAGCTCAGCAATATCCCTATAATCACTAAACCTAGCGTTTAAGTATTTAGCATATCTAAGATGAGTAGTCATATCTGATATAGTTGCATAAACTATTTTTACACCTTCATCACTCACCTTAATGTCTGCATTTATGACTTTATCTTGAGTTTTCAGGATATAAGTTTTTCCATCCTTTTCAACTACTCCTAACCCATCATTTTTCCCATAAATTAGATAACCATCCTTTTGAACCATAAAATTGGCTTCATCTATTCTAATATCTTTACCAATTCTTTTTAGATTTTTGGACTCTACTATAGTTTTTCTTATATTGCCATCTGCAAGTGTGTATAGTATAAAATTATCTCCATCTACTTTTATAGCAAAATCCTTAACTCCAGTAAATTCAGTTTTTAGCTGATTTACTTTATTTAGATTTTCATCATAGAACTCAAAAAATAAATTGCCCTTTTCTAAGTATCCAACTGCAAAGGCATCATCTCCTAAATTTAAAAGCTTGGATTTATTTGAAATATTTTGCTCAATTGTATCTGCTTTTAATATCTTTTGAAGAATACCTCTACTCATATCTGGATTAGGAGGTCTTAGAGTATTAGAATATATCCAAGTGCCTAATGCTATAAGCAAAATCAAAAAATTAAGAATTACCAATCCCCAGGCTAATTTCTTTTTCACGGACAAGCCCCCCAAAGCAATTATGAATACAAGAACTCATATACCTTTTCATATACATTGTTGCTACCTATTACTACTATGGTGTCTCCTTCTTCAAATACGTAATCAGGTCCAGGTGATATCACAGTCTCGCCTTTACGTCTATATGCAACCATAGTTGTTCCTGTAGTCTGCCAAAGCCTAACTTCATTTATTTTTTTACCTATTTTTTTTGAATCAGCAGTAACTTTAATTTCTATAAATGTATATGGCGTATCACTTTTGAATCTTTCAATATAGTCAAAAATAGTGTCAAAACTCTCTTGTATTTGCTCATCGATTTTCTTTTTTTGTTGCATCAAATCTCTAATCTCATCTTTAATAGAAGAAATATATCTGCTGCTTTTATTTTTCTCGATAAATTTCTCTGCCGCAGATTTAGACATGACATCAATTCCACTACCTCTATTACTGTTTACTACATCCATATCTTCCAGCAGGACTATCGCTCTTCTAATTGTCTCTGGAGAAACATTGTACATACTGGCTAGTGTTGACCTTCCACTAATCTTTTGTTTTTCTCGAAATTCTCCATTTAATATCTTGTTTGCGATATCCAATGCAATAGAGACATATGCTGCCTTCTTTTGCCCTTTCATAACCTACAACCCCTCCACAAATTCATTATTCTGTTTTTACTTTATCATATTTGAAAAAGTAATCTAGAGTTGCCCTATAGATTGCTCTTTCAAAATAATAAGGACTTTCTAAAGACATCTGTTCAAATTCCTTTTCTAGGAGCTTTGTAATAAGCGGAAGCATCTGCACAGCATAAAGCTCCATACATTCACGAGGCTTGACTCCAGGCCATGCATCGCAGCTCACAACAGTTCTTCGATTAGATGTATTTACTGTATCAGGTATATCATAATACTCTTTGTCATCTTTGTATATAATATATTTATCTAAAGTTCCTGTAGGAATTCCTTCTATGGCTTTTACTTGTATTCCTTCTTCATCTACCAAATAAGGGTCTGCCGTCAAATCAAGTATTATAGCTTCTTTTTTAAGTTCTCCCAATAATTCATTATCTACAATATAATCATATGGATTATCTCTAGTTGAGGCATCTACTAATATATCAGTTCTTGCTAATATTTTTTGCATTTCATCTTTGTCAGATGTAATATTTCTAGGTAGCATATTTATAAGTATACCTTTTGCCTTAGCTTCTTTTATTTTATTTGCTATTTCAGGTAAAGCAAACTTAGAAGCTGATTTTGCCGCTTGTAGTCCAACCATTCCCATTCCTATTATAGACACTTCTAGAGGGCCTCTTTCATTACTATAAAAGTCTGGCTTTATTTTTTCTAGCTCGGAAAAAGCAATCTCCATTCCATGAAGAGAAGTTCCTTTTGCATTAAATACAAGTCTTTGAAGGAAATCACCTCTGATAGAATCTAGCGATACGGCTTTAATATTTTTTCTTTTAAGTACTTTATTACGTTTTGCTCTAGTTGGATAATGAAGCATACTAACTAATATCTTTCCATCTGGTATTAGCTCGAGCTCATCAAATTCTGGACTTCTTAATACTATTACGATATCTTGTTTATAACTTTCCTCTTTTGATACAAATTTTATATTTTTATTTACAGTTAAATAGTCTTTTTCTGTATATCCCATCTTAGAACCATAGCCTTCTTCTATATAAATTTTAGCACCCGTAATTTCTAATTTTTCGAAGAAATCTGGTAAAAAAGCTCTTTTTTCCCCTTTTTCTTTATGCATACTTGGAAATCCTAATGTTTTCATAGTCATTCTCCTTTACTGTTTAGTTTTGACAAGTGCCAACTTTCCGTATATAATAAAGTAGGCAATTTAACAACTTAATTATATACATAAGTTGTAACTTTAACAAGAGAGGAGATTTAAAATCATGTCAAATTCTGTAATTAAATCTATTTATAGCTGTGATATCAATCATTTATTTAAAAATGACGGCTTTGAATTTGCTGTTAGTATGGACTGCGAAGGAACAAATTACGATAAAAATTTAGAAAACAATATCTTAAACCTCGAACGTTTTTTAAAGCTTGCAACTGACAATAATATAACAACTATTCTTTTTATTACTCCATTCTTTGCTGATATGTTATCTAAATTAAATCTCGTTGATAAAATCAAAAAAAATTATAAAGTAATCTTTGGACTTCATATACATCCAGATAATCTTCCAGAAGAAATTGCTTCAAAATGTTCTTTTATTAGACCTGATGAAGAATACCTAGCTGCTTATAATTATCATGAACAAAAACAAATTATAAATCTGTGTATGAAATATTTAGATTCAAAGTCAATAGAACCTATACAAATATATAGAGGGGGTTGCTTCTCTATGAATGAAAATACTAGCAAGATTTTAACAGAAATTACAAATATCAAATATGAATCTCATAATCCATATCGTGAGCAGTATACTCCACTTAATGGGCTCTTAAACCCTCTTCCTGTTTATGCTCTTAGCCGTAACGAGGAATTAAGATTAGAATTTTTTACTACAGAAAAACTGCAACATATGATTTCTGAAGCCTATGACAATCAAGAAAAAACTATAGCCATAACTCACAGTTATATGCTAGACCCTAATGATTTTCATTATGAACGTGATGCTATAGTAGATGATATCCATACTAGATTGGAAAAAATAATCAGAACCATCCAGGATAAAAATACCATACCCAAGATAGCAAATTAATTATTATAAAAATAAAAAAAGCTGAAATTCAGATAGCAATACTTCTGAACTTCAGCTTTTTTATAGCTTTATATTAAAATATATTATTACTTAAGGTGAATACTGCAATTTGAGTTCTATCATTTAATGATAGTTTTCTTAGTATACTAGAAACATGATTTTTTACAGTTTTATCGCTTATTTCTAAATGTTTTGCTATTGCTTTATTCGACATACCTTTTGAGATTAGGGCCATAACTTGTAATTCTCTTTTCGTTAGCTTTTGCGATTTGGTATTTTCTTCTATTTGTCTTCTTACATAATCCATATCTTCTTTTATCAACTCTGACACCTTTGGAAATGTCACTGTTTCTCCATCATATACTCTTACTATAGCATCTATTATGCCATCACAGTCTATATCTTTAGATAAATAGCCATCAGCACCTAAATTAAGACATTTTAATACTATTTCTTTATCTTTGCAGCTTGTCAGCATTATCACCTTAACTTTTGGCTTAAGTAATTTAATCTCTTGTAGAACTTCTATTCCATTCATTTTAGGCATTCCTATATCTAATAAGATTAAATCTACTTGTTCTCGTTCTAAATACTCTAAGGCATCAAATCCACTTTCTGCTTTAAATATAAGCTCAGTTTGACTGTTTTCTTCTAGTATTTTCTCTACTATATCTCGAATTAATGCGTCATTATCTACTACCATCGTTTTTATCATTGTATTACCTCACAGTCTGGACTTAATTATACCCATATTTTCATTCTAAAGACCTAGCAACATTATATCTTAATTACCGTTTTTTGTAAATTAAAAGACATCCTATTTAAGTAGATATTCCTACTAAAGTATGATGTCTTGTTTTAATATAAATAATATAGCTATTGTCTATTGTCCTCTTTTAAAAGACTTTAGTATTGGATTTGCTATAGCTACTTCATTTTCTTCAATAGTTATTTCTAGTAATTCATTTGTATTTACTTTTTCAAGATCAGTTTTTAATTCATCAGGTATTTGAAGCATAAAAGGTTTATCTATCATTTCAAACTCAGCAAAATTATTGTCAGCAAAGCCTATATACTTCGCTCTAGTCTTTGCATCATCAGTATTTTTTGCATTATATACTTCTATACTTTGATTTTTAACTTTAATCTCTAGATTAACTATAGTATTCACTTTTTTATCAGAGAAAAACACCCTGACTTCATCTGTTAATATAATATTATTTCCATGGACTTCCGGGTCTAATATTATCATTTCTGCCTTATCTTCTTCCATTGAGTAAAATATAGCACTTACTTCTTTTAACTCTTTGTCAGCATCAGTTTTTTCTTCATTTTCTGAAAGTTCATTTTTATTATCTGATGTTTCTTCATTAGTTTCTACTGGTATTTCATTTGGTTCAGGTGAAGTAATTTGATTGTTACATCCTGTGAATATTATTCCAAAAACTAGTAATACAGCAAGCAATTTAGTTAGCTTTTTCATTTATAACACTCCTTAATGCAAAGAATCTTGATATATCAACTAATACTTTTTATTTCATTTTGAGTAAACCTCTATATATAGTTTATCAGATTTTCACTCTACTTGGAATAACAGTATTGTTACAGATGTTTTTTTAGGAAATATCCAGTATATGAATCTTTACATTTTGCAACTTCTTCAGGAGTTCCTTCTATCAATAAATTCCCACCTTTGTCTCCACCTTCAGGACCTAAATCTATAATATGGTCGCAGGTTTTTATTACATCTAGATTGTGCTCTATCACCACTACTGTATTGCCTCCATCTACTAATCTTTGCAGTACTTCTATAAGTTTTTTTACATCATCAACATGAAGACCAGTAGTAGGTTCATCTAATATATATAAAGTTTTTCCAGTAGCTCTTTTACTTAGCTCAGTTGCTAATTTAATCCTTTGAGCCTCTCCACCAGATAGTTGTGTCGACGGCTGTCCTAGCGTTATATATGACAATCCAACTTCATTAAGCGTATCTAATTTTCTTTTTATTTTAGGAATATTTTCAAAGAAAATCAATGCTTCTTCCACATTCATAGAAAGTATATCTGATATACTTTTGCCCTTATATTTCACTTGCAAGGTTTCTCTATTATACCGCTCACCCTTACACACCTCACAAGGAACATATACATCAGGAAGAAAGTGCATTTCTATTTTGATAATTCCATCGCCTTTACATGCCTCGCAGCGTCCACCTTTTACATTGAAGCTAAATCTGCCTTTGCTATATCCTCTTGCTTTTGCCTCAGGAGTAAGTGCATAGACATCTCTTATCATATCGAAAACCCCAGTGTAAGTGGCTGGATTCGACCTAGGTGTTCTTCCTATAGGAGACTGATCTATATCTACTACTTTATCTATTTGCTCCAGCCCTAGTATCTCGTCATGCTTTCCTGGTCTTTCCTTTAATCTTTGGGTTTTAGCCGCCGCTCCTTTATAAAGGATTTCATTTATAAGCGAGCTTTTTCCAGAGCCAGATACTCCAGTCACACAGGTAAACACCCCTAGTGGTATATCCACATCTATATTTTTAAGGTTATTTTCTGATGCATTTTTAATTGTTAACTTAGCTCCATTTGGAGTTCTTCTTTCCTTAGGAACCTCGATTCGTTTTTTACCACTTAGATATTGTCCAGTTATCGAATTTGGATTCTTTTTTATATCCTCTAGGGTTCCCTGCGCTATTATTTCTCCTCCATGGATTCCTGCTTTTGGTCCAATATCCACTATATGGTCTGCCGCTCTCATAGTATCATCATCATGCTCTACTACAATTAAAGTGTTTCCAATATCAGTAAGGTGTCTAAGACTTGCAAGTAGCTTGTCGTTATCTCTTTGGTGAAGTCCTATCGATGGCTCATCTAATACATAAAGCACACCTACCAAGGCTGAACCTATTTGAGTTGCTAGCCTAATTCTTTGAGATTCTCCACCTGAAAGCGTTCCTGCTTTTCTAGACAAGGTAAGATAATCAAGTCCAACATTCTTTAAGAAATTAGTTCTTACTTTTATTTCTTTTAGAATTTCTTTCGATATAAACTCTTGTTTTGGTGTAAGCTCAAGAGAATCTACGTAATCTAGAATTTCATTTACAGAGAAATCTGTAACCTCAGATATATTTCTATTTCCTAAAGTAACTGACAGTATCTCTGGTCTTAATCTAGCTCCATGACAGCTAGGGCATGGACTTTCAAACATATAGCTTTCGATTTTTTCTCTTATATATTCTGATGGAGTCTCTTTATACCTACGCTCTAGATTCGGGATTACTCCCTCAAAAGGTGCTTTATAGGTTCTGTTCCCTCCATACTTGCTTTCATACTTAAATTCAATCATATCTGGAGTACCATATAGTAGCTTTTGCTTAAATTCTTTATCCAAATCTCTAAAAGGCACGTCAAGCGATGCTTTATAAGTTGTTGCTAGGGATTCTATCATTTTGAAGTAATAGGTATCTTCATTTGCTCCTGAACCTGAAGAAAACCAAGCATCTATAGCCCCTTGTCTTAAAGACAAATCTTGATTTGGCACTACTAGATACTCATCAACCTTTTTCATGCTCCCTAGTCCATTACAAGTTTCGCAGGCTCCATAAGGTGCATTGAAAGAAAACATTCTAGGTGTGAGCTCCTCTATACCTATTCCATGCTCTGGGCATGCAAATTTAGTAGATAATAGCATTTCCTTATCATCTATGACATCTATAATAACTAGCCCATCTGAAAGCTTTACTGCTGTTTCAATAGAATCTGAAAGTCTACTTTCTATTCCTGATTTTACAGCTATACGGTCAACTACTACATCTATAGTGTGTTTTTTATTCTTATCTAGCTCAATATCATCTGTTATTTCCATATTTTCGCCATCTACTCTTATTCTTACATATCCATCTTTTCTGATAGCTTCAAGTAATTTCTCATGGCGTCCTTTTTTCCCTCTTACTACAGGTGACATTATCTGAATTTTAGTTCTGTCGTGAAGCTCCATTACCTTGTCCACTATTTCTTGAACTGTAAGCTGACTTATAGGTTCATGACACACAGGGCAATGAGGAACTCCTATCCTCGCAAATAGGAGTCTCAGATAGTCATAAATTTCAGTTACTGTTCCAACTGTAGAGCGTGGATTTCTAGATGTGGTTTTTTGGTCTATTGATATGGAAGGAGAAAGCCCTTCTATATACTCTACATTTGGTTTTTCCATCTGTCCCAAAAACTGTCTGGCATAAGAGGAAAGACTCTCTACATAACGTCTTTGCCCCTCGGCATATATGGTATCAAATGCCAGTGAGGATTTCCCTGAGCCTGATAATCCTGTAAATACAATAAATTTATTTCTAGGCAAAGTCACATCTACATTTTTTAGATTATGCTCCTTAGCCCCTTTAATTATTATCTCGCTTCTTTCCATTTCTTCCTCCGTTTTATCTCATAAAAATTACTAGGATTATAACTTTGATTCAAGCTCTCTTATCCTGTCTCTAAGGCTTGCTGCTTTTTCAAATTCAAGCGCTTCTGCAGCCTCAACCATCTCAGTGCTTAGCTTAATAATCTCGTCCTTAACTCGTTCTCTATCTATAGTTTCTCTTACTGAGTAATTTCCTTCTCCTTCAGCTGCACTAGTAGCTGCTATTACTCCTCTTATTTCTTTGAATATAGTAGTAGGAGTTATATTATTCTCTTTATTGTAATTAATTTGAATTTCTCTTCTTCTATAGGTCTCTGTTATAGCTCTTTGCATTGAGCCTGTCATGTTGTCAGCGTACATGATAACTTTTCCATTTGAGTTTCTTGCCGCTCTTCCTACAGTTTGTATTAGAGAAGTCTCAGATCTCAAGAAGCCTTCCTTGTCAGCGTCCAAAATAGCAACAAGCGAAACCTCTGGTAAATCTAGACCTTCTCTTAGAAGATTTATACCTACAAGTACATCAAACTCTCCAAGCCTTAAATCTCTTATTATCTCTATACGCTCTAAGGTCTCAATATCAGAGTGAAGATATCTTACCTTTACAGAAGCTTCTTTAAGATATTGAGTTAGATTTTCTGACATTTTTTTTGTAAGAGTAGTTATTAATACACGCTCTTTCTTTTTAACTCTTTCATTTATTTCAAATAACAAGTCGTCTATCTGTCCTTTTATCGGTCTTATTTCTATTTCAGGGTCAACTAATCCTGTAGGTCTGATTACTTGCTCTCCAAATGCTGCAGAATGCTCCATTTCGTATTTCGAAGGTGTCGCAGATACATAGAGAATTTGGTTTGCAACCTGCTCAAACTCCTCAAACCTAAGAGGTCTGTTGTCAAACGCTGAAGGCAGTCTAAATCCATAATCGATAAGTGTACCTTTTCTTGACCTATCTCCTGCATACATAGCATGAAGCTGGGGAAGCATTACGTGAGATTCGTCTATTATAATCAAAAAATCATCTGGAAAGAAATCCATAAGTGTAAATGGTCTTTCCCCTTCATCTCTTCCACTAAGATGTCTTGAGTAGTTCTCTATGCCCTTGCAAGTGCCTATTTCTTTTAACATTTCTAAATCGTACTTGGTTCTTTGCTCTATTCTTTGAGCTTCTAGGAACATATCCCTTTCCTTAAAGTACTCAATTCTTTCTTCTAACTCTGCTTCTATTTTTTCGATTGCTTTAGCTAGCTTTTCCTTGCTTGTAACATAATGTGATGCCGGGAAAATAGCTACGTGATTTCTCAGTCCTACTATCTCTCCAGTAATATAATCTATCTCCGAAATTCTTTCTATTTCGTCACCAAAAAACTCTATTCGTATACCTCTCTCATCAGTGTTTATAGGAAGTATTTCTATTATATCTCCTCTTACTCTGAAGGTACCACGCACAAAGTTGATATCATTGCGTTCATATTGAATCTCAACGAGCTCTTTAATAACATCATCTCTATCTTTATTTTGCCCTGGGCGAAGTGAAACCATCATCTCTTCATAGTCAGAAGGATCACCCAAACCGTAAATACAAGAAACTGAGGCTACTATTA
>Ga0334892_1001887_pt1 | contig 16364 bp, 17 predicted proteins | sample GraSluR3_MG_4_FD_207213 | JGI IMG/M metagenome (GOLD analysis project Ga0334892, IMG submission 207213) | Sludge microbial communities from methane-producing bioreactor in Wageningen University, Netherlands - Granular Sludge_15_04-R3 | ecosystem: Engineered > Bioreactor > Anaerobic >...
GGTGGTAAGAAAGCGTAAGTCGGGTAAATAATCACGCAGTGAATCGAATAAAAAACGGAGAAGGGCAAGCGCTCCTGCCAACGAGAGAAGAGCATAAAAAAGAGATTCAAGATAAAAGGGGGTTCGGATATAAAGCTTTGTCCCTCCCACGATCTCCATGATTTCAATTTCATCGCGAAGAGGATAAAGAGTCGCCTTGAAAATCGAGACCCAAAGGATAAATGTTACGACGAAGAGAGCTCCTAAAAGAATAAGAAAAAAAACATCAACTCCCCGGGCCATCTGATAGAGCCGGGCGAACCATCCTCCGGGGTAGATGACTTCAGAGACACCCTCTTTTTCCTTCAGGTTTTGAGCAAAAGAAGAAATATGCGGCAAAGATTCCATGGTCATCACGCATTGAATCGTCAATGTCGGGGGCAGGGGGTTTTCTCCGAGAAGAGCGACCGCTTCAGCCAAAGTCTCATCCTGGGATGCGAAGGCGTTGAGGTTTTCTGTTTCATCCCGGTAGGTCATGCTGCGGATCTCGGTGAGGCTCTCTTCTTTGAGAGAAGAGATAAGCTGAGAGACGGCCTTGGAAGAGAGTCCTTTTTCGAGAATGACTTCGATCCGGGCCTGGCTTGTAAAAAGGTCCAATGCCAGGTTGATATTAGATCTGGCCAAGAGTATCCCCAAATTGATAGAAATGAGAATAAAAAGGGAAAGGGCCAGGGGCCAGGATGTGCGTCTGTGCCGAATAATGTTTTTCAGTCCCATCTTGATCAGGAAGAAAAACCTAGTCACGAATCCGCCCTCCATCGATTTCAATCGTTCGAAAAGGATAGCGGCCGACCAAGTGATAGTCATGTGTCGCCATAATGACAGTTGTTCCCTGGGCATTGATCTGTTTCAGCAAGTCCATGATCGTCGAAGAGAGAGACGGGTCCAGGTTTCCTGTGGGCTCGTCAGCTAAAAGCAGCCGGGGGGATGTGACCAATGCCCGGGCGATGGCTGTCCGCTGCTGTTCCCCGCCTGAAAGTTGATAAACAGGCGTTTTGATCTTATGGGACATATGAAGATCTGACAATGCCTCTAAAATGCGTTTGTGAGCGACTGAGGGAGAAAGTCCGACAACATTGGCGGCCAGAGCCATATTTTCATAAACGGTTTTTGTCAGTATGAGTTTAAAATCCTGAAAGACAACGCCGATTTTCTGCCGGAGAAGAGCCCTTTGACGATGAGACATCTTCCGTACCCTTTTGCCCAGGACATAGAGTTCTCCGCGGGTCGGGCGTTCCTCACCATAGATGAGCTTCAAAAAGGTTGTCTTGCCGGCTCCACTCGGCCCTGTGAGAAACAGGAATTCACGGTCATTGATCGTGACATTGATGTCTTTCAATGCCGGCCATGTTTTTAAATAGGTCTTGTAGAGATGGCTCATCCGGATCATATTTTTATCATAGCAAAAAAGAACTTATCTTCAAGAGAGAATAGAGCCTTTACCTTTTTTTATTTTTTTTTATAATAGAGAGACCTTGTGAAAGGAGGCGTCATGACATTTTTGATTTTAGCCGGTGGAAGCGGAAAGCGTCTTTTCCCGTTAAGCCGGGAGACATTCCCAAAACAGTTTTTGCCTTTGTTTAACGGACGCTCTTTACTGGAAGAGACTCTTTCCCGGACAGACGGAAAGCGTTGCCTGATCGTCGGAAGTTCTGAAAGCGTCCATCTTTTGAAAAAAGCATCGAAAAAGACAGCGGTTGAGGTTTTAGCGGAGCCCTGCGGGCGGAACACTGCTCCGGCTATTGTGTTCGGCTTGACATGTGTGGATGACGAAGAGATCGTCGCTGTGATGCCGGCCGACCATTATATTCAAGACAGGCCGTTGTTTCAAGAACGCTTGCAAGAGGCGGAAAAGCTGGCCGGAGACGGGTATATTGTCACCTTGGGGATATGTCCTGATGCTCCGGAAACCGGGTATGGGTATATTAAAAAAGGGAGGCCGGCCGGGGCAGGTTATGTTGTTGATTCTTTTACGGAAAAACCCGATGAAGAAAAAGCCCGCGTTTATTTGGATTCCGGGGACTATCTGTGGAATTCCGGGATGTTCATCTTTAAAAAAAAGACTCTGTTAGAGGAGTTCAAGAACCTTTCTCCACAGCTTTATGACTTTTATGAGGCATTGAGTCGTTCCCGTGAAGAGTCATTTCAGGCGATCTATCAAAAGGCTCCTGATATCTCTATTGATTATGCTGTTATGGAAAAGACAAAAAAAGCTGTCGTTATCCCGAGTGATTTCGGCTGGAGCGATATCGGGAGCTGGCGAGCGCTCAAGGCCCTGTTTGACCCCGGCGAAGGCAATGTTTCACTGAACGCCGAGCTTTTCCCTTTGGAAAGCCGGAACAATATTGTTTCAGCTCCGGGGAAAACAGTTGGCCTTTTGGATGTTGACAATCTGGTTGTCGCCGACACAAAAGATTTCCTTTTTATCGGCTCTTTGGAGCGTTCACAGGAAGTCAAAGAGATCGTCTCCATCGTCGGGAAGAAATATCCTGAAACAGTGCGATCCCATAAAGACGAAATGCGCCCATGGGGGGAATTTACGACTCTGGAAGAAGGGGACGGCTTCAAGGTAAAAAAAATTACCGTATCCCCCGGAGAAAAGCTTTCACTTCAGTATCATCATCATCGAGAAGAGCATTGGATCATCGTTCAGGGGGAAGCTCTGATGACCCTTAGGGAACGCACTTTTTCCGTAAAGGCGGGAGATACGGTCGCCATCCCCCGGGGGGAAACCCATACCATTGAAGGGGTCTCTCTGACCATTTTTATTGAAGTGCAGCGAGGAGACTATTTGGGTGAAGATGACATCGTACGGTTGGATGACCGCTACGGGCGAATTAAATGACTGATTATTGGACATGTGTAGTTTTAATAGACACAGTGTCCAATAATAAAACATCTTTTTAGAGGCTGTGTTTTGACGCCGCGTTGTCAAGTTCTGTAACCGGCTATATTTCTTCCCGTTAGCTTTGCAGGGTATTTAAAAAGCATTTTGGCACGTCTCTTGCTCTATACAAAATAAAAAAAGGAGGTGTGTTATGAAACCTGTGAAAAGAAACGATGAGAACAGGCTTGATGTCGTAAGGCGTAATGATCCGTTCCGCAGCTTTTTTGATGAATTTGAGTCTATGTTCGAGGACTTTTTCAGACCCGGCCTTCTTAGTGAATACAATGACTATCCGGCCGCTATTCATGCTGATGTCGGCGAAGACGACGAGAAATATATGATCAAGGCGGCTTTGCCGGGAATGAAAGAAGATGACATTAAAGTCTCTGTCGAGGATGGTGTCCTTGTTCTCCGGGCGGAGCGTCGGGAAGAGGAAAAAGAAGAAAAAAAAGGTTATTTCCGCCGGGAGATCGGGTACGGCAAGTATGAGCGAAGGTTCAGGCTGCCGGACAATGTCAATCTTGAAAAAGTGGATGCCCGCTACAAAAACGGTATTCTGGATATCGATCTGCCGAAAAAGGAAAAGGGGTTGTCCCGGAAAGAAATCAAGGTCAAGGGGGCCTAAGGCCCCTTTGACCCTCTAAAGGAGGAAGAATGACACTTATTACTTTGGGGCGTTGCTGCACTCCGGATATACGAGGATTTGAAGCACATGTCAGGCGCGATGCTGATGATTTTGTTATTCAAACGGCTTTGCCCGGTGTTGAAAAAGAGAAAATACAGGTGACCATGGAAGGGAGAAGACTCCATATCAAAGCGTTCCGCGATGATTCGTTTTCGCGGGGGCGGTCTCTGCGAAGCGAGTTGCCCCGAGGTGATCTGGAGAAGAGTTATTCGCTGCCTGAAAATATTGATGCTGAAGCGGTTACCTCTTCATTCGAAGATGGCATATTGACCGTTCGTCTGCCGTTAAAACAACAACCCGGCCCCCGGGCCGTTCCTATAGATTAGCGAAATCCCTTCGCTTAGGGGCGGGGCCTCCCCGCCCCGACATTGTCAACTCTTTTGACTTGACACCCGTCTTTCATCATGATAATCTCCTTTTCATGAAAACGGAGTATATGCGAGAATACACAATAGAGCTCTATGAGATCTACAAAGAACTGTTGACATCCAAGCAGCGCAAATACTTTGAAAACTATTATTTCGAGGACCTGACTTTGAGCGAGATCGCGGAAAATTTCCGGGTAAGCCGGCAAGCCGTGCAGACGGCATTACAAAAAAGCAGTGAGAATCTGGGACGTTTCGAGAGGGCGTTAAAAATCCATGAAAAGCGTTCCTACAGGGTACAAGTTTTAAAAGAGCTGGAAGAGGTGGTCCGAAAGACGCCCTATTATTCCCGGGTCTCAGGCCTCACGGAAAAGATAAAGGGATCATAATGTTTGATGCGTTATCCTCTAAATTGGATGCGGCCTTTAAAAAGCTCTCACGCAGAGGGGTTTTGCGTCCTGCTGATGTCAAAAACGGTTTGCGGGAGATCCGTATTGCTTTATTGGAGGCGGACGTTCATTATAAAGTCGTCAAAGATTTTATTCGCCGCGTGGAAGAAAAGGCCGTTGGAGAAGACGTCCTTAAAAGCCTGACTCCGGCTCAGCAGATCATCAAGATCGTGCGTGATGAGATGCTTGATGTTTTGGGTGCACCGGCTCCGGTCAACAGCGATGCCTCTCCCACGGTTATTTTATTGGTGGGGCTTCAGGGAGCGGGGAAAACGACAGCAGCGGCAAAACTAGCGAAGAAATTCAAAAAAGAGGGTTTAAAGCCTTTTTTAGTGGCAGCGGACCTTCAACGGCCGGCAGCTGTCGACCAATTGGAGCAATTAGCTCGTGACATCGATGTCGGGATCTATGCCACCAAAGAGACAAAAAATGTCCTGGATACCGTTCAAAAGGGGATCGAAGCGGGCCGAAAAAATTTTGCAAAAATAATAATTGTGGATACTGCAGGACGGCTTCAGATAGACCGATCCCTTATGGAAGAACTGGCTCTTATTAAAAAAAAGGTCTCTCCCCGTGAGACTTTGCTCGTGGCCGATGCTATGGCCGGGCAGGATGCCGTCAATGTCGCGGCCGGCTTTCATGATCAAATCGGGATTGACGGTGTCATCTTTACTAAAGTGGACAGTGATGCCCGCGGGGGCGCCCTTCTTTCTCTGCGCATGGTCACCGGTACGCCGATCAAGTTTGTCGGCGTAGGCGAGAAAAGCGATGATTTAGAGGCTTTTCAGCCCGAGCGCATGGTGTCGCGCATCCTCGGGATGGGGGATGTCCTGACACTTATTGAAAAAGCCGAGGAACAATTCAGTGATGAAGAAGCCCGTGATATGGAGGAAAAATTCCTCAAAGCCCAGTTTACCCTCGAAGATTTCATGAAACAGATCAAGATGATAAAAAAAATGGGGTCTCTCAGCAGCCTGGTGAAAATGATCCCCGGCATGCCCCGTGATATGGATGTGGACGAATCACAGCTGATACGTGTGGAGTCGATCATTCAATCGATGACCCCGCGAGAGCGCCGGTATCCCGCGATCATCAAAGCCAGCCGGAAAAAGAGGATCGCATCGGGATCAGGAAGAAGCGTGGCCGAGGTGAATCAGCTGCTGAGGCAATACGAAGTGAGTAAAAAAATGATGAAAAAGATGGGAAAAGGCGGATTAAAGGGAAATGTTCCCGGCCTTTTTTAGGTAAACACGGATAACAGGAGGTCACTATGGCAGTGAAAATCAGAATGAAGCGTATTGGCAAAAAGGGACAGCCCTATTACAGGGTCGTTATCGCAGATTCCCGGACAAAAAGAGACGGCCGGGTCATCGAAGAGGTCGGATATTATAATCCCAATGCTCAGCCAGCCGATGTCTCTATCAGAGAAGAGCGGGTTTTGGAATGGCTTTCTAAAGGGGCTCAGCCCACGGTCATTGCCAGGAATCTGCTTAAAAAATGCGGGATATGGGCTAAGTTTGCCGAAGGGAAAAAATAAGGATATGAGAGAAAAGATGAAAGAAAACCTGGCCTTCTTTGTCCGGGAGCTTGTGGAAGACAAAGAGTCTGTCTGCATCGACCTGGAGGAGGACCGGGAAACGATTACCTTGAAGATCCGTCTGGCGGAAAAAGACCGCGGAGCTGTTATCGGGGTCAACGGGAAAAGAATCAAAGCCTTGAAAGAGGTCATCCATATGGAGGGCTTCAAAACGGGAAAAAAGGTGCGTCTGGAAGTCATATGAATTATTATCGTATCGGCCGCATTATGAAACCCCATGGGATACGGGGAGCCTTCAAAGTCTTCGTGGAGACCGATTTCCCTCAGCGGTTTAAAGAAGATAAAGCCATCACGCTTGAACATAAGGGGGAAAGAAAAGATTTCCCTTTAGAGGATGTCAAATTCCTCAACGGCGGGGTGGTTGTTTTGAAAGTCACCGGAATCGAATCTCCTGAAGAGGCTACGCTGTATAAAAATGCGTCCCTGGTCATTCCCGAAGAAGAGCTCTTTCCTCTGGACGAGGATATGTTCTATGAGCATGAACTGATCGGATGCCGGGTCTTCGACGGCGAAAAAGAGATCGGCTCTTTAAAAGAGATTTTTTTCAACGGAGGGACCGATGTCTATGTCGTGGAATCTTCTGAAGGAAAAGAGATCATGATCCCGGCGGTGAAGGCCTTTGTCAAAGAGATCAATACAGATGAGCGGACGATATGTGTGGAGCTTATTGAGGGGATGATGGAATGACCGTCGATGTGCTGACCTTGTTTCCTGAGATGTTTGTCTCTCCGTTTGAAGAGAGTATTTTGAAAAGAGCACGGGAAAAAGGGCTGTTGTCACTGAATATCCATAATATCAGGAATTACACATCAGACAAACATCAGGCAGCCGATGATTATCCCTACGGAGGCGGGGCCGGCATGGTGATGAAAGCCGAGCCGTTGGTCAACGCCGTGGAAGCGCTTCAAAGCGGTCATTACCGGGTTTTAATGACTCCCCGGGGGACACCTTTGACACAGAGTGTCGTGCGGCGCCTTTCCAGGCAAAAGAAGTTGATGTTGGTGTGCGGGCGTTATGAAGGGGTCGATGAGAGAGTGTCGGAGCTTGTTATCGATGAGGAAATCTCTGTCGGTGATTTTGTCCTCTCCGGAGGGGAGTTGCCGGCGATGATGCTTGTCGATGCTGTAACCCGCTTGATTCCCGGGGTCCTGGGCAATGAAGCCTCGGTCTCGGAAGAGAGTTTCAGCGGGGACCTGCTTGAATATCCCCAATATACCCGTCCCGCCGAATTTCGGGGAATGAAAGTCCCTGATGTCCTTTTGTCAGGCAACCATAAGGAGATCGAAGCCTGGAGGAAGGAGAGGGCCTTGGATAAAACACGCAAAATACGGCCTGATCTTGCGCCACAGGCGTCTGTTTACGGAGCTCTTGTTCATTACCCGGTAACGGACAAGAGAGGTGATGTGATCAGCACTTCCATCACGCCTATCGATCTTCATGATATGTCCAGGACATTTCGCACATACGGCTTAAAAAAACTGTTTATTGTATCGCCGCATCCGGCTCAAAATGAGGCGGTAAGACAGATGCTTGATTTTTGGCAGGAGGGAGCCGGAAAAGCCTATAATTCCAACAGGGCAGAGGCCCTTTCGCTGACACGGCTTACAGAAAACATTGATGAAGTTGTCAGCCGCATCACCCGTGAGGAGGGACAGATGCCTGAACTTTGGGTGACAAGTGCCCGGCTTCAGGAGCCGGTAACAGGCTACAGCGAAGCCCGGGGCCGTCTGGCGGGTTTAAAAGAGAAACCTCTTTTAATTCTGTTTGGAACCGGTTGGGGGTTAGCCCAAACCATTGTAGAGAAAGCGGATATCAGATTGGCGCCTGTGAAAGGCATCGGTCATGATTTTAACCATTTGTCGGTACGTAGTGCCGCAGCTGTCATATTGGACAGATTATTTGGAAACGGGAGGTCGTTATGAATGAAATCATCAGACAGATCAACAGCGAAAATCTCAGAAGTGATTTGCCTGAGGTCAAAGTTGGGGACACAGTAAAAGTCTTTGTCAAGATCACGGAAGGAAACAAAGAAAGGATTCAGTTCTTTGAGGGCTTGGTTTTGAAACGTCAGGGCTCCGGGTTGAATGCGAATTTTACTGTGCGCCGCGTAACAGGGAAAATCGGTGTCGAGAGGACATTTCTTATGAATTCTCCTCTTATCGATAAGATCGAAGTGAAAAAAAGCGCTAAAGTCAGGCGCTCTAAGCTCTATTATATGCGGGAGCGCTTCGGTAAAAAGGCTCGTCTCAAGGAGAAACGCGATTTTTAAGGCTTCATGAACGGTAATGTTGCCTTTGATCTGGAAATGTTGAAGGAGAGGCCCCGGGCCCGCTATATCATCGGTCTTGATGAAGCCGGGCGGGGGCCTTTGGCCGGCCCCCTTTCTGTCGGCCTTTTTCTCCAATGGGAAGACGCTGTTTTTGTAGAAGGAGTGGGCGACTCAAAAAAACTGAGTCCGAAGAAGCGGCAGGCCTTGTTTGCGAGGTTGAAAAGAGAACCCGGAACGTTGTGGAGGGTCGTCTTGATCTCTCCACGCGAAGTCGACCGGCTGAATATTTTGGAAGCGACCCGCCGGGGCATGGCGAGTTTGATCTCTTCGCTTCCTGCAGGGGTTTTAGCCAAATCAGTGATTCTCACTGATGCCGTGAAACCGGGGCTTCCGGGAATAACCGTCAGGGAAGTGATCCGGGGTGATGCTCTTTCCTACGTCGTAGGATGTGCTTCTATTGCTGCGAAAGTGATCCGGGACGATTATATGGACACGGTTGCCTTGCGATATCCGGGCTTTTGCTTTGAGCAGAACAAAGGGTACCCGACACGGCATCATCAGGAAATGCTCCGGGCTCTGGGACCTACTCCTATTCATCGGAAAAGCTATCGGCCTGTGAAAGAAGCTTTAACTGCGCAAATAAAAGAAGTGTTTATCTCCGGCCTCAACAAGGAGGGAAAAAGATGAAACGATTCCGTATTGTTGTTTTGACGTTGATCAGTACATTGGTTCTTTTTTCATGTACCCGCCCCATGGATCCGCTTTTTTACGCGGCCCGTAAAGGAGAGAAGAATATCTATCTCTTCGGATCCTTTCATGCAGCGGACAAAAGTTTTTATCCTTTACCTGAAAAAGTTGAGCAGGCCTTTTCAGAAGCACAGGGGCTGGCCGTTGAGGTAGATCTCCGGGAGATGAAGGCGATGTCCGGTGAAATGAATCAATTTATCCTTCAAAAAGGGTTTTACCGGGAAGGAATGACCCTGGAAAAAGCGTTAGGAGATAAAGCGAACGCGTTTAAAGAGTATTGCAAAACAGAGGGGATCCCCTGGAAGCAGCTAAACCCTTTGAAGCCCTGGATGGTAACGATGGTCTTAACAGAAACAGGCATGAAAAAAGCAGGTATTGACCCGCAGTTCGGCATCGACCTCTATTTTATGGAAAAATGGGATAAAGAAGAGATCATCTCTCTGGAATCCCTCCAGGGGCAGTTAGGGATGTTGGCCGGCATTCCTGAAGACGTTCAGTTGCTTATGCTTATGGAAAATGTCGAAGAGAATAAGGGCCTGAAAAAAGAACTCAAAGAGCTGGCTGCTCTCTGGAAAAAGGGAGATGAAACCAAGTTTGAAGAGGCTGTTTTCAAAAGCCGCAGTGAAAACACAGAGCTGGAGCCCTATTACGATGCTCTGTTTGACCGAAGGAACCGGCAGATGGCCCTTAACATCAATGATGCCTTGAAAAGAGACGATATCAGCACTCTTTTTGTGGTCATCGGAGCAGGGCATTTATTGGGGGAAAAAGGCGTGCCCGCGTTTCTGGAAGCGATGGGGTACCATATCGAGCGGTTATAAAAACCTTGAAAACGCTTGAAGGGTATGAAATAATCATCATCGTGTGTAACCGTTGTTGAGCAGGGAGGGAAAATGACATTTCAGCAGATGATCAGGACTTTAAATGATTACTGGTCGGATCAGGGGGTGCTGCTCCTCTATCCCTATGATATGGAAAAGGGGGCCGGGACATTTAATCCCCATACGTTTCTTCGCTCATTAGACAGACGGCCCTGGAAAGCGGCCTATGTGGAACCCTGCAGACGGCCGAAAGACGGACGTTACGGAGAGAACCCCTACCGGGGGCAGCATTATTTTCAATATCAAGTGGTCTTGAAACCTGTTCCGGAGAATATTCAGGAGATGTATGTCGAGAGCCTGGCCCGTTTAGGAATCACCCCGGATGAACATGACATCCGTTTTGTCATGGATGATTGGGAATCGCCTACTGTCGGCGCCTGGGGCCTGGGATGGGAGGTCTGGGTAGATGGTATGGAAGTGACGCAATACACCTATTTTCAACAGGTCGGGGGGCTGGAAGTCGATCCTGTCACTGTAGAGTTGACTTACGGCTTGGAAAGGCTGGCGATGTATATACAGAAAAAAGAGAGCATGTTTGATCTGCAGTGGAACGAAGAGACCACATATGGAGATGTCTATTACGATAATGAAGTGGAAAATTCCCGGTATAATCTCGAAAAAGCAGATACGGCCTTTCTTTGGGCAGCTTTTGAGGCCCAGGAAAAGGAATGCCTGCGGCTGACACAGGAGGGGTTGGTCCGTTCCGCCTATGACTATGTCATAAAAAACTCCCATCTTTTTAATCTTCTGGAAGCCCGGGGGGCTATATCCGTTTCAGAACGGACAAATTTCATCGGGCGCATACGCAAGCTGGCCCGGGCCTGTGCCAAAGCTTATCGTGATGCGGAAAACCGGGGTGAAGACAATGTGTGATCTCCTTTTTGAAATCGGTGTCGAAGAGCTCCCGGCCGGCTATATTTCACCGGCGGTATCATTTTTTTGTGACTCTGTCAAAATAGCCTTGAAGGAGCATGGGATCCTATGGGAAAGGGACGCTTCCTTTGCAACTCCGCGCAGGCTGGTGCTTTTTTTTGAAAATGTTGCTGAAAAAGAACCGGACAGGTGTGAGAAAATTATTGGGCCGCCTCAAAACATATGTTTGAAAGAGGGACAGCCGACAAAAGCCTATGAAAAATTCATGGAGAAAAATACCCTCACAGAGAAGGATGTTTTTTGGGAGGAGACAGAAAAAGGGATCTACCTTGCGGCTAAAAAGGATATTTCGGGACGCATGACGAAAGAGATCATTGCTGAAGCTTGGCCTCGCATCCTCACGGCGATCCCTTTTCCCAAAAAAATGAAATGGGATGACAGTGGCTTTCTTTTTGCCCGGCCTGTGCGCTGGGTTTTGGCCCTATGGGGAGAGGAGCTCCTTACGTTAAATGCCGGTTCCGTCGCCGCAGGACAGGAGACCCGTCTTTTGCGGAACAGCGTTCCGGATCGCAAAACGATTTCCTCGCCCAAGGAATATTTTACAGTTATGGAAAAAAGCGGGATTGTCCTCTCACCGGAAAAGCGCAGATCCGTGATCCTTGACGGCATAAAAACCAAAGTGAAAGAATACGGAGCTGATTCTTTCTATTCAGAGGAACTGGCTGAAGAAGTCGTCTATCTGGTTGAAAGCCCCCAAGTTCTGGCCGGATCTTTTCAGGATCAGTATCTTTCACTGCCGCCTGATGTGATCTCGGCAGCCATGAGCCAGCACCAGCGTTATTTCAGTCTTTATAAAGACGGCAAGATCCTTCCCGTCTTTGTCTTTGTGGCAAACGGAAGTTTTCACAAGAACAGTGAAGTCATCAAAGGAAATGAGCGTGTTCTCAAAGCCCGACTGGATGATGCCATGTTCTACTGGAAAGAGGATGTCTCCCGGGGCCCGGAAAAGCTCTATGAATTGTTGGATTCAATCACCTGGATGGAAGGGCTGGGCTCTTTAAAAGAGAAAACAAACCGTCTTGTGGAATTGACAGCAGGGCTTTCAAACAGCGACCCGACAGCCATGGAAGGGGCCCGGTATGCCAAGATCGATATCGCTTCAGAAATGATCAAAGACGGAAAAGAGTTTACAAAACTGCAAGGACTCATTGCCAAGTATTATCTGCTGGAGCATCAAATTGAGAAGAAGGTTGCTGATATTGCTGAGCAGCATTATTGGCCTCGTGTCTGGGGGGAAGCGCTTCCGAATCGCCGAGCCGCAGCGGTGAGTCTTGCAGACAAGGCGGATAATATCGTAGGGGCCTTTATCAAAGGCTTTATCCCTACGGGGACTAAAGACCCCTATGCACTGCGCCGCCAGGCCAACAGTATGATCGCCCTTCTTTTAGGGTATGAAGGAAGTACCGTTCATCCGGAAAACGGGTTTCCCCTTCAATCTGCAGATGAATTCTTTGAGCGCTGTGTAAAGCTGTATTCTGAAGAAATGCTGCCTTCCGGAGAAGTGTGCGGGATTTTAAGTCAGGTCAAGGCTTTTTTTGATGAGCGGTTCAAAGCTCAGTTGAAGGCTTTGGACATTCCCTATGACATTGTTGATGCTGTCTGCGACACTCCTGATAAGAGTTTGACCGAAAAATATACAAAGGCGCTGGCCTTTAAATCTTTATCCCGGCGGGAGGAGTTCAGAGATGTGGCTGCGACGTTTCGGCGTGTTAATAACATTGTAAAAAAAGCCAGAGAAGAGCTGAACAGGGATGATTTCGGCACTCCTGACCCCAAAGTTTTTGTGGAAAAAGAGACCATTGCGATGTATGATCACTGGCTGAAATCAAAGAAACTCATTCGGGAGGCGGGCAATCGCTATGAAAAGATCTTTGATATCATTCTTGAGTTTAAAAGTGTCGTTGATGTGTTTTTTGATACAGTCCTGGTCATGGATAAGGATGAGCGCATGCGGAATAACCGATTAGCTCTTCTTCAGGATATTTCTGCTCTGTTTAGTGAGATTGTCAATTTTGACCATATTGTCGTGACATAAAGAATAAGGAGGATAATGATGGGTAAATATGTTTATTATTTTGGTAGCGGCCAGACTGAGGGAAAGGCCGATATGAAAAATCTTTTGGGCGGTAAAGGGGCGAATCTTGCGGAGATGGCCAATTTAAATGTCCCGGTCCCTCCGGGGTTTACGATTACCACGGAAAGCTGTGTGGAATATTACGGACATGGCGAAAAATTGTGGGACGATCTCAAAAATGAGGTCATGGAGAATCTGGCAAAATTGGAAAAGTCCATGGGAATCAAATTCGGAGATAATAGCAATCCGCTTCTTGTCTCTGTGCGAAGCGGGGCCCGTGTTTCTATGCCGGGAATGATGGATACGATTTTGAATCTCGGACTGAATGATGATGCCGTAAAAGGAATGGCTGACATTACATCGAACCCTCGGCTGGCCTATGACTCCTACCGCCGGTTTATTCAAATGTTTTCTGATGTCGCCATGGGTGTGGACGGAAGCCTCTTCGAACATGCTTTGGAGTCCATTAAAAAGAACAAAGGGTATAAAATAGATACGGAATTGACCGTTGAGGACTTGAAGAAGTTGGTGGAAGAGTATAAAGCCATTTACAAAAAAGAGCAGGGACAGGAGTTTCCTCAGGATCCCATGGAACAATTATGGGCGGCCATCGAGGCCGTGTTTAAGTCATGGAACACAAAAAGGGCGGTTCATTACCGCAAACTCCATGGTATTCCTGATACCTGGGGAACGGCTGTCAACGTGCAGGCCATGGTTTTCGGGAACATGGGAGATGATTCGGCGACAGGTGTCTGTTTTACCCGGGATCCTGCCACAGGTGAAAACGTCTTCTTTGGAGAATATCTTATCAATGCCCAGGGAGAAGACGTCGTGGCCGGAATCAGGACGCCTCAGCCTATTAATAAAAGCAAGAAAAAAAATGAAAATGAAATCTCTTTGGAAGAGGCGATGCCTAAAGCCTATGCCCAACTGGTGGAGATCTATAAAAGACTGGAAAAACATTACAGAGATATGCAGGATCTGGAGTTTACTATCCAAAAGGGAACGCTTTTTATGCTGCAGACCCGAACCGGTAAAAGGACGGCTCAGGCTGCCGTAAAGATTGCTGTGGATATGGTGGACGAAGGGTTGATTTCCAAAGAAGAAGCCGTGCTTCGTGTCGCCCCCGATCAGCTGGATCAGCTCCTTCATCCCATGATCGATCCCGACGCGGAGATGAATGTCATCGCTGCCGGCCTGCCGGCTTCTCCGGGGGCTGCCGTAGGAAAGGTGGTCTTTGATGCCGAACATGCCTTTGAAGAGGCTGAAAAAGGAGAAGATGTCATCCTCGTCCGTATGGAAACATCTCCTGAAGATATCAAAGGAATGGCTGCCGCCAACGGTATCCTCACGGTCAGGGGCGGCATGACCTCGCATGCGGCTGTCGTGGCCCGGGGCATGGGGAAATGTTGTGTCTCCGGAGCTGAAGCCATTAACCTGAGTTATCAAAAAAAAGCCTTTGAAGTGAACGGCACAACCGTTAAAGAGGGAGAGTGGATCACCCTTAACGGCTCGACCGGTGAAGTCATGCTGGGGAAAGTCCCTACCATGGATCCGGTTTTAGCCGGGGATTTCGGGAAACTCATGGAATGGGCCGATGCGTTTAGGACAATCGGCGTAAGAACAAATGCCGACACTCCTCATGATGCAAAAGTAGCCCGGGAATTCGGAGCCCAGGGTATCGGTCTTTGTCGGACAGAACACATGTTCTTTGAAGGCGACCGTATCCGTGCGGTCAGGGAAATGATCCTTTCTGAAGAAGAAAGCGGAAGACGAAAAGCTTTAGCTCAAATCGAGCCCATGCAGACAGAGGATTTTGTCGGGATCTTTGAAGCGATGGAAGACTTGCCTGTGACGATCCGTCTTTTGGATCCTCCTCTTCATGAGTTTGTTCCGCATGAAAAAGAGCAGCAGGAGGCCATGGCCCGGCAGATGAACGTGAGTGTCGAAAAGATCAGAGAAAAAGTAGATCAGCTTTCTGAGTTCAACCCGATGTTGGGCCATCGGGGGGTCCGGCTGGGGATCACTTTCCCGGAGATCTATGAAATGCAGGCCCGCGCTATTCTGAGGGCGGCATGCCTCGTCCAGAAAAAGGGCAAAAAGGTCTATCCCGAAATCATGATTCCGTTAGTGGGGACAAAACCGGAGTTTGATATTATGAGAGAGATGGTAGACCGCGTGGCCCAAGAGATCTTTGCCACAGAAAATGTGAAGGTCGGCTATACTGTGGGAACGATGATTGAAATCCCCCGGGCCTGTCTGATCGCCGATAAGATCGCTGAAAAAGCAGAATTCTTCTCTTTCGGAACCAATGACTTGACCCAGATGACTTTCGGGTATTCCCGTGACGATGCCGGGAAATTCCTGAAAGAGTATGTGGATAAAAAGATTTTGCCCCGCGATCCTTTCCAGGCTTTGGATCAGGAAGGGGTCGGTGAGATGGTGGAGATCGGTATTGAGCGGGGACGAAAAGGGCGTCCCGAACTCAAGATCGGGATTTGCGGAGAACATGGCGGGGAACCCTCCTCTGTGGAGTTTTGCCATAGAGCGGGGATGAATTATGTCTCCTGTTCGCCGTACCGTGTTCCCGTGGCCCGGCTGGCGGCCGCCCATGCGGCTTTAAAAGAGAAAAAATAATCATCTTTTCTTTTCTCTTTAGGGGGCTTCGGTCCCCTTTTTCATTTCCTTTTCATCATATATTCATCTCCTATTGATTTAAGGCCCGTATGGTGAGAGAAAGGAGATGAAATGATATTTTTGGGAATCATTCTGTTTTTAGGCTTAACGCTGACAGCCGTCGTGTTATCGGAGCGCAACAGGAAGAGATAAAACTTTTGCTTGAAAACCGGTTTTTTATGTGTATCATCAGACATTGTAGAAAGGAGGCGTTATGGCTAAAACAGGCGCTGTTACTTTAGGGGAATGGATCATCACCTATCTTTTGATGCTGATTCCTATTGTGAACCTGGTTCTCTTGGTGTTCTGGGGGTTCGGCGGGGATGCTAATGAAAGCAAAGCCAATTGGGCGAAAGCGAAATTGATCTTGATTCTCGTCACCAGTGTTCTTTTCCTGATCATGAGAAATGCCATGGCCGGCATAATTGCCCGCATGCAGTAAAATTTATGAACCGGGTGCTCAGGCCCCCGCGTTTTTGTTATGAAAATCATCCGTGTTATTTGTGTCAACCCGTCGACAGAAGAGCGGCAGAAAGTATGCGGCATTCTGAAGACGTTTCCCCTGTTCCGACTCATCGAAAGTTTCTCCTCCATGAGAGACGCCCGTGCTCTTATGGAAAAAACGGCCCCCGAGCTGTTGATCTGTCATGAAGATAACGGCGTCACAGACATCTCAGGTTACACGAGGGATCTCAAGAGAAATCCGGAATATCTGATTCTCTCCCACGACCCTGCCGTGGGTATTCGCGCTTTGGAAAGAGG
>Ga0334892_1001888_pt1 | contig 16363 bp, 11 predicted proteins | sample GraSluR3_MG_4_FD_207213 | JGI IMG/M metagenome (GOLD analysis project Ga0334892, IMG submission 207213) | Sludge microbial communities from methane-producing bioreactor in Wageningen University, Netherlands - Granular Sludge_15_04-R3 | ecosystem: Engineered > Bioreactor > Anaerobic >...
GTGCTGAGGTAGCCAAGCGGCCCACGGCGCCGGTCTTGAACTCGGACCATCGCCTGAAGCGAGAGGTCCGACGGGGTAACCGGTGGTGCTCACGCGCCTCGTGAGTTCAAATCTCACCCTCAGCGCCTTTTTACTAGTAATGCTTAAATAGCTGAAAGTCTATTTTATCTCCTGGTGAGTACTGTGGTTAAACCAGATAAGTCTCGTTATGTATATCTCTACTTACCTTCCGCCGAGGATAAGGAGCGTTGGGGGAAGTTGGCCGCCGAGGCAGGAGTCCCTCTCACGAAGTTCGTCATCGAGATAGTGGAGAATGCTCTCCTGGAAGAGTCAGAGTTCAAGCCTCGGGCCGAGATGGTGAAGGAGCTGGGAAGTCTCAGGGATGAGGTGAGAAAGCTTAGGGATGACCTCAAGCTCAAGAACATTGTCATCGATAAGTACGAGTCCGAGCTGAAGAGGTACCGAAGCGCAACCTTCCTGGAGGGCGGGTTTGAGGGTGCTCGTGAATATAACCAGGAACTCGTAGAGCTGCTGAAGAGGAAGAACGTCATTGACAGCTACAGGATTCTAGAAGAGCTTGGTATAGATCCCCGTGAAGCTGATCTTGTCAAAGCGGTTTCCTCGCAGCTTGACAACTTGGAGGCATACGGTTTGGCAGAGTCCACCCCCCGCGGCTGGAGGTGGAAAGGATGATCGAATCTCCCAGCAAGTTATCTGAGATGGTTTTAGATGCTAGGAAAAGGCCTACAGCTGATAGGTTAATTGACAGGTTCGAAAAGGATTGCACTATCCGGGGCATGTCGCAGGGGACGGTTAAAGTCTACGTCTATAACATCATTAACTTCAACAAATATCTTGAACAACGAGGATTGTATCTGCTAGATGTGGATAAGGACATCCTGAGAGACTACCTGGAATTCATGAGATTCGACCGGGGACTGAATCAGAAGACGGTCGAAAACAACTTCACTACCCTGTCTAGCTTCTACGAATATCTAGCATACGAGGACATGCTGGAGATGAACCCTGTCCTGCAGGTCCGAAAACGGTATTTACGGCGCTACAAGGACAACACCGACGCAGGCCAGATTCGCAAGCTCATCTCCGTTGAGGAGATGGCCCGTCTAATCAACTCAACTATGGATGCGAGAGATAAGGCGATCATAACCCTCTTCGCGAAGACCGGAATAAGGCGGAAAGAGCTGATCGCTCTGGACGTCGATGACATAGACTGGATGGAGCAGAGCATTAGGCTCAAACCTACGGCAAAGAGGACCAACAGAACGGTATTCTTCGACGATGAGACCTCTTTCACATTAAAGCGGTGGCTGAGGGTCAGAGATTCGCGAAACAGAACTGGTGAAAAGGCCCTCTTCATAAACAACCGCATCGAGAGGATACAGCGGAGTGGAGTAAGCCGTATGATCGAAAAAGTAGCCACCCAAGTTGGCTTACATGATCCCAACTCTGACCGGATGGAAGATCACTTCTCACCCCACTGTTGCCGCCACTGGTTCACGACTCACATGAGGCGATCGGGGATGCCCCGCGAGTTCATCCAGGAGCTCCGTGGCGACGTAAGGAAAGAGGCGATCGACATCTATGATCACATCGACAAGAAGGAGCTTCGCGAAAGCTACCTCGCTCACATACCTCAGCTGGGGGTATGATCTTCGATGAGCCTCATCCGCCAGGCAACAACACTTTATTGAGCGTGTTCTCCTCATCGGAAGGGTGAGGCCCATCGACTCTAAATGCTCTTTATGAACCGTTTGCATAACTCAGAGACGCGATCGTCCTCGCCACCTGCCATGACGTCCTCCGAGAGATCGATCAACCCGTCTCTCAACTTCGGATCTTTCGCGAGCCATCCTCCCAGCTTCACGAGCTTTAGATCGTGGCCTCCATTCCTCAGGGATGAGCCGATGAACCTCTGACACTTCGCGACGGCCTCTTCGTCTCTTACGTCCACCATCTCGATGATCTTCAAAGCGTCCTCGTACATGGTATCGTCTGACGTCTCGCCGAAGAAGGTTTCTAGGAGCGAATGGGCTATCTTCTTTCGGGCATCCTCATCGAGCTGGCCGACTTCAAGGCCGTTCTTGCAGAAGGAGCCCAACGCTTCCAGGGCGCGGGACCTATTTTCCGGAGGGTCGATCCATCCGAGGATGTCATCTATCGCCTCCTGAGTTGGTGCCGAATCCCTTGACATCTCGCCGATCCTTGCAAGGGCGTAGTCGGCGTTTTTGTCGATGAACTCCCGGTACCTCCGATAGAGCTTCTCGTCCAGCTTTTTCGGGACCTGGACTTCAGACCGCCCTCGCCACTGATAAGACGAGTGGAGTATCGTCTTTACGTCTTCGGGCCATTCGATCTTGGACGATAATCGCCCTCCATCTCTCTTCTCGGTGATTCTGGGCATCATCTCCGGGAACTCTTCGATGTAGCGGAGGGCCTCCTTCAAAGGAATGGCAGGGTCTTTGCTCATGACCATATCGAAGGTTTCTATGGCGATACCGTCGATGGCCGCCTTCGAAACGCCCATATCGAATAGCTCCTTTTTGGTCTTCAGTCGCTGCTCCTTCTTGATCTTCGGCTGCCCGGAAAGACCTCCCCAGACGACCATCTCCCAAACTTCAGATGCGGCCGAAGATATCTCGTTTTGGTCAGGCTCGCGGTAGAAAGGTATGTACTTGAACAGGAGACGTCTCGCCTCATCAGGGGCTTCTTTTATGAGACCTGCCATCTCATCGGGGGTCGGGTTTCTCCTGAGCTTTCGTCTAGTCCTGGAGTAATAGAGTTTGACCCTGTCCTCTTCTGGAAGGTGCCATCTCAGCCCATACCTATCGTTTTCTAATCGCTCGACGATACCGAGCTTCTTGAACAATATTTCTCTCAGGTTGCGGTTGACGGTGTTCTTATGGACACCAAGCTCGTCTCTGAGCTGTTTTGGGGTTGCTGGCCCCTTCTCTTCCAGCCGGTTGATGATCATGCGAGCAGTCTCGTGATGTCCGCGTCTCTTATCCATTTTCGTCATTATAGGGTCCCGACCTATTTTTTAGACCCGTATAACGGTATTCTGATAAAAACTTTATTGCAGAATTCGATATCTATCGATGGCTAATTAATTTTTATATAAAACACATCAGATAGTGCACTGTTCGATGAATAACGCCATAAGATTAAAGCCGTGGGAAGAGGCCTGCGGGAGGTTACAGGGCGTAGCAGAAGATTTCCCCTATCTGACGCTCGATTTTGGCAAGTTCCGAGTGGTCCTCGGCTCTGATGAAGCGAGTGCTATAAAGAACCTTCTCACTGACGAGCTGATCGGAAAGCGGATATCCGTCCTCAGGACCGACCTACCCGATAAGCCCGCTCTGATGCGCGTGGTTTGATCGGGTGATATAGAGAAGAACCCATTTTCATTTTTTCTAAGGTTTTCGGTGGCTGGGGGTCAGAGATTCGCGAAATAAGGATGGATCGAAGGCCCTCTTCATCAACAACCGGGGCGAGAGGATACAGCGTAGCGGAGTAAGCCGGATGGTCGAAAAGGTAGCCACCCAAGTTGGTCTGCATAATCCCACCTCCGAGAGGATGGAAGACCATTTCTCGCACCACTGTTGCCGCCACTGGTTCACCACCCACCTCCGACGGGCGGGGATGCCTCGCGAGTTCATCCAGGAGCTCCGGGGCGACGTGAGGAAGGAGGCGATCGACATCTACGACCACATCGACAAGAAGGAGCTAAGAGAGAGCTACCTCGCCCATATACCACAGCTGGGGGTATAGACGGTGACCCTCACGCCTCGGTCGGGTACCCAGATTACTGAATAGCGCTAACGGTGACGTAATGGCTGTTTGGCGGAAAATAAGTCCCTTAATTCGATTCGAGTGGCGATTTTCAGTAGAGCGAGTACGCGACCCACGCCTCTAAGCTATTTTTATTTAGCCTCGATTTAAAAAGCTCTCATCGAATCCTGGAGTGTCTCCTTCTGGAAGGTCTAAGGCTATCTTAGTGGGATCTTATTTTGGCGGAGCTGTGGCAAGCCCATTGAATTCAGTTTCGATCGTTCCATCCGATCCCCTGAGCCGAGGTCATATCGGCAGGGCTGGAGGCGGAGGCGCTGCTAAGGCGGAAGAGGCGAAGGACCTGTGGGATGCAATGCGGCTGGAGGCAGTGACGGTCTATTACCTCAGATCTCCTCGGAAGATGATCCGAAAGGCGGCCACAGGAGCGCATCGATTAAGAGTACAAGCGAAATGTTTTTAGTGAACTGAATGAATTACAGGCGACCATGACCGATAATCCCCATTATTGTATGACATACGACTTATCCAAAGCTCGTAAGAACAAATCACCGAAAAACCTGGCCAGCCATCAATCCGAGGCACTGGGCGCGCTTTCTCGTTGGTATGAGCGTCCTCAAAAACCTTACGCAGGGACCATTCTCGTCCTGCCGACCGGCGGGGGGAAGACCCTCACAGCGGTTCGTTTTCTCTGCCAGACTGCCCTCTCGGATGGGTACAAGGTTCTCTGGTTGGCGCACACTCACCACCTTCTGGAGCAGGCTTTCAAGAGTCTGGAGGAGGAGCGAGGACATATCACTGAACCGAGAAGGAACCTAACGGTCAGGGTCGTCTCGGGAATGAAAGAACATTATCCCATCCAAAAAATAGAGCCATCAGACGACGTAGTAATCGCGACGCTGCAAGCGATCAGCAAAGCACGGAAAGAGCCCCACGCATCTCTAGAAATATTCCTCAGATCCGCAGATGGAAAATTATTCGTCGTCTTCGACGAGGCGCATCATGCACCAGCACCCAGCTATCGAAAGCTAATCCAGGGCTTGCGAGACCAATTCCCGAAAATGTACGTCTTAGGGCTTACCGCAACTCCGACCTATACCGACAAATCTCGCGAGGGGTGGCTCTCTAAACTCTTCCCTCAAGGAATAGCATACCAGGTCGCTCCAGATAAGCTGATGGCAGAGGGAATTCTCGCAGAGCCGGTTCCTGAGCAATGTGAAACTAACTTCGAGCCAGATTTCGACGAGCGAGAATATCAAAAGTGGATCGGAACCTTTCAAGATATACCCGAGAATATTATCGAACAGATGGCAAAAAATAAGCAAAGGAATGAGTATATCGGCGCTACATATATAGGAAATCGAGAGAAGTACGGCAAGACGATAATATTCGCAGATCGATGGTTCCAGTGCGAAGCCATAGGGGAATATCTTGAAAAACGTGGAGTCCGTGCAGGTTCGGTCTATTCTCATGATATCAAAGGTGTAAGCAAAAAGACCGCAGATGAAAACAACAAGCGAGTTCTCGAAGATTTCAAGTCTGGAAAGCTGGATGTCATCCTTAACGTTCGCATGCTCACCGAAGGAACAGATGTTCCAGATGCGGAAACCGCTTTCATCACCAGGCAGACTACTAGCCGAAATCTTCTTACCCAAATGGTGGGCCGTGCTCTGCGTGGCCCCAAGTTTGGAGGAACAGAAAAGGCATATCTCGTCTTCTTTACCGATAATTGGCGGCAATTGATAAACTGGGCTGAGTACGAGATGCCTGGTGGTGATGGTGAGCATGGCGTGATTGAGTACGGTAAGCGCCCACCTTTGCAGTACATCTCCATCGAACTTGTCAGAAAATTGGCGATGCAGATGGATTCAGGGCACAATGTCAACGCGGCTCCATTTTTACAGCTCCTGCCATCGGGATGGTATCTAGTTGATTATACTGCTCAGTTGAATGGGACCGATAACCTTGAACCGATAAAACGGCTGGTCATGGTCTTCGATCATGAAGAAGATGGATACAGTAGCCTTGTGAACGGTTTACTTCATCATATCCCAGAAAAATTAGAAGAAGAAGATGTCAAGTTTGAAGAAGTGAGAGATCTTATAGGCAGATTGAGGACTCAATTTTTCCCCGACCCTGCGGGTCACTTCGGATCTAACCTAGATCAAGATATCTTCAGCATCCTACGCCACATGGCGCAGAACAACTCAAAGCCGAAGTTCTTCCCGTTCGAAGACCGTAAGAATCACGATCTTGACTTAATCGCAGAGATGCACATCGCCAAAGATACTGGACCCACCAAAAAGAACCTAGAACTTCAGATTGAATATGATCGTGATGATCGGTATTGGAAAGTGCTTTACCCATCGTATGACCATTTCAAACATCATTATGATGGTTGTGAAAACAGGAAACTAAGGCCTCAGCCTATTATAGAATCGCCGCCGCCACCAGAACCAGAGGATGACGATGGCCCTCGTACCCCCCCAGTTCCTGAAGAGATGAAACGCGAGATAAAAGAACGTGATGGATACAAGTGCCTCTGTTGCGGAACAGAAATTGGACGTTATTTGCAGGTTGATCACATAGATCCCAAGTACCGTGGTGGGTCAAATGATCCAGAAAACCTACAGACGTTGTGTGGCAGATGTAACAGCAGAAAGGGAACTGATACCATCAACTTCCGCGATCATGAGACGAAACTTAAGATACCTCCCAAATCTCTGCCAGAGTTCAATATGCCCGAAGTCGCGCAGGCAAATAATATAGAGAGTTGGAAAGAGTTCATCAGCAAGACGGTAAACTTCTTCTACAAGTGTGGAGCCGTTCAGGAGGTAGTTATTCATGACGGAGGGTACCACTTCTATACCTGGCAGGTTCGACTACATACGGGCAACGATCCAAACTGGCTGGAGGCACATCTCCCAGAGTTGGCCAAGCGCATCCGCAATGCTAGGAGATCATTTACAAGCAAAAGTCCGAGCAAGATAATTGTACTGCCTAGAACTAAAAGTAAGTCGCACTCTGTCGAGCCTGTCCCCCCCAAATGGACCGAGAAAATATTGACCGGGGAAGTTGAGACCTCAGAAGAGATGAACTTTGTAGGATCTAAGGACTCAAACAAATATCACCATCCATCTTGTGGGTGGGCAGAAAGAATACCATTCGAAGATCGAATCTGGTTTTCGACTTCTGAAGACGCGAAAAATCGTGGATATTTCCCATGCCGAGTTTGCAAACCGAAAAAAAAGGGAAAGCGTGATCGTAGATAAGATTGAGATCAGATATACCAGTACGAGGAGGCTAGACGTGCAGGATATGTTCCCTGTGGGGTATGCCACCCACCATGAAAATCAAAGTCGTCAACTCCAAGGAAGAGATAACGAAACTTGATCCAAGGGAGAGGGTCGTCCATCTGACCTTCCCTCTCACCACCATCGCCCTCCTGGAGCTGATACAGAGATGCCCCCGACTGGAGGCTATTGAGGCCCCACCATATCGATATCGAACCATGTTCAAGTCTTCGCGGTGTCTTCTGGATGTCCGGGGGGTGAGGGTCTTCCCAGCTTTAATCCAGGGGCATAGAACGGACCATGCCGAATACATCACCGTCGATGACGGATGGATCCTCCAGAGGGCGGGGGAGCTCCGGGGCGAGGGGCTGGACTCCGGGGAGATCGTCGCGAAGGTGGCGGAGGAGGCGGGGGCATCGTCGGGGCTGGTGGGGTTTGTCTTAGGGAGATAACACCAAAACGTTTTTCACATAATGGTACGTGCTATTCAGTCGTAGGGAGACGTTGGAGATGGCAAGCGCAAAAAAAAGCTCAAAAAAAACCGTTGACCAGTACGATCATAAGGATAAGACCCGGCTCAATAATCCCCCAGTTGGCCTTGTGACTCCAGAGACCGATATCCAAGAAGAAACGAAGACCTATGCCTACGACCCTCATATAGATCCCTCCCTCCAATGGGCCGGCAAGGCCGAGCACACTTCTTTTGAGGTCCCCACCGTCTCCCTCCACGTCCACGAAAGGATCGATCCTAAGACTATAATCCGAGCCGTCCGAAAGGGCAACGGAGAGGAGGGGCAAAAGTCTCTATTCGACTTCTCCGGGGAGAATCCGCCACTTCGAGAGGCGATCGAATTCTATAAGCATAAGCATAACTGGTCCAACCGCCTCATCGCCGGCGACTCCCTCCTGGTGATGAACTCCCTCATCGAGAAGGAGGGGATGGCCGGCCAGGTCCAGATGATCTACATCGATCCTCCCTATGGCATCCGGTACGGTTCGAACTTCCAGCCCTTCGTCAACAAGAGGGACGTCAAGGACGGGAAAGACGAGGACCTAACTCAGGAGCCTGAGATGATCAAGGCCTTCCGGGACACCTGGGAGCTGGGGATTCACTCTTATCTTGCTTATCTTCGGGATCGGCTACTTCTGGCGAGGGATCTTCTCCACGAAAGCGGGAGCATCTTTGTGCAGATAAATGATGAAAATGTGCACCATGTGCGGGAAATAATTGATGACATATTTGGTAGTAAAAATTACGTTTCAATTATCAACTACACAAAAACATCGGGTCAAACTTCGAAATTTCTTTCGGTAACAACTGATTATTTACTATGGTATGCTAAAAATATCGATAACCTAAAGTATAGATCCCCTTTTAACGAGAAATCTTTGGGTGGCTTGGGCGCTGGCATGTATCAATATGTTGAACTTGGAGACGGTACGAGAAGACGCCTAAGCTCGGATGAGATCTCGGGAATATCATTGCTACCTCAATCAGCCAAACCCTATCGTTTGGGAGACGTTACTTCGCAAAGACAAGGTCGGCCTTCTGGACCTGGAACTGCGATGTATTTTCCGGTTGAGGTTGATGGTCGAGAGTACTATCCACCAGGAAGCAGGGGTTGGTCAACAACAAAAGAAGGTATCGTAAGGCTGCGAGCTGCAAAGAGATTGGGTGCTCAAAATGAACGGCTTTCTTACGTTAGATATCTTGATGATTTCCCAGCTTTTGAAATTGATAACAATTGGATTGATACCGCTGGAGTTACAGATCGAGTTTTTGTTGTACAAACAAATCCAAAGGTAGTTCAACGTTGCCTCCTAATGACCACAGACCCCGGTGACCTTGTTTTGGACCCCACCTGCGGCTCGGGAACGACCGCCTTCGTGGCCGAACAATGGGGCCGCCGCTGGATCACCTGCGACACCTCCAGAGTTGCGATCACCCTCGCAAAGCAAAGGCTGATGACTCCGGTTTTCGATTATTACGAGCTGGCCTACCCCGACCAGGGCGTCAGCTCCGGCTTCAAGTACAAGACCGTCCCTCACATCACCCTCAAATCGATCGCCCATAACGTGGAGATCGACGCCATCTACGAAAGGGTCCACCCCAAGATCGACGAGTCTCTTGCTGAATTGAACCGAATCATAGGCTTGTCGATGGAGGAGTGGGAGGTCCCGAGAGACTGGGATAAGTCCTGGCTACAAGATGCCAAATACCATTTCGACCAGTTCTGGCGGCTGAAGAGGGAGATGCAGGAGGCGATAGACGCATCAATTCAGAAGAAGGCCCCCCAAGAGACCCTCTACGACCAGCCCTTTGTGGACTCATCAAAGGTTCGGGTGACTGGCCCCTTCACCGTCGAGGCCGTCCCCGCCCCTGTTGTCAAGCCTCTTTCAGAGATCGAGGCGCCGAAGGGCGAGGCCGACGAGTCGATAGCCCGCTCTGGCGAGACCCTTCGCCAGTCAGAATGGAGGGAAGAGCTTCTCAAGACCGGCATAAGAGGCAAAGGTGGCCAGAGGTTCCAGTTCTCCAGGGTGGAGCCTCTCCTAGGGGCTCGCTGGCTCCATGCGGATGCGGAGACGAAGAACGGCAACGTCCCCCAGAGGGCGGTCATATCCTTCGGGCCGGAGCACGCCCCCTTGGACCAGACTCAGGTGGCTCGCGCCATCGAGGACGCCCAGAATCTGGTCCCTAAACCCAAGATCATCGTATTTGCCGCCTTCCAGTTCGATCCCGAGGCCTCCAAGGATATCGACGAGATGAACTGGCCGGGGGTGACTCTCCTCAAAGCCCAGATGAACGGCGACCTTCTCACCGAGGACCTGAAGAAGAAACGGTCCAGCAACGAGAGCTTCTGGCTCATCGGCCAGCCCGATGTTAAGATGGAGAAGGTCGAAGAGGGCGACGACCTGGGCAAGTACCGGGTTGAGGTGCTGGGGTTCGACTACTACAACACCAAGACCGGGAACGTGGAGTCAGGGGGCGTCGGCAACATCGCCCTCTGGATGCTGGACCCGGACTACGATGGGAGGAGCCTCTATCCCAGGCAGGTCTTCTTCCCCATGGCCGGCTCCAAGGACGGATGGGCAAAGCTCGCCAGGAACCTCAAAGCCGAGATCGACGAAGAGAAGATCGAAGCTTACCGAGGGACCCGTTCTCTCCCCTTCAAACTCGGCGATAACAAGAGGGCCGCCGTTAAGATCGTGGACGACCGGGGGATAGAGAGCCTGAAGATCCTGGAGGCAGACCAGTGAAACGGACCCAAATAGACACCCTGATAATCAACTCCCCCTACGAAAAGCCCGCCGAGTACTGGAAGTACGACCCCAAGACCAGGCTCTTCGAGAGAGTGGCTGGAAGGCGGCCCGCGGGTTACGTCATCGCCTCCGGCCGGTCCGGATCTTACGACGACTCGGGCGTGATTGTAGAGATCCCCCTCGTCAACAAGATCAGGGAGCGTGTGGACGCCTGGAGGGAGAAAGGCTATCTGGGCGTGACGGGGATCACTCGGCGCCTCTTGGAGCACTGGAACGACCCTCAGCAGAGAAACCTTCGATTCTTCTTCTGTCAACTTGAGGCGATCGAGACCCTTATATGGCTCGCCGAGGCTCCGGACGCCGAGAAGGTCGGGATCGAGATACCCTCAGATGGCGGCTCTTGGCAGCGGCTCTGCTCTAAGATGGCGACGGGATCGGGAAAGACCATCGTCATGGCGATGCTCATAGCCTGGCAAGCTTTGAACAAGACCGCCTACCCCCAGGATGCCCGTTTCTCCAAATACTTCTTGGTGGTGGCGCCTGGCTTGACCGTAAGGAGCAGGCTCCAAGTCTTGATCCCATCAACACCGAGCAATTACTACAACGTCTTCGGAGTAGTTCCCATGGGCCTGCGAGAGAAGCTCAACCAGGCCAAGGTCAAAGTTGTCAACTGGCACGCCCTCAACTGGGAGACCCCTGATCAGATCGCCAAGAAGAAGGGCGTAGATAAGAGGGGGGCCAAGAGCGACGAGGCCTACGTCCGAGAGGTTCTGGGCTATATGGCTCAAATCAGGAACCTGGTGGTGATTAACGATGAGGCCCATCACGCCTGGAGAGTTCCCGCCGAGTCCAAAATAAAAGGGTTCACGAAGGAGGAGATCGAGGAGGCTACCAAGTGGGTGGGGGGACTGGACAGAATTCACCGAACCCGAAACATCCAGGCATGTTACGACTTCTCAGCTACACCTTTCGCCCCCACGGGCAAAACCAGCTCCCAGGAGGCTCTATTCCCCTGGATAGTCAGCGACTTCGGGCTCAACGACGCCATCGAGTCCGGTCTCGTCAAGACTCCCCGGATGGTGATAAGGGACGACGCCCTCCCAGACTCAAAGACGTACAAATCTAAGCTCTATCATATCTACAACGATCCCGACGTTAGAGAGGACCTCAGCAGGAAGGCAGAGGAGCACGAACCCCTCCCAAAGCTGGTGACGGACGCTTACCGTCTGCTGGGCGCCGACTGGCGTGACTTGGCGAAAAAGTGGGAAGAGAAGGGCGAGGGCGTTCCGCCGGTGATGATAACCGTCACCAACCGGACTGAGACCGCGGCCCGCATCAAATACGCCTTCGACCATAACAAGTTCCTGATCGAAGAGCTGTGCGATCAGGCTAAAACCCTTCGCATCGACTCCAAGTTTATGAAGGAGGCCGAGTCTCAGGAGGATCTTTCGGGAAACGTTCTCGACCTCTTCGACGACGAAAATGCCGACCGGAACCTCTCCAAGAAAGATCAAGCTCAAATGCTACGCATCCTGGTTGACACCGTAGGCAAGAAAGGAAAACCAGGCGAGAAGATTCAGAACGTCATATCCGTGGGGATGCTCTCGGAAGGTTGGGATACCAAAACGGTAACTCATATTATGGGACTTAGAGCCTTCTCCAGCCAGCTCCTCTGTGAGCAGGTGGTAGGACGGGGCCTGAGACGAACCTCCTATGAGATAAACGAGGATAGTGGGAAGTTCGATCCTGAATACGTCAACATATTCGGAATCCCGTTTGCATTTCTGCCACATGAGTCTAAGGAAGGTATTCCTGGTCCCCAGCCGAAGCCCAAGATCCAAATAGAGCCGGATCATGAGAAGAGGGAATTCGAGATCAAGTGGCCTAACGTGATACGGGTCGAGCACCAATACAAACCGCATCTCACGCTGAAATGGGACGAAATTTCTCCCCTAACCTTGGACATCAGCGACACCATCACCAAAGCCGAGCTGGCCAGAATTATCGGGGGCAATGCAGACCTCACCAACATCTCTGAGATCGATTTGAGGGCTTTAGCTGAGAAGTTCAGGATGCAGAGGATCGTATTTGAGACGGCAAGAGACGTTTACGACCAGATGAAGCCCGACGACTGGAAAGGAGACAAGTTCGAGCTTCTGGCTCAGGTGGTCCACCTAGTAGAGGACTTTTTGGCCTCGGATAAGATTAGGATAAACCCGCCAAACTGGTGCGATGATCTTCAACGGCGCATCCTATTAACCTCCAATATGGGGAGGGTAGTCCAGCACATCTGGCAATCCATCTATTTTCAGAATACCGAATCTATGGCGCTAGTCACTGATAAAGAGAAACCCATCAGATCGACTGGAGATATGGGGACCTGGTATACCGGCAAACCTTGTGAACGGGCCGCAAAATCGCATATTAACTTCTGCGTCCTGGACAGCACTTGGGAGGCGTGCGAAGCCTTCGAGCTTGACCACAACCCCCACGTGAAAGCCTGGGCAAAAAACGACCATTTGGGGTTCGATATCTTCTACATCTTCGAGGGGAAGACCCGTCGGTATTTGCCAGATTTCATCATAAAGCTCGACGTAGAGCCGGAGGGCCAGCAAAAAGGCCAGGAGTCGGCCCCTTCAGGGAACTATCTCGTCCTTGAGACGAAGGGACGCGACACCCAAAAGGACAAGATCAAGCGGGACTTCTTGGACGAGTGGGTGAGGGCGGTTAATGAAGATGGTAGGTTTGGTTATTGGCAATGGGCGGTTTCAAAGGACCCGGCTGATGTTCGAGGAATCATCGGGGATGCGGTATCAAAGGTGAAAAGTGGGGGCCATGAAGTAACGAGAGTATGAACTTTAGCCTGATCAAGCTGCTAACCTGGCAACTTGGCATCGGAGACCGATGAAGTAGTCTCTGGCTATTATTCGACCTCGATATTTAATCCACTCTTACGATCCTGGAGGGTCCTAGACCACCTCGGGGCCGGCGATCTTCCAGCGGCGGAGAGGATGGTTATTTGACGCTCAGTATATTCGCCGATCGAAATGTATAATAATTATTGTGATATGGTGAATTCTATGGTATCCAGTACAAAACTGCGAAATAAATTATTCTCAGTTTACTCAGAAAACTTATCTCTTTACCGCCCTGAGTTACAGAATAAATTTCTCTGTCCAATGTGCCAGAAAGATTTTTCTCGCGATGCCTTACAACCCGATGAATTAGCACTGTCTCTTGCTCATGTCGTCCCAAAATCACTAGGCGGTAAACTAAAGACTCTTGCTTGTAGTAGCTGCGATAATGAATTCGGTCACAAATATGACATTCATTTAGCAAGGGAGAGAAAACATTTTGAAGAAATTAAACAAAATAAGTCAACAAAATACTGTTATTTTAAGCCTGATGGATGCGAACGAATTCTCACAATGATCGATTACGAAGGCATGCGCGGGCCAAACCCACATTTAAATATTTTTAATCCTCCGAAAATGCCGCCTGAAGTCTGGAGACGGTATTTCGAAAGAATAGACTATCCTGCAGGCGAATTTAAATTCTCCTTAATATTCGAAGAGCCAATGTTAAAATTAAAAGAACGGAACTTATCGCTTATCTATTCTGCATTTCTAATGATGTTCTATCAATTTGGTTATGAATATATCCTATCAGAAAGCGCTGATTTTTTGAGGCAGGCAATTTACGGGAGAGTTGAATCATTCGATTTTCGAAACGCAATTCTATTTTGTAAAGGGGGCCCAGTTAATGACGGTCCGACATTTGCTACAGTAAAAATTTCAGAGAGTTCCTGTTTTATGGCATCGTTTATTCCTTTCTATGAGGAATCGATTTTCATTGTACTTTTGCCAGGGTTAGGAGATGAGATAGGCCAATATGCCAATTTATTAAATGGGAAATATGAATACGAATATGTTAATATTAAATTAATTCCGCATAATATTTTACCGGACTTATTGAGCAATCCAGGGGCAAAAGATATAGGCAAAACTCTTTATAGAAAAATAAAAGAAATTCCGTGACGAGTCCTCGACCATCAATCACTGCGGTGATGCCGTCCACCTCTCAACGTCTTAGGTAACTCAAAAAACTTGATTGGTGGATGGATTACATAAGAAATACTGGCGGGACGTTGTGCCGTAGTGCGGCGCAGTGTTATGATGAACTGGAACTTTAGAGAACCTCCCAGAGCCCGAGATCTTAGCTCAGGAAATCGTCGAGAACCTCCAGTCGGCCCTGGAGCAGTTTAGCAGCCTATACGAGGATCTGGCGGAGAAAGAGGTCTCGGAACAGTCCTGATAGATCAATACACTACGGCCATCAGCGGGAGAGCTGCGGCGCGTCCTTTCCTGGCGGTGGAGGTGATCTCCTCCGCTCCGACAGTCTCCGAGAGGTCTTTTCATCTTGCCCGTCCTTTCACCCTCTCGGCGGCCGGATATGCGGGGCCGGTTCTGTGAGCATCGAAAAGTTTTTCGTCTTTCGGGACATCTATCTTGAAGGAGGAGAGACTAAAATGCGATTGAGCCTGATTTTTGCGGTGATGGTGGTGCTGGCGGCGCTTACATCGCTGCCGATACCAGTATGCGGACAAATACCATTAGTAGTCGCGGACTGGGGTGATCAGTACCGGCACGAGCTTGGAAAACCTGAGTATGGGTGGCTGGAAGAGGGATTCCGCCCAGTCGGGGCGAGTAATGGTCGCGTCCTATTTGTCAAGACCGACGGCTGGAGTGACTATAACTATTATGTGAGTATAGAGGATATCGGCAAGGCGTTGGACGCCGGGGCATGGGTAGACTACCCAGCGGTGGAGGAAATGGTCATAACCTATGCCGCTCGCATGGGGTGGTGCGTCGCTCGCAATGCTGGAGATGGCCAAGTGATGTATGGGCTCTCCAAATGGCCCGACTCCAACAGGTCCTTCGAGAGAGCGCTTGAATTGTATGATCGCGCGATTATCAGCGTTCCAGGAAATGTTGATGCGTGGAATGGTAAGGGCACGGCGCTCTTTTTTTTGGGAAGGTACGGTGAGGCCGTTGTGGCTTACGAAGAGGCTCTCCGGCTTGAACCCGAAAATCCATATGCACTGACAAGCCTGGGCACTGCGCACAGAGCGATAGAAGACCGCGTCGGAGCTGATGCGGTGGAGATCGGAATCAATCCCCTCCTCGCCGGTCTAAACGGTGTAGGATAAAAAAAGATGAGGTCCGAGCGTTGATCCTCCTCCCGTCCGTTTTTATCCGACCTCGTTATTCAAGCCACTCCTGTGATCCTGGGGGCTCTCGTCCTGGAGGTCTTACGCTACGCCCTGGCCGGCGATCCTCCACAGGCGGGGCGCTGCGGGTCCAGTGGCCGGGAACGGAGGGCCGGTTCGGTGAGCATCGAAAAGCTTTTCGTCTGTCGGGACCGTCTCCTCTCCAGGTGGAGGCGACCCTTAGCCGGCTTCTGGCTGACTACCCGGAGACGGTATCCTCTTGGTGTGTCGGGCTCTTTAATTCATCCTCGTGATCGTGTTAAAGTGGGGCACAAAGGAAATCTGTGGAATTCATGCATTCAGCATGCGATCCAGTCCACAGACAATATCTCGAAGATGGTTTACATATCTCACATGGTCTATAGCCTTGCAGCTCAGCTTCATTCGGACTTGAGAACCATATCAGATTTTCAGGCTTTATTCTCCGTGCATATTCACACCAGCAATAATGATACACGTCAGATTCTTTGGAGCCAACAAGGGTCGTGTCTAGGCAACACGTGAGCCAATCATCATAAATTTCTAGGCTTTCGTTATTATATACTTCAGCAATCATACCCTTACCATAATACAATGCTCTTGGGGGGCGGCAAAGGGAAACATAACCGTAACTATTCAGCCTCCTTTTCAGAATACCCGAAATAAGCGTGAAAAATGGATGACGATATATTCGTAGTCAATATCTAGATTTAACCGAAAAATTTATGATATATAAAAGCTTATTTTTTGGTGA